>PVMK01187468.1_pt1 | contig 21820 bp, 17 predicted proteins | sample 1853481 | NCBI WGS metagenome assembly PVMK01 (sample SAMN08533507, study PRJNA380276) | Marine sediment metagenome, whole genome shotgun sequencing project.
CGGTGATCAATCCGTCATCACGGAGGCCTGCAAGCTTCCGAATCGCCTCGGTCGGGTCGGTTGGCGCGACCATCGGAGGACCTGTCGACAGATCGATGCTTCTCGCTTCACGTGTCTTGTACAGCAGCGCTTGGAACTTGTCGGGACGCGGGATATTCACGAACGAACTCTGACCGGTCTCGCCAGCAGACTCAACAAGAAGATCACCCGCGCCGAGGATCCGCTCGAAGATCGACTGGCTGAAGTTGACGTTCGTGATGCTCTCAAGAGGGATCTCGATACCGCTCTGGGCGATCAGTCCCTTCCGGGTGATGAGACGTTCGGTGGTGAGCACATACCGGGTGAACCACCAGTTCACCAGCGGGCGCACAACGAACCACAGAAGAAGGCCCAAAGAGACCAATCCTGTGAACCTGGCCAGGCCGTCGAACCGCAACTCGAGCAGACTGAACACGACGAGCACGCCGAAACCCCACAGGAACGGAACGAAGAGCAACTTCCAATGAGGACGGAAGGAACTCACGATCGTCTCGTCCTTCGTCAATGCATCTTCCGGCCACGCCATGCCCCCACGGTAGCCGACATGCAGAGGCGACACGCTCGCTGCGCTCCCTGACAGACCAGAACTGAAATCGGTCTGAGGTCTGAGGTCTGAGGTCTTCCGCACACGCGAGAAACCCCAAGGAAGCCGGAGCCCCCTTGGGGTGTTCTCAATGTCGGCCTTTACGGTCTTTCGACCTCCAGCCCGACCGCCTTCGCTTCGGTCTTGCGACCTCCGCTCCAGCTGCTCAGCAAGCTGAGCGATCAGTACGAACCGAGGTTCGCACTTTCCGTCCAGTACCCCCGACCGAAGCCGTGAGTGAGGCCGAAGCCCCTGCGCCCTAGAGCGCCACCTTTCGGCGTAACCCGTTGCCGGGTGCGATCCGTTTCCGGACCGGTGTCGGCTTTCAACCAACTGCCTCGGGTTGCCCCTCGGCTGCCTCAGGTTTCCCCTCGACATCCACCTCAGGTTGCCCCTCGGTTTCCCCGTTTCGGGTTGCCCCTCTTCGGTAAAAGGAACAATGCCATCCCTGGCGCGCTACTGCAAGCCAGAACGCTTTTTGGTTTTCGCGAACGACCGGTGTTTTTCGCGAGCGGCATTACCGTGATGAAATGTCGTTACTTCGCCCCCTTCTTGTTCCGCTGATCGCTGGGATTCTTGTGCTTTCGGCGTGCGGATCCGGAGATGAATCGACCGCTGCAGATGAGCTTGGACCCGAAGCATCAGCCCTCGTCCTCACGGCTGATGGCATCGGTCCGTACCTGATCGGACAACCCTTCGATGATGTTCGAAGCGGCATTGCCGCTGTCATCGGCGGCTGGGACATCGATTCTGACGATCGGCCAGATGCTGTTCATGTGCCCACGTGTGCAGGAGACGTAACGCGGCTCGTCGGGTGGGGGAACCTCACACTGCTCTTCACCGGTGATCAAGAAGGCCTGACGTTCGCGACGTGGACGTACGGATTCGATCCGCTCACAGGTTCCGCCGAGGACGTGCGGATGCTCGGCCTCGTCACGCCAGGGGGCATCGGTCTCGGGTCAACCCGCGCCGCCATCGAGACGGCGTACGGCGACATGGCATCTTTCTCAGATGCCACACAATCGATCGGGACCATCGTGATCATCGGCGAGGAGTCTGGACCGCACCTTCAAGGCAGGCTCGAAGATGACCGGCTCGTTCTTCTCGAGCGCTGGCCTACCTGCTCCGTGTGACGCGCAAGATCCTGTCTTGCACGGGGGCATGCCTGGTCCCTGACGCGCAGAACCCCGATAGAGCTCGACCGAAGCCTCGCCCTCTCGGGGTTCGCACTGAAGCGACGAATCGCCGCTCCTGTCCGGGCAGCCGCAGTTTCCTGCCGAAACCCGGTGTGTCCTTTCGGCTGCCAGCTAGGCCGTCACGTCCGATTGGACCGCCGAGGACCGAAATCCTCAGCATCGGTCGGGACCGAAGTCCCTTCCGTGGATCGCCACCCGAAGGAGGCGCTCCGTCGGTCCGTTGAAGGCTGGGCTCCTTCGTCAGACCAGTGCCCCAAGCCGAAGCGTGAGGCTGGCGACTCCGGTTTCCCGAATCGCCCGACCGAAGCCGGGCCTGTCGCCCTCGGTGGACTTTCATCCACCAAGTAGTACTGAAGGTACGTATCGAGAGACGCGCGGTCAACCGAAAGAGGTAATTGATTTTCGCGGAGTAGCCACAGTTTTCGCGCTGCCCACACAGACGTGTCACACCGTGTAGGTATGGTCCTCCCATGACCACGAACACCACTTCTCGAGCCCCGCTCACGAGCCTCTCCCCATCACGAGCGGGCGACTACAAGCGATGTCCACAGATGTACAAGCTCAAGTCGATCGACCGGATCCCAACGAAACCAACGGTCCATCAGGCACGGGGCACGACGGCGCACCTCGCGCTCGAGCGACTCTTTCAACTGGACGCCGTGGAACGGACCCCTGAGCGGCTCTACGACCTCTTCCGTGAATCATGGGTCGAGCTCAGGGCAACGGACTATCCCGATCTGTTCGAAACCGTCGAAGAGGAACGTGAATGGGGTCTCGGCAGCCTCCAACTGCTTGCCGACTACTTCACAATCGAGAACCCTTCATCCTTCGAGCCTGATGAACTTGAGATGGTCCTCAAGGTCGACCTCGATGATGAACTGCGAATTCGCGGCATCCTCGACCGCATGGAGACCGTCTCGGAACCGGACGGCAAAGGTGGCGAGCGAGAACTCCTCGTCATCACCGACTACAAAACGGGTAAGGCTCCGCCGCAGCGTTTTGCGGACGAGGCCTTCTTCGCTCTCAAGATCTATGCTCTGTTGATCAGGAAGATCCGGGGTGTGACCCCCGATCGTGTGCGACTCCTGTACCTGAAGGGCCCGACGGAGCTCACACACGAGATCGACGACGACCAACTTGACGCGATGCACGAGTATCTGTCTGACCTGTGGGCGACGATAAACGCTGCCATCGCTGAAGATGATTGGCCTACGCAGCAGTCGGTGCTCTGCGACTGGTGCGACTTCAAATCGACGCTGTGCCCGGCGTTCAACTCCGAAGAGGAGATCGCAGTGAGCCTCGAGTTGATCCAGGCCGAGATGCGCTCGGCTCAAGAAACCGTCACTGGCGGCTGATACGTTCTGACGATGCAGACGCAGGCCGACGCACCCGAGACGCGAGTAGACCCAGACGACTGGGATCAAGTGATACCCGCACCAGATGCGCCCCAGATCATCGTCGGCGGGCCCGGAACCGGGAAGACCGAGTTCCTGTGTCGGCGGGTCGTCCATGCCATCACCGGCGGCACGGATCCAGCGTCGATCATCGTCCTCACCTTCTCACGGCTCTCTGTGAACGACATCCGCACGCGACTCTTCGATGGCGTCGGCTCTGCCTCGTTCCGGGTCCAGGTGTCCACCTACCACTCGCTCGCCCACCGGCTCGTCGAATCACACTTCGAGGCTCTCGGATGGGAGGCGCCGCCAACCGTGCTCGCCGGCCCCGAACACGAGCGTTTCGTCCTCTCCGTTCTCGAAAGCGAGGACCCACAGAACTGGAGGGGCATCTACCGGAGCATCTTGCACACCTCGGCGTTCGCCTCCGAACTCACAGACTTCATCCTCCGGTTCAACGAACAGACGAACACCGTCGCTGACCTGGCGCGCACCGACATCGAAGAGTGGAAAGGGATCGCCGGGTTCCTCACCAGATACAACGCGGCTCTCAAGGCCTCGGACAGGACCGACTACGGCCGCCTTCTCACCGACGCCGCTACCGCCCTGCGCATGAACGCGGGGATGTCTGAGAGCTACCGTCATGTGTTCGCAGACGAGTATCAGGATACGTCACCTGCCCAGGCCGACATCCTGTTCGGGCTGGCACACCACAGTCGATCGCTGACCGTCTGCGCCGATCCGTATCAGTCCATCTACTCATGCCGTGGCACGGATCTTCACAACGTCCTGGATTTCCCTTCCGTCGCCACACAAAGGCTGGGAGCGCACGCAAGTCGCCTCGTGCTGACAACATCATTCCGCGTTCCCGCCGAGATCCTCGAAGCCGCTGTCAACGTCACAGATCGGGAACTTCCCGGAGCCGCAGGGAAGGTTGAGAGCATCCGTACGCGTGGATCGGTCAGCAGCCACATCTTCGGGAGCGAAGACGCCGAAACTGATTGGATGGCTGCAGACATCGAACGCATCCACCTTGTCGATGGTGTCGACCTCAACCGCGTGGCGATCTTCACAAGGTCCGGTGGGGACTTCCAACTCCGAGTCGCATCCGCTCTCGAGCGCCGTGGCATCGCGCACACGCTGGTCGTTGAGCAACTCGAAGATCAACCCGTCGTCAGGTTCGTGTACGACCTCGTTCACGCGGCCTCTGCGGAATCGGAGGACCTTGTCGAGACGGTCAGACGTGTGCTGCTGGGTCCGTTCGTGAAGGCAACACCCGGCGCAGTCGCAGAGACGACCCGCGATGTCGACGCTGGGTCCACGTGGCCCGATGCGATCCGGCGGCGCATACCGACCGCTTCAGCCGTCGCAGATCTCCTCGAGGACACGGAGTGGGCCACCGTCGAACCCGCACAGCAGGGCCTTTGGCACATCTGGACCCAGGTGCCACAGCTGTATCTGATCGCATCTGTTGAAGAACTGATCGACGATCGGCGGGCATGGTCAGCCTTCGCTCAGGTCGTGAATCGGCTCAACGATCGCGCCCCGCACGCAACCTTGCGAGATCAGCAGATTCTCTCGTCCACATCGGACATCGAGGCTGACTCGCTGTTCAACTTCCGCGCACTTTCGTCTGCGGGTGTTGTCATCACGACGCTGCACAGAGCCAAAGGAACCGAGTACGACGCTGTGTACATTGGGAATGCGGTGGAAGGCAAGCTCCCTGACCTCCGCTCGAAGGACTCCATCCTCAAGACCAGGCTCCTGAACCCACGCCTCCCGGAAGACACAGGCGAATACACCGCCTTCCGGCTCGCCGAGGAGAGACGGCTTGCGTACACGGCGATGACCAGAGCGACAGAACGGGTCGTTTGGACCGCTACGGAGACCGACTCATCGAGTGAACAGCTCGAGCCGAGCCGCTTCTTGAAGCAAGTCTCGGCTACAACCGAACCGGCGACTCGAGCACGACCGCTCACGCACCGCGGATACGAGGCCCACCTTCGGCGCACGCTGTACGACCCGCTTCAGCCAGACGTAGAGCGGCTCGCGTCCCTTCGCGTTCTCGCCGACGGACCTGGCTATGGCTTCGGGGATCAAAGGTCTCGCTACGGAACTCATGCGTTTGGGCTCGACTCAGGCTTCGTCCACCCCGACCACAGACTCTCGCCGAGTCAGGCGACAAGCTTCGACGAATGTCCACGCAGCTATGCTCTCGGCCGCTTCGGCACGAAGAAGGCCGCCGAGAGCGTCTACCTCTCTTTCGGCAACCTGATCCACAAGGTGCTCGAGATCGCCGAAGGCAGAGCCAAGGAAGCAGGGAGGGAGCGATCGACCATCCTCGAAGCGCATCGAGTTCTCGACGATGTCTGGGACGACTACACGTTCGGTCCGGATGCGATCGGCCGATCCTGGCTGAGGCGGGCGGCAAGTCTTCTCGAGGTGCTCTACGAGCTCTGGCCGACATCGGCACCACCGGTCGAACTTGAAACCACGCTCGACATGGATCTCGATGGCACCGCGTGGCGTGGGAAAGTCGACAGGATCGAACGGTCAGGTGACGAACTGACCGTCATCGATTACAAGACCTCAGGCACAGCGATGAAGGTCGTCGACGCGGCAAGCTCACTCCAACTCGGGTACTACGTCCTGGCCGCGAAGGGCGACGCAAGCATCGCCTCCATGGGCACGATCACGGATGCTGCGTTCTGGTACCCATCGCCGAAGCCGAACAAATACTCGATCGTCACCCGGACGTTCGACATGTCGAACCTCGAAGAGGTACGGGATCGCCTGATCGAGATCGCCCGCGCTGTCCACACCGAGGAATTCGATCCCAAGGTCGGTGCGTACTGCGGGCGCTGCGACTTCCAGATGGTGTGCCCCGCCCAGAAGGCAGGGACCGAGGCGTTCGCACGATGAACTTCCAACCGACCGCCGAGCAGCGAAAGATCATCTCGTATCCGCCGCACCACCTGCGCGTCGCAGCGGGAGCAGGCACAGGGAAGACCACGACCATCGTTGAACGCCTCGGCCAATTCGTTCTCGACGGTGTTCCCCCCACTCGGGCGCTGGGAGTCACGTTCACGGTGAAGGCGGCCGATGAGCTCCGAAACCGCCTACGCGAACGTGTCGGCACCACGGCAGACGGCGAAGAGGTGGAGGTTGCCACCTACCACGGATTCGCAACTTCGATCCTTGATGAGTTCGGCTCATTGGTCGGTCACGATCCTTCTTCGCTTCTTCTCGACGATGGCCATCGGTCAGAGCTCACGCAGATCGTTCTGCGTGAGTCACCGGGCACCCTCGACCTGACAGCCATGAGCCAGCGTATATCGGACATGCTTGACCTCAACGATGGCCTCGACCGTCATCTGCTCGACCCCCAAGACCTCATCGATGCAGAACCGGATGGAGGCGGCGACGAGGACGGCCCATGGCCGCTGCGCATGCAACTCCTCGACGCGGTGGCTGTGTACCGGTCAAAGAAGGAGGCTCTGCATCTGGTTGAGTTCTCTGATCTGATCCGTAGCGCCGTTGAACTCGTCCGCGACTACCCGGACATCGCAGCAGAGCTTTCGTCCCGATACGAAGTGGTCCTTCTCGACGAGTACCAGGACACTGATCCCGCCCAGCGCATGCTTCTGACGTCGATCTTCGGGCCGAGTGCCTCCGTCACTGCGGTCGGCGATACTGACCAGACCATCTACGAATGGCGTGGCGCGTCACTCGACAACTTCGCTGAGTTTCCCGAACACTTTCCCCGATCCGACGGAGAGCCGACAGAGACCCTGCCACTGAGCCTGAATCGCAGATCCGATCGAATCATCCTCGATCTGGCGAACGAGATCCGTCTACAGCTTCCGACACTCGATGACTCAGAACCCCTCGCTGCCCGTGCTGATGCGCTCGACGGCGATCTGCACGCCTCATGGTTCCGAACGGAGGCTGAAGAAGCGCAATGGATCGCAGAGGACATCGTCGAGCGGCGCTCCGAAGTCGACTCGTGGTCCGACATGGCGATCCTCGTTCGCAAGCGAGTGTGGATTCCGATGCTGATAGATGCGCTCCGCACCCGGGACGTGCCGATGTCTGTGAACGATCCAGGGACACTCCTCGCCGTACCGGAGATCGCCGACGTCCTAGCGTGGCTCAGGGTGATCGCAGATCCCGATGCTGAGACGGCGTTGTTGAGGATCCTGATGGGAGGCCAATACCGGCTGGGCCTTGCAGATCTCGACGCACTCCGAATGCATGCGAAACGTCTCGACGCACCCACGATCATGGGGGCGATCCATGACACCGACACGACTGAAGGCCTCGCGCAGCCGACAACCGAACTGCTCGCCCGATTCGCTGAAACGCATGAGCGGCTTATGCGATACGCACAGGCCAACACGGTGCCGGCATCGATCAACGCCATCATCGAGTCGATCGGCTTCTGGGACGAGGTTGGGGCGCTGCCACCGGGTCGGTCGACGACAGCACGCCTGAACCTTGGCAAGTTCATGGATGTTGCCCAGGCGTGGCGGCCACTTGAGGGGCGACCGTCGGCGGCCAGATTCCTCCGCTATCTCGACGCGCTCGATCAGTCAGGTCGCGATGATGCCCTCACGCCACCGGCGAGATCTTCCGCCGACGCGGTCGAACTCACCACGATCCACGGGGCGAAGGGCCTCGAGTGGGATTCCGTGTGGATACCGGGACTCCAGAAGGGCGACTTCCCGATGGGTACCCGGAAGTATGACGACCCCGATAGCCATGCAACGATCATTCCGTACGAGCTGAGGCTTGACCGACCAAGTTTGGGTGACATTCACGACGCCATCGGCCCCGACCGACGGGAGCGCCTCAAGGCGCGCAACACAGCCCAGGAGTTTCGCCTTGCGTACGTGGCAGTAACACGAGCCAAGCGACGGCTCATGATGTCTGGCCATGCGTGGCAGGACAGTGTCTCGAAGCCCAAGGAGCCGTCGGTCATCTTGCAGATGGCCCGCGACGTCGCTGGATCGGTCGATGACGTCTGGTGTGCCGATCCGGGAACGAAGCCGGAGATTCGTCCTTTCGACCATGATGAGGCTGAACCGGACCCACTGTTCACCGATGGAGTGTCACATGCGTTACGAGCCGCCATGGACGACGAGAACTTCGTGACAGATGGCCACCCGGAGAACGCGGACGCCATCGACGCACGGGTCGGGCAGATGGCCCTTGAGATAGCGGACCTTGGGACACCGAGTGCAGAACCCGATGAGAGACCGTTCTCCACGTCGGTGACGAACCTCGTTGCCCTTGCGGAATGCCCCCTCAAGTTCAAGTGGATCCATTACGACAAGCTGCCGAGGAGACCTACGAAGTCGACGCGGCGAGGCACTGAGTTCCACCGAAAGGTGGAGTTACACAATCTCGGGATCATCGCGTTGGATGACCCAACGCCGGACGCCTATGACGCCATCGCCTCCGATTCTGCGGGTCAGGATCGGGACGACAAGGCACAGATCGTCGACCCATGGGACGTCTTCGAGTCATCGAGGTTCAGCGATATCAAAGCGAGGTTCGCAGAGGTCCCGTTCGAAGTGCATGCAGGCACGGGTTCGGTTCGCGGGAAGATAGACGCGATCTATGAACCCGAGGCTGGCAGGTGGGAGATCGTCGACTACAAATCGGGCCGTCGGAGCGACAGCCCCGCCCGAAGGGTTCAGCTCCAGGCGTATGCGGTGGCTGTGACCGAAGGTGCGGTGTCACAGGACACACCTGAGTCGCTGTCGGTCTCTTTCGCCTACTTCGGAGGGTCCACCTTCGAAGAGGTGACGGAGACGGTCGATGACTCGTGGCTTGACACCGCACGAACGGAGATCACGGGTCTTGTCAACCGGGGCGCAAACGGACCGTTCGAAGCCACACCGTCATCCGCGTGCGGATACTGCGACTTCCGCCACCACTGTGAAGCTGGCACTGAGTGGGTACGGACGCACCAGAAAGGCTCGGGCTAGAGGACTGCGCCGTCGCGTGTGTCGACGATCAGCGTCACCGGACCGTCGTTCACGAGAGACACCTTCATGTCCGCCCCGAACACCCCTTGCTCCACCCGGATACCGGTGGCCACTGCTGCATGGCAGAAGGCTGAGACCAGTGGCTCAGCGACCTCAGGACGAGCCGCGTTCACGAACGACGGTCGCCTCCCCTTTCGTACATCACCAGCGAGCGTGAACTGGGACACGACAAGCATCGAACCGTCAACATCGCTCAACCCCAGGTTCATCTTTCCGTCGGCATCGCTGAAGATGCGAAGACCCGAGATCTTGTTCGCCGCGGCGATCGCATCGGCCTCTGTGTCGTTCGGACCGGCACCGACAAGGACGAGCAGGCCGATGTCGATCGAACCGACGACGACGCCATCGACTTCAACCGAAGCTTCTTTCACCCGCTGTACCACTGCCCGCACACCGCTCCTCATCTCAGACGAGACCCGAACCTACACTCGCCGCAATGATTCGCGGAACCATCATCTCTGTCGTGCGCGGCTTCGCCATGGGTGCAGCCGATATCGTTCCCGGGGTGTCCGGGGGGACCATCGCCCTGGTACTCGGCATCTACGAGCGGCTGATCGCCTCGGTCAATGCAGGTTCATCCGCGCTCGGCAGCGCCCTCAAGGGTGACATCTCAGGGTTCAAGCGATGGTTCAAGACCGTCGATTGGGCGTTGATACTCCCCCTCGGTGCAGGCATCCTCCTTGCGATCATCCTCCTCGCTCATGTCATCGAGGACCTCCTCCATAACGAGCCTGTCCTGATGGCTTCGTTGTTCGTCGGCCTCGTAGCCGGATCGATCCTGATCGCGTGGCGCATGATCAGAGAGCCGATCCGAAACCATGTATGGATCGCCCTTGGCACCGGTGTCGTCGTGTTCGCAGCGCTCGGCCTGCGGTCCGGCACCACCGAAGAGAGCATCACGCAATTGGCAGAGCCAGCCGTCTGGGCGTTCTTCATCTCAGGAGCGATCGCTATCTGTGCGATGATCCTTCCCGGTATCTCGGGTTCGTTCATCCTCGTGATGCTCGGCATGTACGGTGCCGTGCTCGGTGCGGTGACCTCGAGGGACTTCGCTGCACTCATCGTGTTTGCGATTGGCGCCGTCGTTGGACTCGCCCTCTTCTCAAGAGTCCTGCACAAGGCGCTGACCAACCATCACGACGTCGTCATCGCGATACTGGTCGGCTTGATGGCCGGGTCTCTCCGCGTCCTGTGGCCGTGGCCCCTGGGCGTAGACTCGACCGACCTCGGTGTACCGGATTCCGACGTGGGCCTCTCCCTTGTGATGGCTGTCATCGGCTTCGCTGTGATGATCGTGATCGCTGCCATCGCAAGACGCATCGACGACGGCGGTGGAGAACTCGCGCACTCCGATGGAGTCCTGGCAGACGACGACGGATGATGGCCTTCGGCAGACCCATCGCACGCCGTGCTGATCGCCGGCGGTCGCCTAGGACGACGCGGCGAATCGAGGAGTAGGGGCCGGACGGTCGACGTCGTCAACCGCAACGATGGCGTTCCTGTGGGCGTTGTGGGGGTGGTCGTCCATTTCGGACAGTCTGAGCACCGGGGTCACGCAGGCATCGGTTCCATCGAAGACGACCTGCCACTCGGCCTGCGTCTTGCCTTCGAAAGTCCTCTCGAACGTCGACGCGATCTCGGGCCAGTTTCGCTGGTCGAGGCGATCAGGAATCGACGCTGGGTCGATCTCGAGACCTTTGAGCAACGCATCGAAGAACGCTGGCTCGAGAGCACCAACGGCGACGAACTCTCCGTCGGCTGTGCGATACGTGCGGTAGAACGGTGCACCACCGTCGAGCAGGTTCGTCTGTCTTTCGTCGCTCCACATGCCGATCTGCTGCATCGTTCGAATCGGTGCAAGGAGAGAAGAAGCACCGTCCACCATCGCTACGTCGATTACCTGTCCGCGTCCCGTCCGCGACCGCTCGTTGAGCGCGGCAAGGATCCCGATGACTGCATAGAGCGCCCCGCCCGCGTAATCGCCGAGGAGGTTCAGCGGAGGAATAGGCCGATCCTGCGGGCCGATGGCGTGCAACGCACCGGCTAGACCGATGTAGTTGATGTCGTGGCCAGCCATGGTGGCGTAGGGACCGTCCTGTCCCCAGCCGGTAACGCGTGTGAAGATCAGGCCCGGCGATGTCTCGCACACGACGGCAGGCCCGAAACCGAGCCGCTCCAAGGTGCCGGGTCGGAAGCCTTCGATCAGAACATCGGCCTCATCGATGAGCGACCGGGCGACCGCAACGCCTTCGGCCTGCTTGAGATCCAAAGCGATCTGTACACCCGCGCCGCGACCCATGTCTGCCAACTTGCCGGGGAGTGCGTTCTTCGAACCCTCAGGCCGCACGATCCGCGTGACGGACGCCCCGAGGTCGGCGAGGAGCGAGCATGCGTACGGCACGGGACCGATCGCTTCGAACTCGACCACCGAGATCCCTGCGAGGGGACCCTCGGCCTGCGTCATAGCGAACTCCACGCCGACACGAGAAGATCCATCAACCGTTCGGCATCGACATCGAGAAGGACGGTTGCGTTCGGCTCCGAACCATCTGTCCGGACGTAGGTGTTACCGATCTCCGACTCGAGGGCATGTTCGACGCCGATCGACAGGCGCTTCGACGTGAACAGTGATGGGTCAATGAGGTAGGCGACCGCACACGGGTCGTGCATGATCGCACCCTCGATCCCGTATTTCTCCACGTCGTACGTTTCATAGAACTCTGCCATCCCGACGCACGCATCCGTAACGGGAGAGCCAACCGCCCTGAGCGTCTCGAGGGCTGAATGTGGAAGGATGGCCTTGTGTGTGACGTCGAGGGGCACCATGGTGATCGGCACCCCACTCGTGAAGACGATGTGGGCTGCGTGCGGATCCACGTATGCGTTGAACTCAGCCAACGGTGTGGTATTTCCGGGCTCATCGACGGCTCCCCCCATCCACACGATCTCTCGGATCTTCGGAAGGATCGAAGGTTCCTTTGCTATCGCCATCCCGATGTTCGTCAACGGACCGACTAGACACAGGGTCACCGTGCCATCGGTCGCGGCGAGGCAGGCTTCGATGATGTAGTCGACCCCATGCATCGCTTCCTCCGTTCGGTCGGCCGGAGGAATGTTCGCCCCATCGATCCCTGTGTCTCCGTGAACGTACTCGGCGGTGAACTGCTCGCGCAGGAGTGGGCGCTCACACCCCCGGTAGACAGGCACATCGTCCCTATCGGCCACCGCGAGTAGCGCCAACATGTTCGTCGTTACGAGCGGTTGTGGCACGTTCCCCGCTACCGACACAACCGCCATGAGTTCGATCTCCGGTGCGGCCAATGCGAGAAACAACGCCAACGCATCGTCCTGGCCGGGGTCGCTGTCGAAAATGATCCTTCGTGGTTGCCCCATTTAGTTCTCCGCCTCGAGTCTGAGCAGGGATCCGCCCTGCGTCACGATGTACATCTCTCCGTCAGACCCCGTTCCGAAACCGGTCGGTCCTGAGATCTGCCCCACTTGTTCCGTCCAGTCGTGTTCGTCACCGGCCATCGACACGCTTCTGAGAAACCCAGAGCAGAAGTCAGAATAGAAGAATTGGCCGCGCAGACTCAGCAGGGCCGACCCGCGGTACACGACACCACCCGTGACAGAGCAGCCGTCGGCATGGCTGTACTCGGTGATGGGGAGCACAAGTCCGGCCGCGTCGCAGTTCTGGGTTCCGAAGCATTCCGATCCTTCCATCACCGGCCAGCCATAGTTGAGACCGGGTGCCGAGGAATCAGCGACATCGATCTCCTCGATCCGGTTCTGGCCAACATCCGCGATCCACACCTGGGAGCCATCGAACGTGAACCGCCACGGATTTCGCAGACCAATGGCCCAGACCTCCTGACGGCCAGCCTCCCCGTCCGCGAATGGGTTGTCCGGCGGGATCAAGTAGGCGTCCTCTCCCGAGCCACCGACGTTGATCCGCAGCATCGAACCAAGAAGGGAATCGCTCGATTGACCGTTTTCGAACTGGTCGTCGCGGCCTCCGCCGTCACCCATTCCGATCCAGAGGTTCCCCTCGGGGCCGAACGCAAGCATCCCGCCGTTGTGGTTGCCAGCGGGTTGCGCGATCCGGATGATCTCCCGGCGTGTGGCCGGCAGGATCGCACCTTGTCGCAGTTCGTACTGGTCGACAACGGTGTCGCCACTTCGGTCGATGAAGTTCACGTACACAAGGGCATTGGCGGCGAAGTCGGGGTGGACAGCCAGTCCGAGGAGGCCTCGTTCCCCGCTGAACAGGACCTCGTCCGCGATATCGAGGACGACCCCGTGCGCTCCGTCATCGGCACGCACGATTCGGCCGGGTTGCTCGACGACGAGGTCGAATCCACCGTCGGGCGCCGGAACGAGCAGCACGGGGTGATCGAACGCGGTTCCCACCACGACAAGCGTCACCCTGACATCGCCGATCGGCATCGTTGTTGTTGTCGTGGTCGACGTCGATGTCGACGGGGGTGCCGTCGATGTTGTCACAGGCGCAGCGGTGGTCGTCGTGGTGGCGATAGGAACGAGCGACGTTGACGTGGGCTGGGCGGTGTCGTTCGTTGAGGTGCAGCCGGACACGACCAGCACCAAAGACGCTGCGACAAGCGAAGCGGAGCGCACACGTACCGTCATCGATGTAGTGACATGGCGAGGTTCGAACCAGTGGATTCAGATTCGTGGGGGTGAATCGGCACGACGGAAGTCTCCCACGAAACTCAGTCGTACGATTCCGCTTCCTGCGCATTGAGGAACTCGTATATCTCGACCATGTCGACGCCGGGAATCGTTTCGACCGGCATCGCAGCAAGTACGTGTGAGTTCGGCCTCACAGATGGCCACGCATGACCGTTCCATCGCTCGGCCATCGCATCGCTCACCTGACGACAACAGTCCCCATCCGGGCAGTTCGAGACACTTCGACGCTCGGTGTTCCATCCCCTGAACCACCTGGCGTCCTCGAACTTGGCGCCGACCGTGATCGCCGATGCGGGATGTCGCGACGACTCAACGAATGTCGCGCACCAATAGGTCCCAGCCGTCGTATCTGTGTACTGATAGTGGATCGTGAATCTCGCATCCGAGAGAAACGCCTGGCGCGTTCCCCACTCGCGGCACAGCCGCTGTCCCTCGATCGCCCCGGCAGAGTTCTTGGGGAACGGGACACCGTTGTTCGAATACGCCTTCCAGATGATCCCCTGGTCGTCTGATCGCACGAAGTGAGTGCCAAGGTCGAGATGCTCCGTCGCAAGATTCGTGAACCGGTGACCGGCCATCTCATAGGACACATAGAAGCGGTCTTTGAGATCCTCCACCGACAGGTTCCGCTCGGACTTCGCGTCCCTCAAGAACGGTGCTGCAGAAGACTCCGGGACGAGAACCGCGCCAGCGAAGTAGTTCGCCTCAACACGCTGGCGCAGGAAGTCTCCGAAGTCCGTCGGATCGTCGTGAGCCAGCGCAAAGTGGCCAAGGGTCTGAAGAATGACGGACCGCGACTCCTTCGAATCGAAGCTGTCCCTGCCGTGTACGAAGATCTTGCCGTTGCGCATGTCGGTTACCGACCTGACCGATGCAGGGATCTCGGGCGTGCGGATCACGTCGTAGCCGAAGTGGCGTGCGAGGGTGTTGAGGTCGCCCTTGGACATCGCTCCCTGCCCGGAATAACCGATCGCAGCGACGGCCTCCGCGGCGATCGTCTCGATATCGGCGAAGTAGTTCCCTCGATCGGTCATCTCCGAGCGAAGCTGTGCGTTCGCCGCTCTCGCCTCATCTCTCGTGAACGGCGCGGCATCGTCTCTCCCCCTGAGCTCCTCGTACAGCCTGACGATGTGCTCGAGGACTGCATCAGGCATGCGTGAGGACGGCTTCAGATATGGCAACGCAAGGTCCCTGTAGGCCTGGTCGCGTTGGGCCTTCTCGATCGCGACCTCAAGCTCAGCTCTGCGCGATGGTGGCTCGGCACTCAGCAGTTCGGCCGCATCAACCCCGAGCGCCGTGCTGAGATCGTTGATCAGTCCGAGCTTCGGTTCCTTCTTCCCGTTCTCAAGCAGGGACAGGTACGGCGCTGGCTTTCCGACGATGCTCCCAAGATCATCAAGTGTCATCCCGCGTAGTTTGCGGTGATGCCGGACACGTCTTCCGAAGATCATCGGGTCGATCGTTGCCATAATTCTCTCTCATTCTTGCGTGAGGCGAAACTATAGCTGTTCTTATCGCCGCATGAGTTTGCATATTCGACATATTGCTTCTTTCCTTCGTCAGGTCATCACAGCGAAGGAGATGATGTGGGCACGATCGAAATCAATGCACCTCTTGACGAACATGCACGAGTGGTGCTCACTGCCGACGCACTCACCTTTCTCGCCGACCTCCATCGCCGATTCAATGCGCGGCGACACCAGTACCTCGCGAACCGTGCGATCAGACAGACCGCTCTCGACGATGGCGACGCTTTCGACTTCCTTGAGGAGACCGCAGACGTGCGATCAGGCGATTGGGCAGTCAGCCCGCCACCTGCCGCTCTCGCCGACCGACGATGCGAGATCACCGGCCCTACGGATCGCAAGATGGTCATCAACGCGCTCAATTCTGGAGCGAGGGTCTTCATGGCCGACTTCGAGGACTCGAACTCCCCAACCTGGTCGAACCTCATCGAGGGACAGGTCAACCTCTCCGATGCGATCCGTCGAACGATCGACTTCACGGCAGATACCGGGAAGCGATACGAGCTCCACGATGACACGGCAACTCTGATGGTTCGGCCGAGAGGGCTACATCTCGATGAGGTACACGTGGAGGTTGATGGTGAACCGATGTCCGGATCTCTTTTCGATTTCGGCTTGTACTTCTTCCACAATGCCTCCGAGCTCCTCGCGCGGGGATCCGGTCCGTACTTCTATCTGCCGAAACTCGAGAGCCACCGTGAAGCTCGCTGGTGGAACGATGTCTTCATTCACGCGCAGGATTCCATCGGGATCGACAGGGGAACGATCAAGGCAACCGTTCTCATCGAAACCATCCCCGCTGCGTTCGAGATGGATGAGATCCTCTTCGAACTGAGGGAACACTCTGCCGGGCTGAACGCTGGCCGGTGGGATTACATCTTCTCGGTCATCAAGAAGAACCGAAGGGCCACCAATTTCGCTCTCCCCGACCGTGGGCAGATCGGCATGACCGTTCCGTTCATGCGGTCGTACACAGAGCTCCTCGTCAAGACCTGTCACCACCGCGGGGCACATGCCATGGGAGGCATGGCGGCGTTCATTCCGTCCCGTCGGGACGAGGAGATCAATCGCATAGCGTTCGCGAAAGTTCGCGAAGACAAGGAGCGCGAGGCCGCCGACGGATGCGACGGTACTTGGGTTGCGCACCCCGACCTCGTCCCTCTTGCTACCGAGATCTTCGATGGCGTGCTCGGCGACAGCCCGAACCAGATCGACCGTCAGCGTCCCGATGTGAAGGTGACTGCCGAACAACTCACCGACTTCACGGTCGAGGGAGGCACCATCACGGACCAGGGCGTCAGACAGAACATCGATGTCGCCATCCGCTACATCGCCTCATGGCTACAGGGAACCGGCGCCGCCGCGATCTACAACCTGATGGAGGACGCCGCAACAGCGGAGATCTCACGAAGCCAGATCTGGCAATGGATTCGATCCGATTCCACCACGGTGGAGGGGTCAGTTGTGACACCCGAGCTCGTCGCCAAGATCGCCGATGAAGAAACCGATCGCATCCGCTCAGAGATCGGCCACGACCTGTACGAAGCCGGTCGCTTCGACGAGGCCCGCCGACTGTTCGAGCGTGTCAGCCTCGCTGACGAGTTCCCAGAGTTCCTCACGCTGCCCGCATACGAGATCCTCGAGACATGAAAGAGAATCGGTGGAGCCCATCATGACCAACGAAGACCAGATCGCGACACGAGCACACAAGATCCAACAGGAGTGGGATGAGAACCCGCGGTGGAAGGATGCTGTCAGAGACCACACGGCTGAAGATGTCGTTCGACTTCAAGGCTCATTCGTTGAGGACAGAACGGTTGCACGTCTGATGGCAGAGAAGCTGTGGCAGCTTCTCACCACGGACGATTACGTCAGCGCTCTCGGTGCGATGAGCGGTGGCCAGGCTGTCCAGATGGTCAAGGCTGGCCTGAAGTCCATCTACCTGTCCGGGTGGCAGGTTGCCGCGGATGCGAACCTGGCCGATTCGGTGTATCCGGACCAGTCGCTCTACCCCGCGAACTCCGCTCCCGCACTGGTCCGGCGGATCAACAACGCGCTCAAGAGGGCGGACGAGATCGAGTGGTCAGAAGGCACAGGGACGCGCGAATGGATGGTTCCGATCGTCGCAGACGCCGAATCCGGCTTCGGAGGAGCCCTCAATGTCTTCGAACTCACGAAGAGCTTCATAGACGCAGGAGCAGCAGCAGTTCATCTTGAGGATCAGTTGTCATCGGAGAAGAAGTGCGGACACATGGGAGGAAAGGTTCTCATCCCCACCGCACAACACGTCCGAACGCTGAAAGCAGCTCGGCTCGCTGCAGACGTGAAAGGTGTGTCGACACTCGTCGTCGCACGGACGGATTCTCTCGGAGCGAACCTGCTCACCACGGATGTCGACGAGCGCGATCGCCGATTCACGACGGGGGAACGTACTGCCGAGGGGTTCTTCACCGTACGTAACGGCATGGAGGCGGCCATCAGCCGGGGTCTTGCGTACTCGCCATACGCCGATCTCGTGTGGTGCGAGACGTCGACTCCCGACCTCGACGAGGCCAGGCAGTTCGCCGAAGCCATCCATGCAGAGTTCCCGGACCAGATGCTCGCATACAACTGCTCACCTTCGTTCAACTGGAAGCGCCATCTCGACGACGCGACGATCGCAACGTTCCAGAAGGAACTCGGAGCGATGGGATATCGGTTCCAGTTCATCACGCTTGCCGGCTTCCACTCGATAAACGCGTCGATGTTCCAGCTCGCGACGGCTACGCGGAGAGAGGCATGGCCGCCTACGTCGAACTCCAGGAGGAAGAGTTCGCGATGGAGCACCGCGGCTACACGGCAACACGCCACCAGAGGGAAGTCGGCGCCGGCTACTTCGACCACGTGAGCCGGGTCATCTCCGGAGGCACAGCTTCCACACTCGCCCTCCAGGGCTCAACGGAACAAGGCCAGTTCTACGAGGAGTAGTCGCTCGCTGCGCTCGCTCCAGACCCGCTCGGCTCCGCCTTCGCTGACAGACCTCAGACCTCAGACCCGCTCGCTTCGCTCGCTGACAGACCAGAAATGGTCTGAGGTCTGAGGTCTAGGTCGCGCCAGACGAGCGACTACAAGTGAGGCATCACTTCTGCCGCAAACAAATCCATCGACTCCGGGTGGTCGGCTGAGTCTGGGAAGTTGAGGATGATGTACTCGCAGCCCTCGGCAGCGTACGCGGCGATCTGTTCGGTGATCTGTTCTGGCGTGCCGACCGCCGCCTGTACCTCGCCGAACCATCGATCGATTGTCGCTGAGGGATCATCGAGGACCTTTCCGAAGCGGTCCATCAACGCAACCTTGCGGGCCTCGACATCGGCCTCGGTAGATCCGATGATGATGTTGAGACTCGATGAGTTCGTGATCTCGTCTGGGTCCCTACCGAGTCGCTCACAATGCGCTCCCAGAATGGCTCGCTTGTGTGCGAATGTCTCAGGTGAACTCCCGAAGTTCGTGTAGTCCGCGTACCGGGCGGCGGTCCGCAGTGTCAACTGTTCTCCGCCTCCTGCAACCCACACAGGTATATGGGGGTTCTGAACCGGTTTGGGCTGGCAGATCGCACCGTCGATCGAATAGTGCTTTCCCGAGAACGAGGCCTCCTGTTCGGTCCACATGGCGATCATGATCTGTACAGCCTCGTCGAGTTCCCCGAGACGCACCGATGGCTTCGGGAAGGGATACCCGTACGCGTTGTACTCGTGCTCGTACCATCCACCACCGATCCCCATCTCAAGTCGGCCGTTCGAGATCACATCGATCGATGCAGCCACCTTGGCGAGATAGGACGGCGACCGATATCCGTTGCACGTGCACATCTGGCCGAGTCGGATCGTCTCGGTGGTAGCGGCGAGTGCTGCCATGAGCGTCCATGCCTCGTACGTGACCTCTTGTGTCGGTTCCGGCACCGTGTGGAAGTGGTCGTACACCCATACAGACTCGAATCCGAGCGCCTCCGCCTGGTTGGCCACACCAAGGATGGTGCTCCAATGGTCGGAGGTGTCGATGTCGACAAGGTCGAGCCTCCAACCCTGCGGAACGAACGTGCCGAATCTCATCTGTTCTCCTTCATGTTGAAGTGCCGGATGTGATCGCCGAGTCGGATCGGGTCGCGGCCCCGACGATGATGGCAGCGACCTCATCGGGCCGCTCGTGTTCGATAGCGTGGCCGGAGCCCTCCAGAACATGGACGGTTGAACCATCGAAGGCCTCAAGCAACGAAGTCGCAGCAGATCGAGGTGTCATGTGATCGTCACCTGACAGCACGATGGTCGCAGGGACCTCGATGTCCGATGCCGCCGTTGACGCGTTCTTGTAGTTGTTGCACGCATCGAGGTCCGATGCGAGGACTCCGGGTCCGAGTGCGGAAGTCGCGGCCATGTGATTCATGATCACATGCTCAAGTGGCTCCCGTGAACCCGGTGAGTACGACCAACCTGCGATCATCCTTGCCGCTTCAACTGGGTCACTTTCAGCTTTCGCAAGGAGCGAAGGGTGGACGAACATAGGCTCCGCAGGACACATCGCTATGAGCCCCGACAACCGTTCGGATCCCGATGACGCTGCTTCGATGGCGATCAAGGCGCCCATCGAGTGGCCGGCGAGTACGACATCCGACAGGTCTCTTTCGTCGATCATCGCCAGAACCCACCGCGCATATTCTTCGATCGACCGGGGCTGCGGCTCAGTGCTCACACCCTTCATCGGATATTCGACCACCTCGCACTGAACCCCGGCCTGGGCCACGGCCTCGTGGACGAGGGACCACACCGACGACGGATCCCCGGCGCCGGACAGAATGAGAACGATCGGTTCAGCCACTAGGCAGCCTGTTCCACCGTCAGAATCCGACGGCATCGGCGAGACGATCCCTGTACGCATCGACAGACCCCAGAAGCAGGCTCGTCGACTTCGCCCGCTTGAAATAGAGATGGGCGTCGTGCTCCCAGGTGAAGCCGATGCCTCCGTGGATCTGGATGTTGTCCCCCGCACACAGCATGTAGGCGTCTGAGCAGACCGACCTCGCGAGCGGGACCGAGATCTTGGACTCCTCCGGGTCGTCGATGGTCCTCGCTGCGTGCCACGCGACCGACTTGGCGTGCTCCACCGCGACGAGCATGTCAGCGCATCGGTGCTTCACAGCCTGGAACGATCCGATCGCTCTGCCGAACTGGAACCTGGTCTTGGCGTATTCAACCGACATCTCAAGGCAGCGCTGGGCGCCGCCCACCTGTTCCTGAGCGAGAGCAACTGCGCCAACGTCGAGGGCCGCCCGAACGGCGACGTCTCCGCCAGACATAACGCTTGAGGCATCAACCTTCACGTCCTCGAAATGGACCTCGCCCAGTGGACGCGTTGAGTCCAAGGATGGCGTTGGCGTAACGGTTACCCCATCGGCCTCTGCATCAACGACCACGAGGACAGGCCCGTCGTCAGTCGCTGCGGTGACCACGAACAGCGCAGCATTCGGCGCATCCGTCACGTAGCGCTTCACACCGTTGAGCACGAACGCGGAACCATCAGCGACCAATACAGTGAGATCCGTGTGAGGGTCGCCGTCGTGGGCAGTCTCATAGGCGGCGAGGGTGGCGATCACGTCGCCGGAAGCGATCGGTGGAAGCACCTCGCGCTTCTGGTCGTCGGTTCCTGCCTTCAGAACTGCCGTCGAAGCCAGAACCGATGAAAGAAGCGGAACCGGTGCGACCATCCTGCCGAGTTCCTCGAACACGACGGCGAGCTCGGCCATGCCGAAACCGGCACCGCCGTACTCCTCAGGAATGTGGAGGCCGATGAGTCCCATCTCCGCAAGCCCTGCCCATAGGTCGCGGTCGATGGCTGAGTCCGTCAGGCTCATCTCACGAACCTTGTCCATATCCCCTCTTGCATCGATGAAGTCCCTAACCGTCGTCGCAAGCATGGTTTGCTCATCGGAGCGAACGAAGGTGATGGCGTCAACCACGAGGCACCTCGTTCCATGGGAGGTCCTTGTCCACCCTCGGCTCACCAGGGAGGCCGAGAACACGTTCCCCGAGGATGTTGCGCATGATCTCCGATGTTCCGCCCTCGATCGAGTTCGCTCTTGCCCGCAGGAACTGTCTCTGGGGACTGAGGACTCGCTCCTGCATCCTGGTGTCGTACACCGTCGCCTCCAACGTGTACCCCTCGGGAATCGTCGCACCATCAAGACCCATGTCCCCCACGCTGAACGCCGTCACCTCCTTGTTGAGATCGGCCCAAGCCAGTTTGCCGGTAGAACCCTCGGGTCCCGGCACCCCAGCCTGCATGTTCT
>PVMK01127719.1_pt1 | contig 21819 bp, 16 predicted proteins | sample 1853481 | NCBI WGS metagenome assembly PVMK01 (sample SAMN08533507, study PRJNA380276) | Marine sediment metagenome, whole genome shotgun sequencing project.
GTTTAATAAGGGCTCATGCATTGTAATGAATATCCAGTGAAATGATTTTATTTGTTCTCAGAGAAGGAAGATGGAGGGTTTTGTGATGGCCGAAAAGCCAACTTATGACGAATTGATACAAAGGGTTAAGACATTAGAAAAGGAAGCTGTTGAACACAAGAAGTCCGAGGAACGCTATCGCAGCCTGGTGGAGAATAGCTTGAACGCCATCATTGTCTACAAGCAGGAAGAGATATTGTTCGCCAACGAATCGTTTTTCAATATCTTCGGATACGACCGTGAGGAGTTACAGGACGTGGTGATGAACGATATCCTGGCCCCCGAAGTTGCAGATGAGGTGGCCAAGCTCAGGAACCGGCGGCTGGCCGGAGAAATTGAAAAAAGCACGGTTTACGAGAGTAAAGGCAGAAGGAAAGATGGCGGAATATTCGACATGGAAATATCAGTGTGCGTGGTAACATATCGAGGCGAGCAATGCTGTATGGCTTTCTTGTCCGATATAAGCACGCGCAAACAGGCAGAACAGTTGCTGAGCGAAAGCAAGAAGAATTTGGACCGCGCACAGAAACTTTCCTATATTGGAAACTGGAGCCGGAACCTGAAAACCGATCAGGCCGAATGGTCTGATGAAATGTACCGCATTCTTGGCCTTGCTCCGGGAAGTCCCAGACACCCCACACATGAAGACTTCCTTTCCCACGTACACCCGGCCGACAGAGAACATATTGACTCGATGCTCAAAGAAACAGTCAACACAGGGGACCCTTTTGAGTGTGAATTTCGAACTGTCCCGATAGAGGGTTTAGAGAGGGTTATTCATTCGCGGGTGGAGGTCGAGTGTGATGATGAAGGGGTGCCCGTTCGTAAATTTGGAACAAATCAAGATATAACTGAAATAAGACGGCTCCAGGAGAAGATACAGGAGGCCCAAAAGATGGAGGCTATTGTCACCCTGGCGGGAGGCATTGCCCACCGGTTTAACAACGCCCTGACCCCCATTATCGGTCACATCGACCTGCTTGAGATAAAGCACAGCAAAGACGAAGACACAATGCAAAGTCTTAAATACATGAAGACTTCTGGCCGTCATATGGCCCACCTCACCAGTCAATTGCTGGCCTATTCAAGAGGAGGGAAATATAATCCTCAGGTTTTGTCATTGAGTGATTTTGTGGAAGATACCCTTCCACTGATTAAGCACACCTTTGATCCTGCCGTACGTGTGGAAACCGACCTTCCGCTGGATGTCATGGATGTAAAGGCCGACTCCACCCAGATGCAGATCGTCCTCTCAGCCATAATAGCCAATTCAAATGAGGCCATTGAGGTTCCTGGGCGCATCAGGATTTCTACCAGAAACATGGACCTTGACCAAGCGTTCATAGAGGAACACCCCAGTCTAATGCCGGGCCCCCATGTCTGTCTTTCCATTGAAGATGACGGGAAGGGTATGGATGAAGAGACAAGGGGAAGGATATTTGATCCATTTTTTACCACCCATTTTATGGGTCGTGGGCTTGGCATGGCCTCTGTCTATGGCATTATCAAGAATCACGATGGCAGCATCACGGTGGACTCAGAACCGGGCGCAGGGACTGTGGTCCGCATCTATCTCCCCGCTATTAAGGCAGAGGAAGACGTAAAGAGAAAGGTGGCCTCCAGGCCGGAGCTGGAATCGCCCACGGGTAAAGGTACCATACTGGTCATAGAGGATGAAGAAGATGTCATGGTGCTAACCCGGCAAGTGTTGGAGACACTTGGTTACAGGGCTTTGGCGGCTGAGACCGGGAAAAAGGCAATTGAGATTGCCAAGACTTTTGATGGTCAGATTGACCTTGCCTTATTGGATATTAAGCTATCAGATATGGGTGGTGACGAGGTGTATCCTTTTATCATGGAAGCAAGACCGAACTTGAAAGTGATCGTTTGCAGTGGCTATAGCATAGATGGCCCGCCCCAGGATATTCTTGACGCAGGTGCCGAGGGCTTTATTCAAAAACCGTTTTCGATCTCAGTAATTGCCGATAAATTAAAGGAAGTGTTGGGAGAAAATTGACCATGTTTATCAGGTCAGAATGGGGAGAGAAAATATGCCGGGACCATTGAGTGGAGTGAAAGTGTTAAGTTTTGGACGGGTCTTGGCCGGACCATATGCGGCTATGCTGATGGCTGATATGGGAGCGGAGGTTATCAAGATTGAGTCTGCTGAAAACGGCGATATGGCCCGGCGTAATGGCCCATTCATTGGTGACGTGAGTTCCTATTTCCTTAGCATCAACAGGGGTAAAAAGAGCTTTACCTTGAACCTGCGTCATGAAAAGGCCAAAGGACTTATCAAAGATCTAATTTCCAAGGTGGATATTCTGCTGGAGAACTTTCGGCCGGGAGTTATGAAAAAGATGGGGCTCGATTATAACACGATCAAGGACTTGAACCCGCGTCTGCTCTATGTTTCGATTTCCGGATTCGGTCAGTACGGGAAATACTCTCAGAGGCCTGCTTTTGATATGATTGCCCAAGGCATGGGTGGAACGGTGAGTATCACGGGTGAACCGGGACGACCACCTGTTCGTGTTGGATATTCAATCGGGGATTTAGGATCAGCACTCTATGCAGTGACAGCTACGATGGCGGCGTTATACGAACGGGAAAAAACCGGACAAGGCCAACATATCGACGTGGCTATGCTCGATTGTCAGGTAGCCCTGTGTGAAAATGCCTGCGCACGTTATTTCGCAACGGGAGAGATACCTAAGCCCATTGGCACCAGACACCCTATCGTGACGCCGTTTCAGGTTTTTCCAACCCAGACCCATGATATGGTCGTGGCCAACTTTAAGGATGAAGACTGGATTACTTTGTGTCAGACCATCGGCAGAAAGGAATTGATTGAGGATGGGCGGTTTAATACCATGGAAAAACGGACAGCTAACCATGCAGATCTGGAACCGTTGCTTATAGAGGTTTTTCTTGAGAAGCCCCGGGACGAGTGGCTGGATCTTTTTGGCAAGGTGGGTGTTATAGCCGGACCGGTGAACAACATCGAACAGGTGGTCACCGATCCACATGTGAACGCCCGTGAAATGGTTCTCAATGTAAAACACAGTCGTATGGGTGATATGAAGGTGGTGGGCACGCCCATGAAGTTTTCTCGGACCCCATGCAGTGTCCAAAAGGCATCACCAGACCTTGGTGAGCATACCCATGAAATACTGGAAGAGATGCTGAACCTTTCGCACAAAGAAATCGAACATCTCAAGGAAGAAGGGGTTATAGGGAAATGACGATGGGTGTGGGGAAAATTTATATCCTGCCGGGCGGTCTTCTTGATATCGACCGCTCCATATTCTTATCCAGTGTGGATATGGGCCAAACGATCAAGGCACCTGTATATTCTGTGCTACTTATGCATTCTCAGGGCCCGATCCTGATAGACCTTGGGCTCAATCCGGATGGCGTTAAAGATCCGACGCGGGCATGGGGGGCAAGGGCCAAACTGATCAAACCCCAATTGAGCGAGGATGACGACGTTCGGGTGCGTTTAAGAGAAGTCGGCCTTTCGATTTTGGATATAAAGATGGTTATCTTGACACATATGCATTGGGACCACACAGGGGCCTTGCGATTTTTTACACATTGTCCCATTGTTGTTCAAAGAGACGAACATCGTTTCGCTTTTAGTCCTGACCCGTTTATTTCAGCGCCGTACATGCCCAACCATTTCCAACACCCTGTGAATTATAAACTTATGGATGGAGACGGCCTGGTGGCCCCAGGCATCTCCGTTATAAAAACCCCCGGGCACACGCCCGGTCACCAGTCTGTGCTTGTTAGGCTGGCTGACGGAAAAGCCTATATCTTTCCTGGAGATGCTATTCCCCTGATGGAGAATCTGACGCGTAAGATACCATTGGGAAATGTTTGCAATGCGAAGCAGTCTTTTGAGAGCATTTATCGGTTGGAGCACCTGTCTCATTTGCTGGATGCAACAATTATTCCGTCCCATGATCTGACTGTTTTTGAGAAAATGGATAAAAGCCCTAGAGCCCTGGCGTGATCCGGGGAAAAGAAACGATATGGTTAGTGCCTGAACGAAACCCCCGTTCAGGCGCGATTTCAGATTTTAGATTAAAGAAAATAACTCTAATCCACCAGAACATCATTATAATTAACTTATATCTCTAAATATATTGATAATATCGAATAAATATCTAACAATCATTTAGAAAATGCCGCCAATTCATCTTTCTTCAACAATCGAATATCGAACAGTCGAATCCCGAATTACGACTTTTTATGAATCAATGAGACGACCCTCAAGTTACTTTGTTTTCCTTCGTCATTCGTTACTCCTTGATCGTTATTCGATTACTATTACACAGGCAACCTAAATAGCCAATTCTGAAGTTATTCTTGCGCAAGTCCTTAGGGCTCGCGCAAAAATAACTTCACATTTTCGCATGCCATCTTCAGATCATCTTCGACCGCACCTCAATCGTGAAATCCTCGGAAGAGTGTTGCTATTCCTGTGGTTTCGCTCAATCGGCGCAGCCAAATCTGATCTAAATCTGTGCGCCAACTCTGTGAATTTATTTTTGCGCGAACCCTTAGCAAAAGAGGAGGGGCAGACTGTCCGCCACCAGAAAACCCTTTGGGGTTGGAAGGATTCTGCTGTTTTCACGGGTCACCAGACCCGATTGACACAGCTCGTCGATAATGTCATGGGCCTGGGGGCGATTGTGGAAAAGGGTCTCATCCAGCCCTTCTTTTGTACGGAACCCCAGGGCCAGGGATTCAAGAAATGCCTGATCCGGTGAAAGTTTCTCGTATCCGTCAACAGGCGATCGGCCGTTGAGCAGGCGATCACTGTAGCGGGACACAGACTTCGCATTCCACCACCGTTCTTCTTTCGAAAAGGAATGGGCCGAAGGTCCCAGCCCGAGATAGGGCTCGCGGTTCCAATATTTTAGGTTGTGCCGGCATACGAGTTTTTTTTCTCTTGCAAAGTTTGAAATCTCGTAGTGGTGGTATCCCCGGTCGGTCAAGTGTTCGGTGGTGACAAGAAACAGGGCCCTTCCCATCTCTTCTTCCAAAAGGACAATCTCTCCCTCGTCACGCATCCTCCCAAAGGGCGTCCCCGTTGAAATCGTCAACTCATAGCACGAGAGATGGGCGGGTTCAAGATCAAGTGCACGATCCAGAGTTCTGAGCCAGCCGGGTTTGGTCTGCCCGGGCAAACCATACATGAGATCAATCCCGATATTGTCAAACCCGGCCCTGCGGAGAGACTCAAACGCCTTTTCAGCCTGACGGGTGTTGTGTCTTCTTTTGAGAAAACCAAGTTCCACATCGTCAAAAGATTGGACACCAAGACTGATGCGGTTGAATCCGAGGTCCTGAAAAAGGGCTGTTTTGTCGGGGGTCACATCGTCGGGGTTGCATTCTATGGTCACCTCTGCATCAGACGAGATGGTGAATTGGCGAAAAAGCCCTTTTGTCAGGGAGGTCAATGTCTGATCATCAAGAAGGCTGGGCGTACCGCCGCCCATGTACAGAGAATCAAATAAAGGAAACCTGTCTTTGTATAGAGATGTTTCCTGCTCCAGGGCCGCCAGCCACTTGTCCATGTGAGACCGCGAGGTAACAGAATAGAAATCGCAATAGGGGCATTTGCTTTTACAGAAAGGCACGTGGACATAGAGTCCCGGCATCTGGGAATTATTCATCATCGGACTTCAAAATAGCAACAAAGGCGTTCTGGGGAATCATTACAGAGCCCACCATCTTCATTCGTTTTTTCCCTTTTTTTTGTTTTTCCAGGAGTTTGCGTTTTCGGGTGATGTCTCCTCCATAACATTTGGCGGTCACGTCTTTTCTGAAAGCGGCGACGGTTGATCGTGAGATGATCTTTCCTCCGATGGCCCCCTGGATGGCAATCTTGAACTGATGTCTGGGGATCTCCTTTTTGAGACGATCACAGACCTTTACAGCCCATTCTCTCGCCCGGTCCCTGTGGACAATGAGTGAAAGGGCATCCACCCTTTCACTGTTTACCAGAATATCCAGTTTTATGAGATCGCTCTCCCGGTAGTCGATGAGGTCATAATCAAAAGAACCGTATCCCTGGGTCAGGGTTTTGAGTTTGTCGTAGAAATCGACAATTACCTCTGCAAGAGGCATTTCCAGGATGATCTCGATTCGGCCCGGCGTTGGATAGGTGAATTGTGAGTTCACCCCCCGACGTTCCATACACAGTTTCATAACAGCGCCCATGTAACGTTCCGGGATGAGGATACTTGCCCTGATGAAGGGTTCTGCCGAACTTTCGATAACGACCGGGTCCGGGTAATACTGGGGGTTGTCAACCGTCAGGGAATCACCGTTTTGGAGCGTAAACCGGTACTGGACACTTGGTACGGTCATGATAAAATTCTGGCCGTATTCTCGCTCAAGCCGCTGTTGAACGATTTCCAGATGAAGGAGCCCCAGGAAACCGCAGCGAAAACCCTGACCGAGGGCGGCAGAAGTGTCTTTCTGATAGGTCAACGCGGCATCATTGAGTTTGTATTTTTCGAGGGCATCCGTCAAGTCCTGGAACTCGTCAGAGGCTATGGGGTAAATGGAGGAAAAGACCACGGACTTGACCTCCTTGAAACCTGGTAAAGGGGCAGGGGCGGGATCGGTGTCCAGGGTGATGGTGTCCCCCATGCTCGTGTCGCTCACGGTCTTGATCCCCGAAATAATATAGCCCACTTCACCGGCGGAAAGTGAGGGGCGTGGTTCCCTTTGAATCCCAAAAACTCCCACCTCCTCCACCTTATAGACGGCGTTATTGGACATGAACCTGATGAGGTCTCCCGGTTTAAGGCTTCCGTCAAATAATCGGCAACTGACGATGGTCCCTCTGAAAGGATCATAGTTGGCATCAAAGATGAGGGCGCTTAGTGGGGCATCTTTCTTGCCCTTTGGGGGCGGAACATATTCGGAAATGGCTTCGAGCACATCTTCAACCCCAGTACCCTCCTTGGCGGAGCAGAGGATGGCGAGTTCACCGTCCAATCCCAACTCGGTCTCGATTTGCTCACGCGTCCGTTCGATGTCGGCAGATGGAAGATCGATTTTGTTGATCACCGGAATAACCTCCAAATCGTGTTCCATGGCCATATACAGATTTGCCAGCGTCTGGGCCTGAACTCCCTGGGAGGCGTCTACCAAAAGAAGCACTCCTTCGCAGGATGCCAGCGCTCGGCTCACCTCATAGGAAAAATCCACGTGACCCGGCGTATCAATCAGGTTGAAAGAAAAGATCTCACCTTTTTTATCGGTATAAGGGATAGTGATGGTCTGGCTTTTGATAGTAATCCCTCTTTCCCGCTCGAGGTCCATGGTGTCCAGGATTTGGTTGCGGAATTCCCGATCTGTTACCATGCCGGTATGCTGGATAAGCCTGTCGGCCAGGGTGGATTTCCCGTGATCGATATGAGCGATAATGCTAAAGTTTCGTATTAGTGACATATGTCTTTTTTCCGGCTCTATCGTAGCTGTTGGTTTGTTGAAAACCGCGCCACCTTATCCCTGGAGCCTACGGAACTGTCAATAAATTTCGAACTTTGCGAGTCTTCCGTCAAGACCGCCGGTTGAAAGGGGTTTTTTGAAAGACGGTCTGAGGCCGATGTGACCGATTGTTTTTCTGTCTCCAAAATAGATGTAGGCGTTTGAGCCTTTGCAGTGGTTTTTTAAATAGTCGCCAAAGGCCTTGTACAACTCCCTGGTGTCATCCGGGTTGCCCGTGCGTATCCCATAAGGGGGGTTGCAGACAATCACCCGGTCTTCGAGATCGCCTATGTTCTGAAAAGAAGCCGTTTTGATCTCTACGTCTCTCCCGTGTGGCAGTGAGGCAAGGTTTGCGGCGGCAGCCTTTACCGCCGTTCGGGATACGTCACTTCCCAAGATAAGACCTGGAGGAAGAGGACGCATTTTTCTGTCTTCCTCTTTTTTCAGCCGTCTCCAAAGGCCTTTGTCAAAATCCGGCAAAAACTGAACCCCAAAGCTTTTCCTGAGATAACCTGACGGGATGCGGCAGTGATGCATCAAGGCCTCACAGAGCAAGGTGCCTGACCCGCACATGGGGTCATACAAGGGGGTCGAGCCGTCCCAGCCGGAAAGATGGATGATCACCGCAGCCAAGGTCTCCTGCATGGGGGCTTCTACGGTTTCCTTTCGATAACCCCGTCGGTGAAGGGATTCGCCGGAGGTATCAAGACTGATGGTGGCCCAGTTCTTTTCGATATAAAGATTGAGCCGAATATCCGGTTCAATCCTGTCAATACTGGGTCTTCTCACGTGGGCCGATTTGAAACGGTCCACGACAGCGTCCTTTAACCTCAGGGCCGCATATTGGGAATGGTTGATCTTGCTGTGGGACACATTGGCGGAAACTGCAAAAGAATCGTTCTCTTTGAAAAAAGCAGGCCAATCGATCTCCAGCCCCCTCTGATATAAATACCGGTCGCTGTGACACTGAAAGGAGCTTAGAGGCGCCAGGACCCTGGCAATCAATCGGGCACAATAGTTTATACGGTAGAGAGTGGCCTTATCAGCGGAAAAATAGATCCCTCTGTAAGCAGTGCTAATACGGTCCGCCCCAAGGCCTGAGAGTTCTTTGGCCCCGAGTTCTTCCATGCCTCCGGCTATCTGAGCAAAATAGCGATTATTTTGCTGATAGTCAAACATAGGTTTCATAGGGTCCGTTTCCGGCCACAATGGCGGCGAAACACAGGAGGACCGGTATCCTCCAGTCTGTGGGATACTATGTTATCCATTCCTTCATCACGTTCTATCCAAGGGGAATTATTGAGAAGTCCAAATAGAGGTGGTATCATTACAGATGGTTGGCCGCTTTCGCAACTGGTTTCTCACCTCGCAGGCTGTTGGAATATCCGGACGGTTTTTTCTTTATTCGGGAGGCCCGCAGGGTGTGGCGTTCATTTGCGGATAGCACGGTCTTGCGCATGCGCGCGGACAAGGGTGTGACCTCCACCAGCTCATCATCGCGTATAAAACTGATCGCCTGTTCCAGGGTCAGCGGTTTGACGGGAGAAAGGATGACATTATCGTCTTTTCCGGCTGCCCGCATGTTGGTCAGTTTCTTTTCCTTGCAGGGGTTCACGCCGATATCCTGTCTCCGATTATGCTCGCCGACGATCATTCCCTCATAGACGGGATCACCGGGCACCACAAAGAGTCTGCCCCGGGGTTCCAGATTGGACAATGCATACGGTATGGCATTTCCAGCGCGGTCTGACACAATGGAGCCGGTAAAACGACTGGGACAGTCCCCGCGGAATTCCTCGTAGCCGTCAAACAGGGAGTGCATGATTCCAGTACCCCGGGTGTCGGTGAGAAATTCATCCCGGTATCCTATCAAGGCCCTGGCAGGCACTGAATATTCCACCCGTACCCGCCCGTTTCCGTTGGTGACCAGGTTTGTCATTTTCCCTTTCCGAAGTGCGAGTTTCTCCGTTACCACGCCCAGAAAGCTTTCTTCGCAGTCAACCAGCAAGCGCTCTATAGGTTCCAGTTTTTTGCCGTTCTCATGGCGATAGATGACTTGGGGCCTTCCGACACAGAATTCATAGCCCTCCCTTCTCATGGTCTCGATAAGAATGGCCAGCTGAAACTCTCCCCGACCTTTTACCAGTATGCTGTCCCGGTCTTCGGCTTTACCCACTTGAATGGCCACATTTAGACGGGTCTCCTTCAAAAGACGCTCCCGGATTCGGCTTAACTGAACGTACTTGCCCTCTTTTCCACCAAGCGGGGAGTTGTTAACTGTAAATTTCATGGATACCGTGGGTTCATCCACATTGATCCTTGGCAGTACGCTTGGGCTCAACTGGTTGCAGATGGTATCCCCGATCTTGACCTCCTCAACCCCCGCAAGCACCACAATATCTCCGGGCTGAACCTCGTCAATTTCCATTAATTTTATACCGTCATAGACCTGAAGCCTTGACACTTTTAGTGGTACGGGTTTTCCGTGTTTGCCTATGCACACCAGGTTATCCCTCGACCGTACTGTCCCGTTAAAGACTTTCCCAACGGCCAGCCGACCCACATAATCCGAATAGTCCAGGTCAGACACGAGCATCTGGAATGGCAGCTTTGGATCATGGGATGGGCCGGGGATCTTTTCAAGAATTGTGTCGAAAAGGGCGTGCAGGTTATCCCCTTGCCCGTCAAGGGTTGTTTTTGCAATACCATCCCGGCCGACCGCATAAAGAAGAGGAAATTCAAGCTGCTCTTCGGTTGCGTTCAGGTCGATCAGAAGATCATAAATCTCATCGAGGACTTCGTCCGGGCGGGCGTCCCGGCGGTCGATCTTGTTGATGACCACGATGATTTCGAGCCCGGCCTCCAAGGCCTTCTTGAGAACAAACCGTGTCTGGGGCAGCGGTCCTTCCGAGGCATCTACCAACAGGATCGCGCCGTCGACCATGGACAGGGCGCGCTCTACTTCTCCCCCAAAATCCGCGTGACCGGGTGTGTCGATGATATTGATCCGGACGTCCTTCCAAACCACCGAACAGTTCTTTGCAGCGATGGTGATCCCACGTTCCCGTTCAAGGTCCATGGTATCCATAAGCCTTTCGTCCATTTTCTGGTTTGCCCTGAAAAGCCCGCTCTGGCTGAACATGGCATCCACCAAGGTGGTCTTGCCGTGGTCGACATGGGCGATGATGGCAATATTTCGCAAGCTATGGTTTTGGACTGTGCTTGTCATAATTCAAGATCTCCGTGATAACATGATTTTTCCGGGTGAGCCGGAAGGCAAATATAAGCACTAGAGCGCCGATTACAAGTGTCTTGTTTTTTCATCCTAAACCCTGTCACCATAATTATCACGAGCCACATTTGATCTTGACCCGCAAACCCGTTTAACCCATACTGCATTGCCAAAAGAGTTAGTTGTGAAGGAATAAAATGGTGGATCTTTTGCAAAACCCGGCAGGGTTGACCAAACATATCACATGCGTACTCCATGAAAAAAACAACTGTGGAGACATTTTTCCAAAGGGTGTCTCAGGCTCGGCAACCACATCGGCCGTGTTGTTTCTGTTGGCCTTTCACCCTAAACAAGATGGGGTCCCACCCGAACCTTGTCTGATTTTGAACAAGCGGTCCGCCAGGGTAAAACAACCTGGGGATCTATGTTTCCCCGGGGGAAGAATCACGCCCCGTCTGGACTTTTTTATCGGAAGGCTTTTAAGCCTGCCCTTGTTCCCGCTCGGGCGCTGGGCTTATTGGTCTGAATGGTGTGATGTGAGACGGCCCGAGGCGCGAAGACTGGCGCTCCTTTTTGCCGCCAGCATCCGGGAGAGCTTTGAGGAGATGCGTCTGAATCCTCTGTGGCTGAAATTTTTGGGGCCAATGGCAGCCCACAATCTCGTGATGTTTCCCCGGGTCATCTACCCCATGGTCGGGTGGATTACCCGTCAAAAACGTTTTTTGCCTAACTGGGAGGTAGAAAAAATTGTTCGCATTTCTCTTCGAGACCTGTTGACCCCCGAACATTACAGATGTTATCGACTAAATTTTGGCACACTCCGTGCCAATGGACAAACCTGGGCAACCCAGGATTTTCCCTGTTTTCTCCACAGAAATGAAGGGGAGGAGGAAATTCTTTGGGGCGCGACCTACTTTATGGTGATGGTTTTTCTTGAACTCGTGTTTGGGTTCAACCCCCCGGATATTGAATCGCGTCCGGTCGTCTATGGGGCCCTAAATAAGAACTATCTTACGGGTTCGAGATGAAATAACCGCAATAGCTCAATAAGTAGCGGATTTAGTTCATAGCGGAGGAAGATACAGCCATCTCTTTTAAGAGGCGCAATTTAAGTTCTTGCAGCGCATCTGCCACGCCCCAAATACCTTAACCAAGCTGTCCGGGACAGGTGGGACAGCCAAACATAATAGGGGCAATCATCTTAGGGGCTGTTCCGAGCAGAATTGTAAACCTCACCGCCGTGATGCGAGTATCTTCTGGGTTTTGCGGCTCTTAAAAGAGATGTCTGTATGTTCCGCAATCGCCAGTTGCTATCCAGAGATGTCCGCCAACGAAAACGTGATGACCCGGCAATCGTCAGAAGAATAGATATCTCCTTCCACCATTTGGCTCCCCAGCTTTACGGTTTTTCCGATGAGTTTCATATCCGCTTCATCGGGATTTATGTCAATCAGATTCCCTATTACCGAGGGTCCTTCCTTGAGTTCGGCCATGGCAACCACATACGGGGGTCTTTTTCCCTCGGGAGCCACCCGTATTACCGTGAAAGTGCGTATGGTCCCCTCTCCGCCTGCCTCAGCAACCTTCAGGTCAGTACCCTTACAGTTTCGGCACGTACCCATTGGCGGGAAAGTAAAGGTTTCACAAGTGTTGCAATGGAGCCCGAGAAGTTGCCCCTTTTCCAGACCTTCCTGATATTGTTCAAAAGTGAGCGCGTATTCCATTTTTTTAACTCCTCAAAATAATATTGCAGACGGTTCCAAAATCTCCACCAAGGGTATCCACGAGACCGACCCGGGCCCCTTCCACCTGTCTCGGGCCGCATTCTCCTCTCAACTGTTCCACAATTTCGGTCATCTGACCGGCACCGGTGGCGCCGATGGGGTGTCCTTTGGACTTGAGCCCGCCGGATGGATTGACCACAACCTTTCCGTTCAAATAGGTCTCCCTCTTGGCGGCAGCGTCATGGGCCTTGCCAAATTCATAAAAGCCAAACCCCTCCAGAGCGAGGATCTCGGCAATGGTAAAACAGTCGTGAAGTTCTACTACATCTATGTCATCGGGGCCCACACCGGCCTCTTTGTAGGCCTGGGCCATTGATGTCTCTCTGGCCTTCACCCTGGTAACATCCTGTTGAAGATAGAGTGAACCTGCTGAAGCCTGTCCCATTCCCGCAACATAAATGGGTTTTTTGACAAGATCTTTGGCCTTGCCTGCCTCCGCCAGCACCACTGCTGAGGCGCCGTCAGAAAATGGGCAACAGTCAAACAGCTGGAGCGGGTCTGCAACCATCATTCCACCAAGGACCGTATCCAGATCGATCTCTTTTTGAAAGTGGGCCTTTGGGTTTAGCGTGCCGTGGTAATGATTTTTTATGGCAACCTCCGCCATATTTTTTTTCAGTTCCGGCAAGGGGATGCCGTACTTGCTGGAATACATGTGGGCCGCCATGGCAAAGACCCCGGGAAAGGTCAGTCCGGGTCTTGCTTCGTGCTGTGACTGGGTGGCCATGGCAAAGGTTTTTGTAGCCAGGGGGGTCCCCATCTTTGTTGCCCTCTCCGTGCCGCCGGCCAGGACTACATCGTACACGCCTGCTCCCACAAGCAGGGCGGCGTGTCGGATGGCCACGGTGGCTGTTGCGCACGCCGATTCAAAACGGGTAGCCGGCGCGGACATGGGCAACCCCAGCTCCGCATGGGCAAAAGGCGCCATGTGCATTTGGCCTTCTTCAAAATCGCCCAAACAATTCCCAAAAAAGAGTGCCTCCACATCCTTGGTTTCAATGTTGGAATTTTGCATGGCCTCAAGGCCTGCCTCGGTAAACATCTCCAAATTCGTTTTTTCCGATACACCGAACTTGGTCATGCTCACTCCCAAAACTGCAACTTCTCTCATTATCTTATCCTCCTGTTGAATGTTGTCCCTTTCCAAACGGTTATGTTGCCGTAAAAAAGACCTCCTCAAATTCGGGCTTGTCTTTATATTTTGCCATAAAGAATCCCGGCGCCATGTCCATGTTTTCGAACACAGCGGGGTCAACCTCGATTCCCGCCTTGTGAAGGGCCTTGACAACGGCCTTCTCAGGAGGAGGGCATCCTTTCACGGCAATCATTTCCTTGATGTCGGGGTGGTCCTTGTTGGCATCATACATACACTTCCCGAGGAGAATGGTCTTTTTGTTGCCGGGTGTCGGTTTCATTGTCTTTCCCGTGAGAACCTGCACATCGTCAAAGGGTTCGCCTTTCCATGCCTGGGCAATTGAAAACAAGATCACCCCATTGAGTCCTGAGCAGTATGTACACATGGTAAGGTCGAATTTTGGGTAGGAGAGGCCTTTGATCCCTCTTTTTGCAAGCGAACGCCGAAGGGTATTGTTTTCCACATACGGAAAATCAAACTCGTGGAACGAGGCCACATCCTCTATCCTTTCCCCTGTCACTTCAACATCCGAGAGGTCCAGTGGTCTTTTGCGGTTCCTGGCTGCATGGACCAGATGGGGGATGTCCGCGGGCTCATGTCCCAGGACTTTTGCCCCCACCATATCGGCGGAGAGGACATCCGCCGAAGCCACCAACAGATTGCTGCGTTTCATCCTTCCGTCAAAGCTGGGTCCCCGTTCGTTGGTATAGATCCCGTCCAGGAGCACGAACATGGGTGGCATTTTGTCGGCCAGTCTGGCGATCATAAAATTAAGATCCTTTTCCGGATCAGCGCTGTGGCATTTTTTTCGGGATTCCAGATCCACGGTGCCCTTTAGGTTTTTTATCCCGAGGCTGACCTTGGCCTGGTTGTGAGTTTTCATTACAGGTATGTCAATAACAAAATCGCTGTGCAGGATATCGCTGTTAAAATTCAGGACCACGCCCTCGCCCAGGTCAACCTCTTCAAAGGGCCGCTCAAATACGTTGATGGATTTGACGCCGTACCGCCGTTTCAGTTCGTTATACCCCAATGTCTCAAAGGCGTGTGCAGGGGTTTCAATATCTTTTGTCTTTTTGGTGACAATCCCTTCGCCGATTGTGATATCGTCAATCCCTCTTTCCTTTAAAAGGACCACCATATCCTGGACCATCCTCGTGGTGGTGATCGCGCCCCATTTGGGAAAAGCTACCTTTTTGGTCCAAAAAACGATGTTGGGTTTTATAAAGACCCTGGCATTGGCAGGAAGTTGGTCAAGACCACGGGAAAGCTCCACGGCCTTCCTGACAGATTTAAAGGGTTCCTCATAACGGACAATGGATACAATCGATTTGTTCATGCCAAACCTCCTTGGGTAAATCGTAACCGTTCTCTCACGAGATTTTCTTGTGCGCCCTTTTTTTTCGCAAGTTCTTTGTCGACCCGGTTATCAGATAACTGAAAGCTATATGTTATCAAAAAAAAGGTCAAGATAAGAGAGCAAAAAAACAGGTTGGAATTCCCTTGACATTTGGCGGTTGATCTTTTATCTAGGATTTCTCTTCTTTAGGTAAGAGTTTGCAGGTCGGCTTGCAGGAAAGCGGGGATCAGGTTTATGACACTTCCGTTCCATTGTTCTTACCAAGAAAAAGGCTGTTTTCAGACTTTGACTTTCTCCAATTATCGTTATAAACCTTTGTACTCAAGCTTTCTCATCCGAAATGAATCTGAGATTCTGACGGGTTTCGTCCCCTTTTCAGGATTTTTGCCCGCTTTTGACGAGAACAATGGGAACTGTGGGCAATTGGAAGATATTGATGCGTGACCCTGGGAATGGACCGCTTGGTCCATGTCCTGGTGTATTTGTGATCAAAACCAATAACTTATAAAACAGGGGGATGTCATGAAAAAATTTAAATTTGTACTGGGTTTTTTACTTGCGGCCAGCATGGTCATGGCCATCGGCTTCCCGGCATGGGGTGGGGATGTCATCAAAGTCGGGGTTATCGGCCCCATGCATTTCATGCAAGGCAAGGGGCATTGGAACGGGGCCCTCATGGCACAGGAAGAGATCAATGCCAAAGGGGGTATTCCGGTTGGCAACAAGAAGTTTAAGGTTGAACTCGTTAAAGGAGATTCCAATGAGTTCTTGAGCATTACCGATGCCACCAATGCCATGGAGCGGTTGATGTCCCAGGACAAGGTGGATTTTGTCGTAGGCGGCTTCCGGAGTGAGGCAGTCCTGGCCATGCAGGATATTGCCATGGACTACAAGAAAATTTTCCTGGGTGTCGGTGCTGCTCATCCACAGATCTGCGCCAGAGTGGGAAAGGATTATGACAGGTACAAATATTGGTTCCGGGTTACCCCTATTAATTCATTATACCTGGGCAAGGTATGTTTGATAAATTTAGCAACGGTTGGGGCTATAGTGAGAAAAACGCTGGGTATCAAAAAACCCAAGGTGGCCATCATCGCTGCAAAGGTGCTGTGGGTTGAACCGCTGGTTGGTGCGTTCAAGAAACATATACCCAAGATGGGCATGGAGCTCGCCGGCATCTGGAGACCCTCTCAAACCACCACCGACGTGACCGCCGAACTCACGGCCATACAGCGTAAGGAGGCCCACATCATTGTCACTATTTTTTCCGCATCGGCGGGTATTACCTTTGCAAGACAGGCAGCCGAGCTCAAGGTACCGGCCGCCTTCACAGGTATTAATGTCGAGGCCCAGAAGCTTGGTTTCTTTGATGCCACCCAGAAAAAGGGCAATTATGCCGTGACCATGAGTACCTATGTCAGGGGCGTCGGCTATAATGATCTCACAATACCGTTTATCGAGAAATACATTAAGAAGTTCGGTGATGTACCACCCTACACTGCGGCCACTTATGACGCAATAAACATAATGGCCCGGACCATGACAATGACGGGAACAACTGATGCGGAAAAGCTGATCCCTGTTATGGAAAAGACCGTGTATATAGGAACTGCCGCTCCCAAGTCAAAATTTGACAAAAACCACGACGTGGTCTTTGGCCCGGGTTTTGCGACAGGCATGACCCTTCAATGGCAGGACGGTAAGATGAAGGGCTGGTGGCCAAACGGTTGGGAGGGCGTCACCTATTCGGGCATGGTGCCCTACAAATTGCCGCCCTGGATGATCGAAAAATATAAGAAATAACGTTAACCGTTTCAGGTTGAAAGGTTCAGGGTCCAGGATCCAAGGAAATTTGAACCCTGAGCCTGTAAACGCCTACGGCGGAAACAAGCTGCTGAGGCCCTATCCGTATGATAATAGACATAATCATAAACTCTCTGATCAATGGAAGTGTTTATGCCCTTCTGGCCATCGGGTTTTCCCTTATTTTCGGTGTAGCCCGCATCGTGAACATTGCCCATACCGCTTTTTATATGCTGGCGTCTTATGGTATTTTCCTTGGGACACATAAACTCGGGCTCAATCCGGTTTTGGCTATGCTGGCGGCCATTGTGCTGGTAACCCTGATCGGGCTGGTCTCCTACAAGCTCTTTATTGACCCCATACGCGAACACGAGGGAGCGGTCCTGATTGCCACGATCGCCCTTGCCATGGTCTTTCAGGAGGTCATGCTCATAATTTTCGGCGGGGATTTTCGCGGCGTGCCGTCTCTGGTGGAAGGATACCTCACGATTCTTGGGGTGAAGGTCTCCTACCAGCAGTTACTGACCGTTTGTGTGGCCCTGTTGGTCTTGGCCGCTGTGTGGGTATTTTTGATGAAGACACGGCTGGGTCTGGCCATCCGCGCCACAGCCAACGACCGTGAGGTGACCAATCTCATGGGGATGAATGAAAGCAAGGTTGCCCTGATTACCATGGGTGTCTCCGTGGGGCTGGCGGCATTTTCAGGCGCCGTGGTTGTACCCCTTGCCATTGTTAACCCATTTATGTGGATGGGTCCGTTGATAATGATGATGGCCGCGGTTGTCTTAGGAGGATTGGGCAGTATCAAGGGGAGTTTTGTGGGGGCCTATATCTTAGGGTTTGCCCAGTCGTTAGTTGTCTTTTTGATCCCGATGGGAGCCTACCTGAAGGGTTCGGTGGCATTGTCCATTATGATCCTGGTGCTCCTGATACGGCCTGAAGGCCTTTTCGGCGTTGCTTTTGAGGAAGAGAGATAGACATGGGTCTAATGGGTTTTTATCTAAAGAGGCTTTTCACCATCTTTAAAGGTGAGGTGCTGGTCCTTCCGAGCCGGATTGCACTCATCCTTTTCATTTTGGTCCTGCTCTTAATCCCGGTTGCGACTTATGACCCCTATCTGTTTCGTATCCTGACTCTGGCAAGTATTTTTGCGATTCTCGCGGCCAGTTGGGACCTGCTTTCCGGTTTTACGGGCCAGATGAATTTCGGGCATGCCCTCTTCTTTGGAGTGGGGGCATACACGGCCGCCCTCGTAAATCTTCACTTCCATATACCTCCCTGGGGGAGCATCCCCTTAGGTGGACTGGCCGCGGTCCTGGCAGGTCTGGTTGTTGGAATCCCCTGTCTCCGGCTCAAAGGCACCTATCTGGCCCTCACCACGCTGGCCTTTCCGATTATTTTGTTAGGGATCGTCTTTGCCATCCCCGGGATAACCGGTGGGGAACTGGGTGTGTCCGGTCTGTCACGGTTGACCGGGTCCCGGATCGGTGATTATTACCTGACCGTCGTGCTCATGATTGGCCTCTGCACCATCATGTGGAAGATCACCGATTCCAATACCGGGATTATTTTCCACGCCATCAGGGAAGATGAAGTTGCAGTACGGGCATCCGGTATAAATACCACCCGATACAAGCTCCTGGCCTTCAGCCTCAGTGGTTTTTTCGCCGGCATATCGGGCGGTCTTTATGCGCACTTTATGAGAATCGCAGGACCCTCCAACCTGGAGGTCTCTATGTCTTTCACCGTTGTAATATGGGCCATATTCGGCGGGGTCGTCACCATATACGGGCCCGTGGGGGCGGTCTTTATCCTTTTTCCGCTCTTGGAATTCCTGCGGTTCTGGCCCGAGTATCGCATTTTGATGTTTGCTCTGGTTATTCTGTTGATCCTTCTTTACATGCCGGAGGGCCTTTTTCCCTGGATACGTCACAAGATCGAAACAGAGTGCCCCAGGTGTAAGATAAGAAACGTGGCAACCCGAAAGACGTGCCGCGTATGTATGGCTGAACTGCATTGATGAACGTGTTGCGGGTTACGTGTTGCAGGTTGCGAGTTACGGGTTACAGGTTTCAAATTTTTCCATGAGAAATGGAGTGATCTCCATCCCAGAAACTTCGTAAGTCAGAGCAAGGATGTGAAATATGGATGCTAAAGAAACCTATTTGTCAAAACCTTGGGTGAAATATTACCCCGAAGGTGTGCCCGCTGAAGTGGAAGTCCCTGATATTTCGGTGCCTGAAGCCTTTGATCAAATGGCCGACAAATACGGCAGTAAAACCGCGTTAATCTTTTACGGGAAGAAAATAAGTTACGAAAAACTAAAAGAGTTGACCAACCGGTTTGCGGCTGCCCTGGCCGATCTCGGTGTAGGCAAGGGTGATACGGTGGCAATGTATTTATTGAACTGTCCCCAGTACGTGATCGCCTACTTTGGTTCTCTCAAGGCTGGCGCAAAGGTCACACCGATCAGCCCTGTTTATACCAGCAAGGAAGTAAAGCATCAGATCGAAGACAGTCAGGCCAAGACAATCGTATGTGAAGATATCCTCTATGATAACGTGGAAAATGCCGGTGTGGAATTAGACAATGTAATTCTGACCAGTATCGGCGACTATCTGCCGAAATTTAAGAAGCTTTTTGGAAAGGGTGCCCTGGCCAAGGCCTATAGCGGCATGGAGGTTCCCACTCCCGAACATATAAAGGAGGCCGGTCTCCATCAATTCCAGGACCTTATGAATGAATACCCCCCCGAGCCACCGGATGTGAAAATCAACCCAAAAGAGGACATCGCTGCTTTGCCTTATACCGGGGGGACCACGGGACTGCCAAAAGCAGCCATTTTGACACACCACAACATGATCTCCCTGCAGAAACAGACCGTTTCATTCTGGCCCATTTTCGAAGAGGGAAAGGAGACGATCATAGCTTTTCTGCCCTTTTTTCATATCTATGGACAGGTGGTGGTGATGTTTAACGGGCTGGTGCAAGGCTCTACCATCGTTCTTTTCACCACGCCCGATATAGATGAAATCCTCACTGCAATGGAGCGTTATAATGCCTCGGCCTTTTATGGTGTCCCCACCCTCTTTGAATACCTCAAGGATTATGAAAAGACCGACCGGGTGAACTGGAAACGGTTAAAGATGATCGCCTGCGGCGCTGATACCCTTCACCAATCTACCATCAATGACTGGGAAAGGAGAACCGGGTCAAAGATCTTGGAGGGTTATGGGATGACCGAGACGACCGCGGTCAGCCATTCAACCCCCTTTAACAGACCCAAGACCGGCTCTTTTGGCGTCCCCCTCCCCAGTATGGACGCCGCTATAATCGATGTGGAAGGGACGGATTTTATGCCCGTGGATGAGGTGGGAGAACTGATTCTCAGCGGACCAAATATCATGCAGGGATACTGGCGCAGACCTGAAGGGACCAAAGAAGCCATTATAGAATTGGAGGGGAAAAAATGGCTCAGGACCGGGGATCTGGTGAGGATGGATGAGGAGGGCTATTTTCATTTTTTTGACCGTAAACGGGATCTCATTAAATACAAGGGCTACTCGGTTTTTGCAAGGCACGTGGAGGAAGTCCTCTATAAGCACCCCCAGATCAAGGCCGCGGGTGTCGTCGGGGTCGCCGACCCCAAGGTAGGCCAGTTTATTAAGGCTTATGTGGTTCTCCAGACCGATGCACGCGGGAAGATCTCCGAGGAAGAGATTATGGAGTTTTGTCGTCAGAACCTGGCCCACTACAAGATCCCCAAGATTATAGAATTCCGAGGAGAACTCCCAAAAACCGACGTGGGCAAGGTTTCCCGAAGGGAACTCCGGGAAGAATCGGAGGAAGCATAAATGGGTCGGCCCTTCCTGGAAATAGAAGGCCTGAACAAGGGATTCGGGGGGCTTACAGCCGTCAATAATGTTGGTTTTACCGTGGCGCGTGATGAAATATTAGGACTCATTGGTCCTAATGGTGCCGGCAAGACAACTATTCTGCGGCTGATTACGGCTATCTTGAAACCCGACTCCGGCACCATCCGTTTCAGAGGAAAAGATATCGTGGGTCTCAAGGCCTGGGATATTGTCAACAAGGGAATCGCCTGTACCTTCCAGAATATGCGGCCGTTTCGCAGGCTGCCAATTATTGCCAACGTCATGGTCTCCTGCCTCTGCCCCAGGGCCATGAAAAGGGGTGAGTGGGTAAAAAAAGTTGAGGCAAAGGCCATGGACGCCTTAGAGTTTGCCGGTATCTCCGATATGGCACTTGAAAAGGCATCAACCCTTTCCCAGGGCGATCTCAAGCGGTTAGAGGTGGCCCGGGCCGTAGCTACGGAACCTGAACTGCTTCTCCTCGACGAACCTTTCGGCGGGCTGAGTCCGGCTGAAACCGATCTCATGGCCAAGTCGGTCCATAGACTTCACAAGGGGGGACGCTTTGGGCGGCTCCACAGCGAAGGACCGGCAATGATTATCGTGGAGCATAAACTTCAACAGCTTATGAAGATTGTGGATCGAATCGTCGTCCTCAATTTCGGGACTATCATCGCAGACGGTACCCCTGAGGAAGTCGTCAAAAATCGTGAAGTCATAAAGGCGTATCTCGGCGGGGAGGGGTCTGAAGATGCTGCTTGAAGTTGCTAATCTGAAGGTTCAATATGACAAGGCGCTGCTCCTCAATGGCCTGAGTATGGGGGTGGATACCGGAGAGATGGTAAGCCTTGTGGGGCCCAACGGGGCAGGCAAATCAACGTTATTGAGGGCCATCACCGGATTGGTTGGGTGGGAAAGAGAAATCACCCGGCGATCAGCCGGGGAGGATATAACCATAGAGGGGACAGTGACCTTTGATGGGGAAAGGATGGACCTGATACCTGCCCATGAAATCGTCAAGAGAGGTTTGATTCACTGCCCTGAATGGAGACGGCCATTCAGAGAGATGACGGTGTTGG
>PVMK01113918.1_pt1 | contig 21815 bp, 26 predicted proteins | sample 1853481 | NCBI WGS metagenome assembly PVMK01 (sample SAMN08533507, study PRJNA380276) | Marine sediment metagenome, whole genome shotgun sequencing project.
CGCGATTGTCTGATCACCGATCCGTACCACGCGACGCCCTTCGACCTCCTCCACCTGTTCCGGCGCAACCCTGCGATATGCCCGTGCCGAAGCCGCGGGCACCGCCAGTCTGTGCTGCCCGACCTCGAGGACCAGGACGCGCTCCCCGCGCCGTGCCAGCGGCACCTCGACCGTGATCGTCGTTCCCGAGCCGGATTCCGACTCGATCCACAGATCGCCGCCGACCGACCTCACAGTCGCGGCAACCGCGTCGAGCCCGATACCGCGCCCGGAGAGCTCGGTCATTTCCTCGCGGGTCGTGAACCCGGGTCGGAACAGAAATTGGAGAACCTCGCAGCCGCCAATCCTTCGGCCGCCTCGTCGCTGATCAGCTCGCGCCGGATGGCCGTGGCCACGATCTCTTGGCGATCGATGCCCCGACCGTCATCGACGATTTGGAGACGAACTCGATTACCCTCGCTGGAGGTCTCCAACCGGATATGCCCAACCGGGTCTTTGCCGGCCTCTGCACGCTGATCCGGGCTTTCGATGCCGTGATCGACGGCGTTTCGCACCAGGTGCAAAAGGGCCTCGCGCAGCCCGTCGACGATCCTCCGATCAAGCTGCGCGTCGCCGGCTATCACCTCGACTTCGACCTGTTTCCCGAGCGCATCGGCGAGCTCGCGTGCATGTCCGGCCAGAGATTTCAGAAAGGGCGTCAAGGGTTGTACCTGGAGGTGGAGGAGCGCGTCGAGCTGGCGTTCAGTGAGACGGCGCAGAATGCGCTGCCCACCTTCGAGCTCCATCGCCACCTGCCTCAGAGAGGTCGCGAGGGTTGCCAAAACTTGCTGTGGAGCGCGTTCGCCGACCCCTCGCTCCGCGAGGGCCGCGAGCCGAAAGACGCGATTTGCGAGGCCTTCCGCAGCCACCGCCACAACCCGTAGTCGTGCGCCGCGGTCGGTGAGATCGTCCACCAATCCCGTCGCAACACGAATCTCCTCCCGCCCCTTTCGTCGCACGCCGGCACGCGGCTTTCCGGATCCCGGTCGGTCTTTGCCAGACCCTGACTGTCGATCGGAGTCGGCTTCCAACTCCGCCACCGCCAATGCAATCTCATTGACGCATTTCGCCATGTCTTCCGGCACCGGTACATCCGGTGAATCCAGGAGGTCCTCCGTCCGGTGGCAGAGCTCGGCCACCTCACGAAAACCCATCATCCGGCTCGCGCCTTTGAGGGCGTGGAGCTCCCGGCGAACCTGCACCAGGGCATCCACATCCTCCTCCATTGCGTCGAGGAGCTCGTGGAGCAGCTCGATCCGGTCTCCCGCCTCCTCGAGAAAGAGGGCGCGGAGATCGTCGTCAATTTTCAGATTTTCATCCAGTTCAAGAGGTTGATGTCCACCCCGAGAGTGCCCACCATCGCACCTGCGGCATCATGGACGGCGACCGCGATGGTGAAGCATGGATCACTGGTCAGCAGCGAGTCGTAAATCGGGGTGACCGCCGATCGTTCCTCGCGTGCCACCGCCTGGAACCACGGGCGATCTGCATATGACTGCCCTACCGCGACGCTCCCTGAAAGCTCGCGGTCCTCCACAAGCTCCCGGTTGGCGACGAAGGAGATCATCGATCCCGACAGATCGACCAGGTAGACGAGCTCGACAAACGGACACTCGTCCAGCAGCTCCTCGAGCAAGCCTTCCACGGCCTCGAGATTTCCCGTGAAATCCTGCAGACGCCCGGTCACCTTCGAAAGTTGGTGCTTGAGCGAGTGCTGCGATTCGATGCGGAAGCTCTGAGTGAGCAGTTGGATGGACAGGGCGAGCTGGTTCAGCCGGTCGGAAGCGCCGGTGTACTCGGAAAGACCATCGGCGATCCGCTGCACGACCTCGCTGACCTCGCGGAGCGTCATCACAACCTGATCCGACGCGGTGCGCTGTTCTTCGGTGGCGAGCGAGATTTCGCGCGCGGCCTGGGCGGTATCGGCCAGGGCCGTACGCAGGGTGGTGATCGCATCCTCCGTGGCCCGACTTTGGTTCAGGACCAGTTGCGTCGCCTTGTTTCCCTCTTCAGTCGCCACCACCACCCCCCGGATCGACCCCGCAAACTCATCGAGGTGGGAGCGCACCGAATCCACCGACTCGCGGGAACGCTCGGCGAGACGACGAACCTCCTCTGCGACAACCGAGAAACGTTCCCCGTACTCCCCGGCATCCGACGCTTCGATGGCGGCATTGAGTGCCAGGATGTGGGTTTCCTGTGCAATCTCGGTGATCAGATCGAGGATCCGGTAGATCTCGCGGGACCTGCTGCCGAGCGTGTCTGCCCGTCCGGCGATGGCCTCCACATGCTGGCGCACCGCTTCAACTCCGGCGACCGCCGCCTCGATCGCGGCGACGCCGTCGTCACCCGTCTTTTCGGCGTGCGCCGCGAGGTCAGCCTGGCTCGCCGCGTTGCTGGCGATCTGTCCCGCCGTTCGTGCCAGCTCCTCGGTTGTGGCTGTGATTTCAACCACAGCTGCGGCCTGCTGGCTTGACGCCGATGCGAGCGCGGACGAGGTCCGTTGCACTGTGCCGGCCGCGGTTGCCACCTCCACCGATGAGGTTTGTATCTGTTGGATCAGCGCCGCCAGCGCACGGCTCGCCCCCTCGACCGCGCCCCGCATGTCGTCGGGCAAGGGCGCGGCCGTATCAGCCGCAGCCACCATGTCGCCATGCTTGAGCTCGTCCAGGGTCCGGCCAAGGGCATCGCACTGTGCCTGATAACGATCCTGTAACGATCGCAGATCCTTGGCGATGCGCCGCTGGGGTAGGTAGACCATCATCACGTAGCTCACGATTGCGAGCACCCCGATGACCAGAAAAGCACGGACCAGCCATTCCTCACGCAGCTCGTTGGCCGCTACGTCGAGCAACCCGCCCCCGGCGAGCACAACCATCACGAGCAGGCCGGGTCCGATCCAGCCCCGAAGCCCCCGCCCTTCGCGTTCCTCAGGCATCAACATCCTCCGAAGTAGAAAAGAGACCAGCCGTGTCCAGCACCTTCACCGAGTCGCCGTCGATGGTGAGGGTGCCCTCTACCAACGGATCGGGAGAACCGGGTTGAGGCGGATCCGCCAGAGTCACGACCCGCAGCGCCTCGTCGATTGCGAGTCCGAGCACGGCGCCCGATCTCGTCCCACGGCGACCGAGAATGACGGTCGCGCGGTGATCGGAACGCGGCGTGCCGCCGGCGACCAGGGCGTGGAGGTCGAGCACCGCCAACGGCTCACCACCGAACTGGGCAAGTCCGAGGAGGTGAGGCCGCGCTCCGGGAGCCGGATGGCAGGCCAAGCCGCGTACGACGCGGCGCACCTGATCCGCCGGCAGCGCCCAGCCGGACCCTCCGGATCGCACCAAGAGGTAACGGCGATTCCCTTCCTGATCCATGGCGATCAGAATAGCATTCTGAAGAGTTAAAGGTTGAGAGTTAAGAGTTAAGAGTTGACTTGTGAGACCTGAGGCTCAGGGGAATCCAGCTCTGACCAGTCGAGCTCCGAACCTCTCATGCTGTGGGGAATGAGGAAGATCCCCATCATCACGACCCACCCGGCGATGACCGCGATGCGGGTTTTCGCGCGGCGGGCTGCGGCGATCGTCGCCGGTAACCAGGCGATAAAGGCGATCAGAGTCTTGTTATCGGTCAGGTCGTGGCCGAACGGCCACCCCGTCCACAACGCCCCGAAGGCGTATTTTTGGACGATCGGTCCCAGCACCAGTCCGCCGGCGATCAACAGCCCCATCGAGGTGAGGATCAGACGGCGCCCGCCGGGGGCTCCGGGGCGCAGGACCTCGAAGAGGGCGCGCGTCGACACCAGCATGCTTCCGAACATGGCCAGGATGTGGGGAACGAGTATGCCAGCCGGGACGGAACCTCGAAAGCGGGCGACAACCGGCTCGCCAGCAGGCACGATCGTGGACCCTGCCCGGTCCGTCACCACGACCCGATACTCCACCTTCGCGGCGGCGGGCTGGCCCGGAATCGACGCCACCAGCCGGCCCTCGCCGTCGCTCGCCATGACGAGCGTCCGGCACGGCTCGTCGATAGGGAATCGCCGCCACTCGAGAACCGCGTCGAGGTCGTCGAGAGGCCGCGGAATTCTGACGCGCAGGCTTCCACGGCCCTCGTCCGACCGTGGCAGGCGGTAGTCGATCGACTCACCGCCGGCCAGCTCCACATCTCCCCGCGCGGGGTAGCTCGGGCCGGTCATCCTCTGGAACACGGCGAGGAGCACCGCGACCAGGAACGCCGCGATCCACAGCCCGGCCGAAACCGATCGGTTCTTCTTTCCGCCTCCCGTCATTTCTTGGTGACGGCCTGGGCCACCATCTCCTCGATCACCCCCGGCTCGACCTCTTCGAGCTCATAGGTAACGTTTGCGATGGGCTTGTTGACGGTGATGATCCGCTTGAGGTCGATGGGCGGACCCTCGACCACGACGGCGGCATCCGCCGAGTTGATGGTTTCCTCGAGCTCCCTCACCTGCTCCTCACCGTAACCCATGGCGGGAAGGATGCGGGCGGCGTTGGGGTACTTTTCGAAGGTCGCCTTGATGCTGCCGACGGCGTACGGCCGCGCGTCGATGATCTCGGCCGCCCCCGCCTGCTTGGCGGCAAACCAGCCGGCGCCGTACTCCATCCCGCCGTGGGTGAGAGTCGGGCCGTCCTCGACCACGAGCGCACGTTTGCCGGCGATGAGCTCGGGTTCGTCGACGGTGATCACCGAGCGGCACTTGATGACTTTCGCCGACGGGTTGGCTGCATGGCAGGTATCGAGGACTTGTTCGACTTTGACCGGATCGGCGGTATCCACCTTGTTGACGATCAAGAGGTCCGACATCAGGAGGTTGGTCTCGCCCGGGTAGTAGGTGAGCTCGTCACCGGCTCGATGCGGATCGACGAGGGTGATGTGGAGATCGGGGAGAAAAAAGGGTGTGTCGTTGTTGCCGCCGTCCCACAGGATGACGTCGGCTTCCTTCTCGGCCTCGCGAACGATCTTCTCGTAATCGACGCCTGCAAAGACCACGAACCCGTTGTCGATGTGCGGCTCGTACTCCTCGCGCTCTTCGATCGTGCACTGGTGACGATCGAGGTCCTCATAGGTCTCGAACCGCTGACATGCCTGTTTGGCGAGATCGCCGTATGGCATGGGATGGCGGATCGCGACCCCCTTCTTCCCCATCTCCTTGAGGAGGCGCGAGACATACCGTGTGGTCTGCGATTTGCCGACACCGGTGCGGACGGCGGTGATCGCGATCAACGGCTTGCTCGACTCGATCATCGTCCGGGTCGCCGAGTGGACGCCGAAGTGCGGACCCCAGCTGATCACATGGCTCCCCTTGTTCATCAGGTAGTTATAGGGAACGTCGGAGTAGCAGAACCACACCTCATCTATGTTGTTTTTCTTGATCACGTCTTCGAGATCCGCCTCGGCGAATATCGGAATGCCGTCGGGGTAGAGCGATCCGGCAAGCTCCGCCGGATAGGTCCGGCCTTCGATATCCGGGATCTGGGTGGCGGTGAAGGCCACCACCTCATAGTCCTCGTTGTCGCGATACAAGCAGTTGAAGTTGTGAAAATCGCGCCCAGCCGCACCCATGATGACGACCTTGGTCCGTGCCATGAATGGCCTCCTTGACGGCCCACCGGTGAGACGCCCGGTCCCCGTGAGCCAACCGCCGGGTAAAGCTGAACCGGCGGCGGCGCGCATCATACCACCCGCCGGTCCGCCCACGCAGTGATCAGTGATCAGTGATCAGTGATCGAGTCCTTTCCGACAACTGATCACTGATGACTGATCACTTCCGTTCACTCCCACTCGATCGTGCCCGGCGGCTTCGAGGTGACGTCGTAGACGACCCGATTGATCCCCGCGACCTCGTTGACCACGCGGCGGGCGATCCGATCGAGAGTCTCGGGCGGGAAGCGGTACCAGTCGGCGGTCATGAAGTCGGTGGTAGTGACCGCCCGTATCGCGAGCACGTTTTCGTAGGTCCGGGAGTCCCCCATCACGCCGACGCTCTTCACCGGCAGCAGCACGCACAAGGCCTGTGAGATCTCGTCGTAGAGACCGTCCGCCCGGATCTCCTCGATGAGGATGGCGTCGGCCTCCTGCAGGGTCCGGACGCGGACCGGGTCGACCGCACCGAGGATCCGCACCGCCAGCCCCGGACCGGGGAACGGGTGTCGCCACACGAAATCGTGGGGCAGACCCAACTCCTCCCCCACCCTGCGGGCTTCATCCTTGAAGAGGTCGCGCAAGGGCTCGACGAGCTCCAGACCCAATTGTTCGGGCAGCCCGCCGACGTTGTGGTGGGTCTTGATCACCGCCGCAGTGCCGCGAACCCCGGACGACTCGATGACATCGGGGTACAACGTTCCCTGCGCCAGGTACCGGGCATCCGGGAAGCGTGCGGCCTCCTCCTGGAAGACCTCGACAAACTCCCGACCAATGATCCGGCGCTTCTCCTCCGGATCTTCGACGCCGGAAAGCGCCGCGAAGAAGCGGTTCGCAGCATCGACCCGGTCGAGCTCGAGACCGAACTCGTCGAAACGTCGTGCGACCGCATCGCCCTCGTTCTTGCGCAGAAAACCGGTGTCGACAAAGATCGGTACCAGCCGATCGCCGATGGCCTCGCGCAACAGGATCGCGGTCACCGACGAGTCGACGCCGCCCGATACGCCGCAGATCACCCTTCCAGCGGGAACGGACCGCTCGAGGTCGGCGACGAGCTCGTGGCGAATGGCGGCCGGGTTCCAGTCGCGGCGGGCTCCCGCCAGGTCGATGAAGTGTTCGAGGATCTTGGTCCCGTGGCGGGTGTGGCGGACCTCGGGGTGGAATTGGAGACCGACAAAGCGGCGATCCGGATCGAACATGGCCGCCACCGCCGTGGTCGAAGTCTTGGCCAAAACCTCGAAACCCGCCGGCACCTCGGCGACCAGGTCTCCGTGGCTCATCCACACCGGTTGTCGCCGTTCGGTGTCCTTGAACACCGGTCCTTCCCCAACCACCTCGAGCTCGGCCAACCCGTACTCGCGTCGATCCGAGGACCGAACCTCACCGCCCAGATCGCGGGCCATCAGGTGGTGTCCATAGCAGATGCCGAGCACCGGCACTCCGAGTTCGAAGACCGCCGGATCCGCCTGCATCGCGCCGTCTTCAAAGACGCTCGCCGGACCGCCCGACAGCACGACGGCGATCGCCGCGGTCTCCCGGATTTGACGTGCTCCCAGATCGCCGCGCTCGATCACCGTTTTGACCCCGAGCTCGCGAAGGCGGCGCGCGATGAGCTGCGTGTACTGTGAACCAAAATCGAGGATGAGGATCAGCTCGTGCTGCATGGGGGCTCCCGGGCCGGCAAACGGGGCCAGCTTGATGGAGCGGAGGATAGCAGAGTGGTTGAGGCAAACGGTAACCGGCGAAGCGGCGTAATACAAGTCACAGGCGTAACGCTGTGATTGATGCGACACTCGTATGGGCGGAGTTCGAGAAAGGGTGATGAAACGATGAAAGACTGGCTCCGCCGGGTGACCCCAGATCTCTTCCTCGCCGCGGTCATTGCCCTCGTGATCACGATGGCGGTGCACATGCTCGACGCCATCGAGGAGCAACGGATCATCGACACGGCGCAGACCCTCGCCGAAGACGGCCTCACCATCGACGAACGGATCAACGTACTCGATGCATCCATTCGTCGATCGACCTTCCTGTACCTTCCCGCCCTCGCGGGCTTTGGCGGTGTCGCGGCGGGTCTGGGCAGTCGCAGGCGACGCTGGGCCTGGTTGACCGCAATCGGCGCCATCATCCCCGCCCTCCTGATGGGAGCCAGCTTCTTTGTCGACACCCCTCTACCTGGCAGCATCGCCACCGCCACCTATGTGTTGATCACCGTCTCGCTGGCGACCGCCGGGGTGGCCATGAGGAATAGATTCCTGTCAAAACAATAATACCGGTTTGACTTTCCCGGTAGCCCGGTTAGGATTCCGTCGGAAGGGTTGAAGGGGTACAGGAGTCCGTATGGCCGATCAGTTCCTACCGGTGATCATCGCGCTCGGTGTTGCGGCCGTCTTTGCAATCGCACTGCTCGGCTCCGCTGTGCTCTTTGGTCAGCGCACCCGCCAACCTTCCAGCGCCAAGACCGAAAGCTACGAGTCCGGCGTCCCGCTCCTCGACCGCGCGAACAAGCGGATTTCAGTCAAGTTCTACCTCGTAGCGTTGGTTTTCGTCGTTCTCGACGTCGAGGTCGCCTTCCTCTACCCCTGGGCCATCAACTTCCGCGCGCTCGGCAGCGGTGGCTCGATGTACCCGCTGTGGGAAATGCTGGCCTTTCTCGCACTCCTCGCTGTCACCTATGCCTTCCTGTGGCGCAAGGGCGTCTTTGACTGGGGCCGGCGCCGCCTTCCTCCCGCCGGCACGGGCAGTACGAATGACTGAGGGCGCCACCCCTGCGCTCGTCGTCGCCAGCGTCGAAGCGGTCGAGAACCCTTCGTTCGACGAGAGCATTGAAAGCGAAATCAAGCGAATACTGAAGCGATACCCGGAGGGGGACAGCGGCGCCGCGCTGCTTCCGGTTCTGTGGCTCTGCCAGGAACGATGGGGTTGGATTTCGCCCGGCGTCATGCGGACCGTGGGTCAGCGACTCGATCTCTCTCCGGCATTCGTCGAAAGCGTCACCAGTTTTTACACGATGTACCAGCTCCATCCCCCGGGGAAGTACCTCCTGCAGGTGTGCACCACCCTCTCGTGTCAACTCTGCGGCACCTCGGGGCTTGTCGAGCATCTCAAGGAGAAGTTCGGCATCGACTTCGGGGAAACCACCACCGACGGTCGATTCACTCTCGTCGATGTCCAGTGTCTGGGCGCGTGCGGTGAGGCGCCGGTGGTCCAGATCAACAACGACTACTACACCGACTTGACTGCGGACAGCCTGGACGAAATTCTCGACGGGCTCGACGGATGACGATGGAACCGATTCTTCTCGCGGCGCGGGGGGTCAAGAACTCCCGGACTCTCGCTTCCTATCTCGATCGTGGCGGTTACAACGCTCTCGCCAAGGCCGTGGCGATGGACCCGGCGGAGGTCATCGAAGAGGTCAAGGCGTCCGGGGTGCGTGGCCGGGGAGGCGCGGGTTTCCCGGCCGGCGTCAAGTGGAGCTTCGTCCCGAAAGATCTGCCCAAACCCAAGTACATGATCTGCAACGCCGACGAGTCGGAGCCGGGGACCTTCAAGGATCGCGAGCTGATCCTCGTCGACCCCCACATGGTTCTCGAAGGCATTGCGATCGCGTCGTACGCCATAGCCGCTCACACGGCGTACATCTACATTCGAGGTGAGTTCGTGCGCGAAACCGAGATCCTCGAGCGTGCGATCGCGGAGGCTCGGCGAAGCACTTCCTCGGCAAGGACATCCTCGGCAGCGGCTACGATCTCGAGGTCCACATCCACCGCGGCGCGGGCGCCTACATCTGCGGAGAAGAGACGGCTCTCATCGAATCCATCGAGGGCAAGCGGGGGCTGCCGAGGCTCAAACCACCCTTCCCTGCGGTGGTCGGTGTTTTCGGATGCCCAACGGTCGTCAACAATGTCGAGACCCTGGCCTGCATTCCTCACATCATCGAGCGCGGAGGCGCCTGGTTTGCCACCATCGGCACCGAACGCAGCACCGGCACCAAGCTGTTTTGCGTTTCCGGCCATGTCGAGCGTCCAGGCGTGTACGAAGCCCCGATGGGCACCACCTTCCGCGAGATCATCGAGGGCTTTTGCGGCGGTGTTCGCGGCGGCCGGAAGCTCAAGGCCTTCATCCCCGGCGGCTCCTCAGCGCCGATCCTCCCCGCCGATCGCATCGACACCCCCGCCGACTTCGAGTCGGTGGCGGAGGCCGGTTCGATGTTGGGCTCTGGCGGAGTGATCGTCATGGACGATACCGTCGACATGGTGTGGGCGCTCGAAAACCTCCTCGCCTTCTACGCCCACGAATCCTGCGGCCAATGCACTCCGTGCCGCGAGGGCTCGGACTGGGCGCTCGACGTGGTGCGCCGGATCGGTCGCGGGTACGGACACGCCGGAGACATCGAAACCCTCCACCGGATCGCCCGCTTCGCCAGCCAGGGGATGACGATCTGCCCTCTCGGGGATGCCTTCTGCCTCCCCATCTCCAGCTTTCTCGAGCACTTCGGCGACGAGTTCGAGGCGGCGATCTCCACAGCGGAGAAGCGGGCGGCCACCTTCCTCCCGATCCTGCCGGTCCGCTCTGACCACGCCCTCTTCGAAACCGAGGAGGCGGGCTGATGGTCACCCTCACGATCGACGGCCAATCTGTGACCGTGGCCGAGGGAACCAATCTCATCGAGGTCGCGCTCAAGGTCGGCGTTGAAATCCCCACCTATTGCTACCACCCCGGACTCAGCGTGGTCGGTCAGTGTCGAATCTGTTTTGTCGAGATCGAGGGCATGCCGCGCCTCGTCACCGCGTGCTCGACACCGGTGCAGGATGACATGGTGGTGTTCACCGCCTCGGAAAGGGTGCGTGAGGCGCGGGCGGCGGTGATGGAGTTCCTGCTCGAAAACCACCCACTGGATTGTCCTGTCTGCGACCAGGCCGGCGAGTGCGGGCTCCAGGATTACTCGGTAGAGCACGGTCTCGACAGCACCCACATGATCGACGGACGGCGCACCTTCCCCGACCTCGAGCGGAGGGCGATCGGACCTCACGTCATCCAGAATCAGAATCGATGCATTCACTGCACCCGCTGTGTCCGGTTCACCACCGAGATATCGGAGACTGATGATCTGGTGATGAAGTCGCGTGGTAACCACTCCTACATCGACACCTTCGACGGTGCCCCGCTCGACAACCCCTGGTCCGCATGCGTGGCTGACGTCTGCCCAGTTGGCGCGCGACAGTTGAGGAGTTCCGATTCCGCGCCCGCGTGTGGCACCTCGAGGAAACCGAAACCGTTTGTCCCGGCTGCAGCATCGGCTGCAATATCCATCTCGGGCACCTCGACGGCGTGATCCACCGTTTTGTTCCACGCGCCAATCTCGAGATCAACGGATGGTGGATGTGTGACTATGGGCGGTTCCTCGCCGACGGTCTCAACAGCCGCGAGATCGACGCCCCGTTGCGACGGACCGAGGACGGCGAATGCGCCGTGTCGTGGGAGAGCGCCCTGGCAGCCCTCGCCGCCCTCCTGCGGACCGCGCCGAAACCACTCGTGGTCGCCTCCGCCAACTTCAGCAACGAGGCGCTGTATTCGATCAAACGGAATCTGCAGGAAAGCTCCGAAATGATGGTCGTCGTGCCGATCCATACGGGAGATCAACGACGCAGATGGAGTTCCTGCTCGAAAACCACCCTCTGGATTGTCCGTCTGCGACCAGGCCGGCGAGTGCGGGCTCCAGGATTACTCGGTGGAGCACGGTCTCGACAGCACCCACATGATCGACGGACGGCGCACCTTCCCCGACCTCGAGCGGAGGGCGATCGGACCTCACGTCATCCAGAACCAGAATCGATGCATCCACTGCACCCGCTGTGTCCGGTTCACCACCGAGATTCGGAGACTGACGATCTGGTGATGAAGTCGCGTGGCAACCACTCCTACATCGACACCTTCGACGGCGCCCCGCTCGACAACCCTGGTCCGCATGCGTGGCCGACGTCTGTCAGTCGGCGCGCTGACGGTTGAGGAGTTCCGATTCCGCGCCGCGTGTGGCACCTCGAGGAGACCGAAACCGTTTGTCCGGCTGCAGCATCGGCTGCAATATCCATCTCGGGCACCTCGACGGCGTGATCCACCGCTTTGTTCCACGCGCCAATCTCGAGATCAACGGCTGGTGGATGTGTGACTACGGCGCTTCCTCGCCGACGGTCTCAACAGCCGCGAGATCGACGCCCCGTTGCGACGGACCGAGGACGGCGAACGCGCCGTGTCGTGGGAGAGCGCCCTGGCAGCCCTCGCCGCCTCCTGCGAGTCGCCCGAAACCGCTCGTGGTCGCCTCCGCCAACTTCAGCAACGAGGCGCTGTATTCGATCAAACGGAATCTGCAGGAAAGCTCCGAAATGATGGTCGTCGTGCCGATCCATACGGGAGATCAACGACGCATAAAGAATGGCCGAGGCGAGTGGATCGACAGCGTCGACGCACACCCGAACAGCACCGGCGCCCGCCATCTCGGTCTGACCATGGTGGATGCGGCCGCTCTGGAATCGTACATCCGCGACGGGGACGGCCCGCTCCTCATCCTCGATGCCACGCCACCCGTGGCTCGAGACCGAGGCTGCGGCCGCGGCAGCCGCGGGTCGCCGACCGCCGTCATGGCCCGCCGACGGACGCCCATCGTCGATGCCGCTTCGCTGGTCCTTCCCTGGCACGTCCTGGGCCGAGACCGAGGGCACCTACACCTCATCGACCGGGATCGTGCAGCTGGCGCGGCAGGCATTGCCGCCGGCCGGCCAGGCGCGTCCGCCGTGGGAGGTTCTCCACAGCCTTGCCCGCCACCTCGGCCACGAGCAGGAGCGGATCATGTCGCCACGGGTTCTCTTCTCCGAGATGGCCGGGGAGATCGGGGCGTTTTCCGGGATGACCTTTGGCAGGCTCATGAGCGAGCCCGGGATGCCGGTCCACGAGGAGGCCCGCGGTGGGGGCTGACCTCGCCGTCATCGGTGTCAAGCTCGTCTTCGGGCTGGTGGTGCTTCTAACCACGGTCCCGATCATGGTGTGGGTGGAGCGCCGGGGCTCAGCCCTGATCCAGGACCGCCTCGGCCCCAATCGGGTCGGTCCGTTCGGTCTGTACCAACCGGTGATCGATGTCGTCAAGCTCCTGACCAAGGAAGTCATCACCCCCGCCGGGGTGAAGCCGTTCCTCTACATCCTTGCACCCTTCATCGCAGTGGTGATCGCCCTCGCCACCTTCATCGCGATACCGATCGGGAAAGACACCGGGCTCGAGGTTTTCGGCCATTCGGTCGACGGCTTGATCGTCGCACCAAACCTCAATATCGGCCTTCTCTACATCTTTGCGATTTCCTCGCTTGCCGTGTACTCAGTGCTGCTCGCGGGGTGGTCATCCGACAACAAATATGCGCTTCTGGGGGGGATCAGAGCCTCCGCGCAGGCCATCTCCTATGAGCTCGCGATGACGATCTCGATTGTCGGCGTCCTGATGACCGCCGGGTCGCTGCATCTGCAGCAGATTGTCGATGCTCAGGGCGGGGTGTGGATGGGATTCCTCCCCCACTGGAACATCTTCCCGCAGTTCATCGGCGCCATTACCTTTGTGGTCGCGGTCTTTGCCGAGACCAACCGCCTTCCTTTCGACCTCCCCGAGGCGGATTCCGAGCTCGTCGCCGGGTACCACACCGAGTACTCCTCGATCCGATTCGCGGCCTTTTACATGAGTGAGTACCTACACATGACCGTCGCGTCGGCGCTCATCACCGTGCTCTTCCTCGGCGGCTGGAACCTTCCCTGGATCGACATTCCCTTCTCCGGGTGGCCGGGGGCGTTGCTCGCCATGGCCGTATTCTCGATCAAGGTCGCGTCGCTGCTGTGGTTCTTCGTCTGGGTGAGGTGGACCCTCCCCCGCTTCCGCTACGACCAACTCATGGCATTGGGGTGGAAGGTGATGATCCCGTTGGCGGTACTCAATTTCCTGTGGGTCGGGGTCGCCATGACCCTGGGATACATGTAGGAGGATTGTAGTGGTCAGCATCGTCTTTCTCGTGGCAGCGGCCATCGCGGTGATCTTCGCGGTGCTCACCGTTGTGCCGAGGAATCCCACGACAAACCTGCTGTCTCTGGTGGTCATGTTCTTCGCGATGGCCGCGATCTTCGCCATTCTCGGCATGGACTTCCTGGCCGCCATTCAAATCATCGTCTACTCGGGTGCAATCCTGGTCCTGTTCCTGTTTGTGATCATGCTGTTGAACATTCGCAGAATCGAGGCGTTCGGCAGCGGTCGTCCGATTCAGGCCCTTCTCGGCACCCTTGTAGCCGCCGCAATCGGCGGCATCGTCCTGGTCATCGCGGGGCTCCTCCTGCCACTGGGAGGCGGGGTTCTGCCGGGCGCCGTCGACTTCGGAACCGCCATCCCAATTGGACGCGCGCTCATGAGCACCCACCTCTTCGCCTTCGAGTTCATCACCCTGTTGCTGGTGGCAGCGATCGTGGGCTCCTTCTATCTCGGAAAGAGAGAGGAGGAATGACTCCCGTGGAAGCGGTCGCCATTCCCTACACCTGGGTGCTCGCCCTGTCGGCGGTGCTCTTTGCCATCGGCACCATGGGGTTTCTCCTGCGACGCAACGGCATCGCCCTTTTTCTGTCGTTGGAGATCATGCTCAACTCGGCCAACCTGGCCTTTGCGGCCTTCGCATTTCGCTTTGCATCCGACCACGCCACGGCGGCTGCAGCGCTCGACGGCCAGCTCTTTATCTTCTTTGTGATCGCCGTGGCGGCAGCAGAGGCGGCGGTGGGCCTCGCGCTGTTTATCCTTCTCCAACGCCGTAAAGGATCGATCGATGTGGATCGTGCGAACATCCTCCGCTGGTAGGGCGAGCCCGGTCTTCTCACCGGGTTTCGCGACGAGGGCGGCAAAGGGTAGTGAGATGTTGGGTTTTTCGCGAATTGAGCGACGCAGGCGTAGTCGAACTACGTTGAGGAGCACAATTTACGAAAAACACGACAGATCGCTGCCATTTGCCGCCCGCAGTAGACACCCGGCGAGAAGGCGGGCTGGGTAATGCTCGGATCACTGTGGCTGATTCCGATCATCTGCCTTGCAGGTGCGGTGCTGAACCTCGCTCTCGGCGTTCTTCGAGCGCCCAAGAGCGTGGTGACCCTGGTCGGTGTCGGGTCGGTCGGCGCCGCCACGATCGCGGCTTACGTCGCGCTGTGGGAATTCCTGAGTCAGCCCGCCGAGGTCATCGTCGAGCCCTACTTCACCTGGATCTCGGCCGGCACCGTCAACGTCAACGCCTCGTTCCAACTCGACCCGTTGTCGGCGATCATGGTGGCCTTCGTCACCTTCGTCGGTTTTCTCATCCACGTCTACTCGATCGGCTACATGCACTCGGAGACCGACGCCGGCTATGCCCGCTACTTCGCCTACCTCAATCTCTTTATGTTCTCCATGCTGGTGCTTGTTCTCGGATCAAACCTGCCGGTCATGTTTGTCGGCTGGGAGGGCGTCGGGCTGTGCTCCTACCTCCTGATCGGCTACTACTATGACAAGAAGTGGTGCGCCGCCGCGGGCAAGAAGGCCTTCATCTTCAACCGCATCGGCGATCTCGGGTTCCTCCTCGCCATCTTTGCAACCATCGCGTGGTTCAAGAGCACCGAGTTCACCGAAATTTTCCCGGCGGCGGCCCTCGACCCGGATCATTTTGCCACTGCTGCCACCGTCATCGGACTGCTCCTCTTCATCGGTGCGATCGGCAAGTCCGCGCAGATTCCACTCTACGTCTGGTTGCCCGATGCCATGGCCGGCCCAACGCCGGTCTCAGCCCTGATCCACGCCGCGACGATGGTCACCGCCGGCGTCTACATGGTGGTTCGGGCCAACGTCTTCTATCGGGTCAGTCCGACCGCGATGCTGGTGGTTGCGATCATCGGCGGCATCACTGCGATCTTTGCCGCCACCATCGGTCTGGTGCAGAACGACATCAAGAAGGTCCTCGCCTACTCGACGGTGTCCCAGCTCGGCTATATGTTCCTCGGCGCCGGGGTCGGCGCGTTCGTGGCCGCCATCTTCCACGTCGTGACCCACGCCTTCTTCAAAGCCTGTCTCTTCCTGGGGTCCGGATCGGTCATCCACGCCTGCGGCGGCGAGCAGGACATGCGGACGATGGGCGGGCTTCGCAAGCACATGCCGATCACCTACTGGACATTCCTCGCCGCCACCTTGGCGATCTCCGGGATTCCGATCTTCGCCGGCTTTTTCTCCAAGGACGAGATCCTGGCCAAGGCATACGAAGCCGGGGCCGCCAATCTCAACGGTTTCGGCGCCACCTATCAGCTCCTGTGGTTCCTCGGCCTCGCGGGGAGCGCTGCTCACCGCCTTCTATATGTTCCGCGTGGTGTACATGACATTCCACGGGTCGTTTAGAGGATCCGAGGAAGCAGAGCGTCACCTGCACGAATCGCCGCCAAGCATGACCGGTCCCCTGGTCGTTCTCGGGAATCCTCTCGATCGTCGGCGGGTTTCTCGGATTCCCCGGACAGCTCTTCGGGAAGAGCGGCCTCAACCTGATCGAAGATTTCATGCACCCGGTGATCCTCCCGATCTCGGCCGCAGTCCACGGGGCTGCCGAGGCCTCCGGCCACGCCGAGCACGCTGTCGGGGCTGGGAATGGAGTGGGTGCTGGTGGCAGTCTCGGTGGCGGTGGCCGTTCTCGGAATCATCATTGCGCGCCGCTTTTATCTCGGGCCGCAGGCGTTCGTACTTCCCCCGTCAACTCGCCGAACGTTTGCCGATGATATACAAGCTGTTGCTCAACAAGTACTGGGTCGACCAGATCTATGATGCCCTTATCGTGATGCCGATCTATCGATTTGCGATCTTCTGCTGGAAGGTGGTCGACGAGCTCATTATCGACACGGTCTTTGTCAACGGCTCCGCGTTCACGGTCGAGCTCACGGGCGATCTCATGCGCTTTACGACCACCGGCAATGTCCGCAACTACGCCCTGGCGGTGGCCCTGGCGGTCTTCGCTCTCGCGGCGTTCATGTGGTGAGGGAGGTGTAGCTTGGACCAGCACCTCCTGCTCTTCGTCACCCTCGCACCGACGATCTTCGCGATCCTGCTGCTGCCGATTCCGAAAAACTGGAAACGCGTTCACCGGGTGGTGACCCTGATCGGATCGATCGCGATCTTTGTCGTCTCCACCCGGCTGTGGACCGGTTTCAATCCTGATGATCCCGGCTTCCAGTTCGTCGAGATCTTTCCGTGGATTCCCCAGTTCGGGATCAGCCTTCACGTAGGTCTGGACGGCATATCGCTCTTCCTCGTGCTCCTGACGACCCTGCTGTTGCCCATCGTGGTACTCGCCGCGTGGTCCTTCGACATCGAGCACATCAAGGGCCTCCACATCTCCTTCCTGGTGCTCACGACGGGTTTGATCGGCACCTTCGTGTCCCTCGATCTGTTCTTCTTCTACATCTTCTGGGAGATCACCCTGATCCCGATGTACTTCATCATCGGCGTCTGGGGTGGCCCACGCCGGATCTACGCCGCGGTCAAGTTCTTCATCTTCACCATGGTCGGCTCGGTGTTCATGCTCGTCGCCATCCTCTACCTGGCGTGGTTCAATCACCAGCAGACCGGGAGTCTGGTCATACGACTACCTCGACTTCCTCCAGACCGCACCTCTGCTCTCGGTCAGTGGCGGATGGCTGTCCCCGGGACTGCTCGTCTTCGCCGCCTTCGCGCTCGCCTTTGCCATCAAGGTGCCGATCTTTCCGTTCCACACATGGCTGCCAGACGCCCACGTTGAAGCTCCGACCACGGGTTCGGTCATCCTCGCCGCCGTCTTGCTCAAGATGGGCGCATACGGCTTTTTGCGTTTCAACCGCGCCCTCCTCCCCGATGCCTGGGATGTTTTCGTCCCGTTGATACTGGTCCTCGCGGTCATCGGCATCATCTATGGGGCGCTCGTGGCCATGGTCCAGCCCGACATCAAGAAGCTGGTCGCCTACTCATCCGTCAGCCACATGGGATTCGTGATGCTCGGCCTCGCCGCCGGCACCCAGGCCTCGACCGAGGGCGCTGTGCTGCAGATGGTCAACCACGGGTTTGGCAACCGGCGCGCTCTTCCTCCTCGTCGGAATGATTTATGAGCGCACCCACACCCGACTCATCGCCAATTTCGGAGGCCTCGCGACCGTGATGCCCATCTACACCGGGGTCTTCCTCCTGGTCACCCTGGCTTCGATCGGTCTCCCCGGACTCAACGGTTTCGTAGGCGAGTTCCTGATCCTCGCCGGCGCCTGGTCGGTCTACCCAATCGCGGTCGCCCTCGGAGGGCTCGGGATCATCCTTGGCGCGGTCTACATGCTATGGATGGTCGAGCGGGTGGTCTGGGGTCCGCTCGACAATCCGAAGAATGAGGGGCTGGCCGATATCAGCCTGCGCGAGCTGATCGTGGTGGCGCCGTTGCTCGTGTTCATCATCTGGATCGGAATCTATCCGAACACCTTCCTGAACCCCATGGAGGCCGCCGTGCGCCTCCTCTCTGGCACGATGAAAGGGGCGGTGGAATAGTGTTGACACCGACTCACGCCGACCTCATCGCGATCGCGCCGGAGATCATCCTGACCATCGCCGCGGGAGTGCTGCTGTTCTTCGAGGCATTCCTGCCGGGTCTGCGAAGGTACTTCTCCGGGTTGGCCATGGTCGGGGTCCTCGCCGCCGTCTGGGCGCGCCTGCATTTCGAGCTCCCCGGCGCGGTCTGGGCCGGCACCTTGCAGATCGATCGGCTGGCCGCCTTCGTCGACATCTACATCCTGGTCTGCGGTCTTTCTCACCTTCTTGATGGCCGGTCCATTTCTCCGTCGCACCGGAGACCGAGAACGGCGAGTTCTATACCTTGACCCTGCTCGCGGCAGTCGGCGCGATGGTGATGGCGAGCTCGGTCAATCTGCTGCCGCTCTTCCTTGGCCTCGAACTCCTGTCGATCCCTCTGTACGTCCTCAACGCCTTCCTACGTCGCAACCAGATCAGCGTCGAGGCCGGTTTGAAGTACTTCATCGTCGGCGCCTTTGCCTCCGCGTTCGTCCTCTACGGAATCGCCCTCCTCTACGGCGCGACGGCCAGCTTTCGACCTCGCCGTGATTGGATCTCAGGTCGTCGCACACGGTCAGTTGAGCCCTCTCGTCGCAGTCGGCTTCGCCATGATCGTCGGCGGTCTGGCCTTCAAGCTCGCGCTCGTGCCGTGTCATGCGTGGGCGCCCGATGTCTACCAGGGTGGGCCGACTCCTGTGACCGCCTTTCTGGCGACCGTTCCCCAAGGGCGCGGCCCTCATCGTCCTCCTGCGGATGGTGGACGGCATGGACCTCCTCCATATCTCTCCGCAATGGGTGACCGCCGCCGCCGTGATCGCCGTCGCCTCGCAGACCCTCGGCAATATCATCGCGATCGTCCAGAACGACGTCAAACGCATGCTCGCCTACTCCGGGAATAGCGCACATGGGTTACGCCCTGGTGGCTGTGATCGTCGCCGGTGTCGACGGCGGCGCGGCCGTCCTGGTATACCTCGTGGCCTACACCCTGATGAACATGGGCGCTTTCGCCGCGATCGCGATGCTGTCGGAGCGCGAGGACCGGCCGCATCTGATCGCAGACCTCCGTGGGCAGGGATTCAAGCGGCCGATCGTTGCGCTCGCCCTCACTGTCTGCCTCTTTTCCCTTGCCGGCGTCCCACCGTTTCGTCGGGGTTCACGGCCAAGTTCGTGGTCTTCCGTGCCGCCGTCAACGAGGGCTTCATTTGGCTCGCGGTGATCGGCGTCGTCAACTCGCTGATTTCGGCCTTTTACTACCTCAGGGTGGTGTATTCAATGTATATGCAGCCCTTGCCGCGCCGCGAACCGCACTTCATACCTTCCCTTCAGATCGGAGCGGCTGCGGCGGTCGCCGCACTCGGAGTTCTACTCCTCGGTATCTACCCAACCCCAATTTTAGAAGCGGCCCGAATTGCGATTCTCAGCCTTGTGAGGTAGGCCATGGTTGCGTACAAGCGGCATATCGACACCGATAACATCTCCGATCTCACGATATCCCGGCTCTCGATCTACCTGCGCTGCGTCGACCAACTCGTGGATGCCGGCGTGGAAACGGTCTCGAGTCAGCAAATGGCGAAACGCTTCAATCTCAACTCGGCTCAGATCCGCAAGGATCTCGCGTATTTTGGAGAGTTCGGCGTGCGCGGCGTTGGCTACAACGTGCGCGAGCTCCGCCAATACGTGGTCGAGATCCTCGGGCTCGACCGCGAGCGCCGGTTGGTCATCGTGGGCGCAGGGAATCTGGGAAGCGCCCTGTGCCACTACTCGGGTTTTCGGGTGGGAAATTTTCTCGTCGTGGCGGTGCTCGACTCGGATCCATCGCGCACCGGCGACCCAACTCCTGCCGGGCTCCTCGTCGAGGATGTCGATCGCTTGCCTGAAATTGTCGCTCAGCGGCAGGTGGAGATCGGGATCATCACCACACCCGGCGGCCGCCGCGCAAGCAGTCTGCGACCAGATGGTGGATTCCGGTCTTCGAGCGATTCTCAATTTTGCTCCCATCCGACTGCAAGCACCGGACTCGGTGCTCGTGAAGTCCGTGGATCTCAAGGTCCACCTGGAGGAGTTGAGCTTCTTCCTAGCCCATGCGGACGGGATAGGTATTAGCTCATCGCAGGTGCAGGGTTCAGGGTTCAGGGTGCAGTGTCCAACCATGAATCACGATAGGGACAGCAATCGTTATCGCTATCGGAATCGCTATCGAATTGGACGCTACCGATCTGAAATATCGATACCGATAGCGATTGCGATAGCGATTCCGATGGAGAGCTTGGACACTGGGGAAAACCACATCGCCTGTAGCGTGTTTCGGGCGGTTGGGCTAAAGTAACGTCCATGGCGACCCCCGAAACCATCGGCAAGTACGAGGTGATCGAGCAAATTGCCGTCGGCGGATTCGGGATCATCTACAAGGCGTGGGATCCATTCATCAAACGCAAGGTGGCAATCAAGTTGTGCGCCACCCCGGATGACGAGGTGCGCCAACGATTCCAGCAGGAAGCTCAGTTCGTCGGCAACCTGGTCCACCGGAATATTACCCTCGTCTTCGACTACGGGGTCGTCGAAGATACCCCTTACATCGTCCAGGAGTTTCTGTCCGGCTACGATCTCGACGAACTCCTCAAAGAAGGCGTCCTCGCCGACGAGGACACCATCGTGTCCATCCTCCTCCAGATCTGCGAGGGGCTCCTCTTCGCGCATGAAAAGGGCATCGTTCATCGCGACATCAAACCCTCCAACATCAGGGTGATCGAGGACGGCACCGTCAAGATTATGGATTTCGGCATTGCGAAGTCGGTGCTGGCGGTAAGCAATCTCACCCAGACCGGCATCGCACTCGGAACCGCGGGATACCTCGCCCCCGAGCAGATCCAGGGGCTGCAGGTGGACGGGCGGACCGACATCTTTGCACTCGGGGTGGTCGCCTTCGAGCTGGTGACAGGCGCGCGGCCCTTCGAGGGCTCCACCTTGAGCAACATCCTGTACAAGATCCTCAACGAGGAGCCGCAGTACCCATCCGAAGAACACCCCCGCTGCTCGGAGGCCCTTGGCAAGGCCATCCGGCGCTGCATGGCCAAGGCGCCCGAGCAACGGTATCAAGGCGTCGACGAGCTGCTCGCCGACCTCCGCAGCATCACCGTCGGTGACGAGCCCGGTGGCGGGAGGACCAAGGAGCTCACAACCGGGGTTATCCGCCGCGCCATGCAGGATTTAGACGCACGAACTACCGACACCACCGAGTCACCGACCCAGCGGGTCGCGACGCCGCGCTCCGAGTCGACGATGCGGACCCCGAGGTCGACTCCGCAGAGCACCAAGCTCCACCGCACGCCGGAACCCATCGAAGACGAGTCGCATCGACGCAGCCCGGTGCTCCTGATCTTTTTGATTCTGCTCCTCGTGCTCGGTGCGGCTGCGGCGATGCGACTCGTCTTCGACGGGTTCCGGCGTGCGGTGGAGCTGGGTGCTCTGCGGAGTCGACCTCGGGGTCCGCATCGTCGACTCGGAGCGCGGCGTCGCGACC
>PVMK01181775.1_pt1 | contig 21815 bp, 17 predicted proteins | sample 1853481 | NCBI WGS metagenome assembly PVMK01 (sample SAMN08533507, study PRJNA380276) | Marine sediment metagenome, whole genome shotgun sequencing project.
ACAAATCACCATTTCAAGACCAGGGTGATACCGATTTGCCCCTCAATACGCTCGTTCGTTCCTTCTATGATGCGCCGAATACGATTTTTCTCAACAACTCGCTGCGCGATACACCATCTCGCCTCAAATACGACCTTGCGAATCAGATTGCGCACAAGGTTTTGCATGACGGCGACGGTGCGCGTGCGCCGCAAGTATCCGGAGGTCGGGTATCCGGCAGGCGCCACGACGCCGACTCGCCGAATATCCACGCGAGAGATGTGCTTTTCGCATGGCGCGATTTTGAATGCAGCTATTTCGCGGCTGCGCTACTCGCCCCGAAAACACCCTTTCGTCAATTTCTGGCACGTCAGGCGTACGCAATTGATGTCGGTGAAAAGGTTGATCTGACAACCACGCTGGTCATGCGACGTATGTCGAGTGTATCGCCGTATCGCTTCTGGCATTACTTCGACGCATATCCGCCCGGCAATCTGCGCGCGGTCTACCGCGGCAACGGAATCCCGCTACCGTGGGGTAACATGACGATGATTTCTGACCCGTGTCAGCACTGGGCCGTATTTCGCATGCTCAACACCCAATCAACGAAACCATCGTCACAGATTTCAATTTTGCGGACCGGCGACGACAAACGACTCTACTGTTGCCAGTCAATTCGAAGCAAGGACGCCGCCGGAAATCCACATGTGTTGTGCGCCGGAATCGATCTTGCTCCAGCACTCAGAGCGCAAAATATTGATCCTATGGATACGATTGACTCGATAGAAAGCAGCTGCAATCGAGGCGGCGGTACGGCACCAATTCCGGCGGAGGCGAGCCGACGGTTAGACAGTATCAGCAAGATATTGAATATCGGCTGGATCGCCGAAGGAACGAAGAAAGACGCGACGATTATTTGTCCGCGGAGCTCGGGCTGTCCCCGAGACAAGCACTGCCTGGGCGAAGCAACGCCGAAGCTCAAGCCGCAAATCGACTCGATTCGCGAATCCGTTCTCGAATGAGGACTTGAAGATGGGAACGTCTGGGGCAGCGCTGATCGCTGCAATATTGCCCATGTTCATCGTCAGTTCACGGCTGAGCATGCCGAAACAACGTTTGTCTGCAAGGTGAATAAATGAGTATAAGATTGGACGGCCAGGTGGCTATTGTGACCGGCGCCGGCCGAGGTTTGGGCCGCTCCCATGCACTCGCACTAGCCGAGCGTGGCGCAAAAGTTGTCGTCAACGACCTTGGCGACGCAAGTGGTATTTCAGCTAACGCGGACGCTGTCGTCGCAGAGATCAGGGCGGCTGATGCCGATGCGATTTCGCATAGCGCGAATGTCGCCGAGTTCACCCAGGTCGAGGACATGGTTCAAACAGCTATGGACAAATGGGGTCGCGTCGATATTTTGGTAAACAACGCCGGTATCCTGCGCGACAAGACTTTTGCAAAGATGTCGATGGACGATTTTCGCCTTGTTATTGACGTGCATCTGATGGGAAGCGCGAATTGCAGCAAAGCTGTCTGGGAAATCATGCGACAACAGTCTTACGGTCGAATCTTGTTCACGAGCTCAAGCACAGGCCTGTACGGCAATTTCGGCCAGGCAAATTACGGTGCTGCGAAAATGGGGATGCTTGGCCTGATGAATACGCTGCACCTCGAAGGTGCCAAATACAATATTCATGTGAACTGCCTGGCGCCCGCCGCGGGCACGGCAATGACTGAAGGATTGATGCCAGATGCGGTGTTCAAATTGCTGTCGCCAGAATCCGTTAGTCCCGGAGTAGTCTTCCTCGTGGGACCCGACGCGCCAAGCCGCAAAGTGCTCAGCGCCGGTGGCGGAACATTTGCGATTTACAAGGGTTTTGAGACCGATGGTGTCAACCTCCTCCCGGACAATCTAAGCGCCGACGGCGTTCAGGCAGCATGGGAAGCGATCAATGATGAAAGCAACATGCAAGATCTGCAAAGCGGCTTTGAACAAACGACCAAACTCGCAATCAAGGGCGCCGAGAATCTCGGCCTCGATTTTTCTAAATAGCACAGCAAGCGAAAGGAATAGAACATGCGTGAAGCAGTAGTCGTATCAACCGCGCGTACACCGATCGGGCGTGGTTACCGGGGTGCATTCAACAATACCGAAGCACCAACGCTGGGCGGTCACGCGATTCGCCACGCGGTAGAGCGCGCAGGCATAGATCCTGCCGAAGTAGAAGATGTTTTCATGGGCTGCGCGATGCCACAGGGCTCACAAGGAAGAAACATTGCGCGGCAAACGGCGTTGGCAGCGGGTTTGCCGGTGACAACGGCAGGAATGACTGTCGATAGGCAGTGTTCCTCGGGAATGATGGCGATTGCTCTGGCGGCAAAAACCATCATCAGTGATAACGTTGACATTATGGTTGGCGGAGGCCTTGAATCAATAAGTCTGGTGCAGAATGAGCATTTGAACAGCTACCGTGGAAGCGATCCGCGATTGGTAAAAATGCACGAGCACATATACATGCCGATGCTCGAGACCGCAGAAGTTGTAGCGAATCGCTATGGCATCAGCCGGGAAGCGCAGGATGAATACGCGCTGCAGAGCCAGCAACGCACGGCCGCCGCCCAGCAAGCCGGTCGATTTGACGACGAGATCGTTCCGTTGCCCTCTTCAATGGGCGTGATGGACAAAGAGACGAAAGAGATCTCATTCAAAGATGTGACTCTGGAGAAAGACGAGGGCAATCGACCGGAAACAACGGTTGAAGGTTTGTCGGGCCTTCGTGTCGTGATCGAAGGCGGTGTAATTACTGCCGGCAATGCCAGCCAATTATCAGACGGGGCATCAGCCGCTGTAGTTATGGAAGCGGGCCTTGCCGAAAAACGCGGTATTGCGCCGCTTGGCATCTATCGAGGGACAGCTGTCTCCGGCTGCGAACCCGACGAAATGGGCATCGGACCCATTTTTGCGGTGCCGAGGCTGCTTGCACGCAATGGATTGACGATGGACGACATTGACCTATGGGAGCTTAACGAGGCGTTTGCCGTTCAGGTTATTTACTGCCGAGACAAACTCGGCATTCCAGGCGACAAACTGAATGTTGATGGAGGTGCGATTTCAATTGGCCATCCGTACGGAATGTCAGGTGCAAGAATGGTTGGTCATGCGCTGATTGAAGGCAAGCGACGAGGTGCGAAATTCGTCGTCTGCACTATGTGTGTCGGCGGTGGCCAGGGAGCTGCTTCGCTGTTTGAAGTCGCATAATGAAAGCGTTGGTTTGCAACGCTATTCGTCTCCGCCAGCCAACTTGTTTCGAAACCGCCGCATTCCCTGAATCCAGCGATCATGATCGCTGGCTTTGCGCTGCACATAGGTGACGACCTGCTCGTGCGTCAGAATCAGGAACTTATTGTTCGCCACGCCGTCAATAATGCAGTCCGCCGCTTGCTCGGCTGTCAGGATTCCGTCGACATCATTGCCGCCAAAGCCACCCTCGAGCGAATCCGAATCATCTTCAATTCCTATCATCCGCGTCGCGATAGCCTGCGGACATACTACCGATACACGAATCCCGTCATCCCCATGCGTGATAGCCAATGACTCGGCGAAAGCGACGGCGGCGTGCTTGGTCGCAGAATAGGCTGCATCGTTAATCTGGCTAAGCAAGCCCGCGGCTGATGCGACATTAACCAGATAGCCACCACCTCTCTCGATCATTCGTGGCAGTAGTGCTCGGGCAGCGAAGACATGCGCCATGACATTGATGCGCCAACAGCTGTCCCAGCGGTCATCGACATCGCTCAGGCCACCATCTCGCGATGCAGCGCCACTAACTCCATCACCGTATCCAACGCCAGCGTTTGACAGAAACAGATCAATCGGACCCACATTTCTTTCAATGCGATCAACCAGATCCACGACGTCGACTTCATTACCAACATCAATGCTATGTGCGACTCCGCCTACTTCGCTAGCGACAGTTTCTGCAGCAGCGAAGTCAATGTCGGCAACAACGACCTTTACACCATCACGACCGAGCCGACGACACAGCGCCCGACCGAGCCCATGTGCGCCGCCTGTCACGACAGCTGTTCGTACATTGGGGATCACACTAGATATCACTAGCAGCAACCGCTAGCTCATCCTCAAAACCAAACTTCGTTCGATCGACGATACGGTCCGGATACAGTATCCCGTCAAGATGATCGTATTCATGCTGGAAGACGATAGAGTGAAAGCCGTCTGCTTCGCGTTCGATTTTTTCGCCGAACTGATCGAAGCCTCGATACATGACTTTCTCGTATCTCGGAACGAAACCCCGCATCCCCGGCACCGACAAACAGCCCTCCCAGCTACTGACAATATTATCGTCAGTCACAGAGAATTCAGGATTGATTAATACGGTCATCGGCACGCTCTCCGCCTCCGGGTAACGGGGATTGGACTCCACACCGAAGATCATGATGCGTTGCATGATCCCGACCTGCGTGGCGGCGAGCCCGGCGCCGTCCGCAACGTCCATCGTGTCGAACATATCTTCAATCAGGTCGTGAAGTTCAGCTGTATCAAAAGTATCAACAGGCTGTGCTACTTGCCTGAGTCGCGGGTCACCCATGCGCAATATTTTTCTTACTGCCATTGGTCGCAGACCTCTTTTCGGGCTTCGCTCATTCTGCATACCTGGAGTCGAGGTAATCAATCGCCCTTGCAAAATACTCGGCGGACGGCATATGGTGACCAAAATTATATATTGTGATCAACTTGGAATTGACTGCCCCGGCATCTTTGTAGTCTTTGTAGGTTCGTCTTGATTCCAATATGGCCGGGTCGTTCGTGCCGATCAGAAACACGTGATAATTTTCCCTGATCAGGTCGATCTTTGGCGGCACGTTGTCTGCCCAAGACACCGTGCCAGCCATATACACGCCACCTTTGAACACTTCCGGCCTCGCCGTTGCTACACGAGTTGCGGTCTTTCCACCGCCCGACATTCCGGCGACATAGACTCTGTCCGGATTTATTGCGTAAGACTTCGCCAGCACCATCGGCGCGATCATCGCCTTTAACATTCGCTGCGGAACCGGCCAGTCATTACCCGACTTGTTCGCACCAATCCAGATGAGATTGTGCTCCTGCAACATGTCGTTCCAGTCTCTCGGTGGACCGCCCCTTTCCCTGGGACTTACGTAAACAACCAAACCCGGTGGTGTACTGGCCGAGTAATTATTGGGGACCACAATCTCCCATTCGACTTCTTCATCGGATGGGAGAATATTCGCTACACCCTCGGCACCGGCGCCGAGCAATTCCAATGGCGTCATCGATACTCTGAAGAAGCCTGTTCTCAGTTCAGCAGAGTCACCTGCCGCGAATGCGCTCGATGCCAGCAGAATCAACAACGGCAACCAGGTATTGCACGCCCTTTTCACCGACTTATATCCTCGCTACAGCCTGTCTTTGATCGAATAGTACAGCATGCCAAGTACCATTCCCGGATATCGAAGCAGCGTTCCGCCAGGGAAAGTGCGGGTCGGCAAACTCGCAAAAACGTCAAAGCGACTTGCGGTTCCGGAGATAGCTTCCGCGATTACCTTACCTGCAAAGTTGGACGTCGACACACCATGTCCGGAGTAACCTTGAGCGAAGAACAGATTTGGCTCCAGGCGACCCACATGCGGCATCCGGCTCATAGTGACCGAGAGCGTACCGCCCCATGCGTAATCGATGGCGACATCGCTCAATTGCGGGAATAGTTTCAACATACGTGGCCGTACGAATGCTTGAATGTCGCTTGGAAACCCGCTGCGATAATTTTCACCGCCACCGAACAGCAATCGGTGGTCCTCTGACAAGCGGAAAAAATTCACAACGAATCTTGTGTCATGAACACCAACGCGCTGGGCAATAAGTCGCCGCGCGCGCTCCGGCCCAAGCGGCTCGGTAGCAATGAGGAAATTATTGATCGGCATAATTTTGCCCGCAACGCGCTTTTCCAACTTGCCGAGATAGCCGTTGCAGCCCAACACGATAAAGGACGCATTCACTGTCCCGGCTGCTGTTCGAACGACTGCCGGATCATCCCGAGTGTAGTCGAGGACCCTCGATCCTTCGAATATTCGAACTCCGGCCTCGCGAGCAGCGCGGGCCAGACCCAACGCATAATTCAGCGGGTGCAACGATGCGGCTTCTGTATCCAGAATACCCTCAAGAAAATCGTCCGTTGCGACCAGGCTACGTGACTCTTCTCGATCAAGGGCCCTGCAGTACGGATAATCATAGCGCTCGGCCAGTGCGTCAGCCAGCTGCTGCGGGTAGCCGACGTAACGTTTCTTGTGCACGCCTTCAAACTGGCCGCGCTGCAGGTCACATTCGATGTCGTGTTTCGCAACGCGCTCACGAATCTCCGCTTTTGCCGCCTCGGCGAAATCCCAGAACTGACGTGATCGCTCCAGCCCGTACTGTTCTTCCATCTCCAGGACATCTTTGCGCTGGCCGCTACCGACAAGACCACCGTTTCTGCCCGAGGCACCGAAGCCGATACGCTCGGGCTTCCAACAACACAACGTCCAGGCCCTGTTCCGCCAGGTTGAGCGCGGCAGACAGACCCGTGTACCCACCGCCGATAACACAAACGTCCGCCTGTAGATTGTCGTCCAGTGTCGGATGCTCATGAACACCGATTGCCGTGGCGGCGTAGTAACTGTCCGGGTATGTCGCTCTGCTCATAAGGGTCTCGAATAACCTCTGCGTTACTCCAATACTGCTATAGTTGCGCCGTAATCTGCAAAATAATAACGGAGATACTCCGATGACGATTTTCCGATGACAGGCGCGCAGTCGACGCGGCGCCGATTTCTGGTTGCTGCGCTAACTTTTTCTACCATTGCCGCAACCACGCCGACACACCTGTGGTTCGAAAGCAGCACCGCTTGGGCCCAGTCAGCAGACCCAACTGACGAGTTAACCGATGCGCTGGCACACTTGGCACGCCTGTTATTCCCCCACGACGGGCTTGCCGACGAGATTTACGCAAACGTAATAGGCGGCGTTCTCACCGCTACTGCCAACGACCCGGCAATGACCGAAGTATTGCACTCTGCTGAGGCTGCTTTGGATGCCGCAAGCGGCCAGTCGTGGATGAAGCTTGACGCGCCCGCGCAAGTTGAAGCGATGAGACGGGTACAAAACGAAGCTTTTTTTGCGGCTATTCTCGGCACCGTTCGAGGCCACTTTTACAACAACTCCGAAGTTTGGCAATTTATAGATTACCCGGGCTCATCGAAGGAATACGGCGGCTACATCAATCGCGGTTTTGACGATATTGACTGGTTGCCGGAGGCAAGCTGATGGCAAAGCAGTACGAACTCGGCGACTCATCGGTTGTCGTCGTGATCGGCTCCGGGGCCGGCGGCGGTACTGTTGCAAACGAGCTTGCACAAAAAGGCGTTGACGTCGTCTGCCTGGAAGCTGGCAACAGATTGACGTTCGTCGATGTGGTCAATGATCCGCCTGCCATGGATGCCAAGATGGGTTGGCATGATAAGCGCCTTGGGCTGCCAGCCTGGCTGTGCAAGACGGTTGGCGGCACAACCATGCGCTGGTCAGGCGTAACGCCGCGAATCCAGGAACATGAGTTTAAAGCGCTAACAACTTATGGACAGCTTGAAGACACGTCGCTTATTGACTGGCCGCTTACACTGGCTGAGCTGGAACCGTATTACGCTCAGGCCGAAGACAAGATGGGAGTATCCGGCACACACGATATTCCCGTGTCTGCGGAGACGAACAATTTTAAAGTAATGAAAGCTGGTGCAAAAAATGTTGGTTATAAGGAAATCACCAGCGCACGTACAGCGATTAATCCGGTGGCCAGGGGCGGAAGACCCGGCTGTCAGCAAATCGGTTTTTGCAACTCGGGCTGCGCAATCGGTGCAAAATGGTCGACGCTGTACACAGAAATACCAGCCGCAGAGCAAACCGGCCACTTTGAGTTACGTACACAGGCGATGGCCATCAAGATTAATCATGACAAGTCCGGCCGTGTTACTGGGGTTGTTTACACCGACGAGAATGGCGCTTTGCAGGAGCAAAAATCGCGCGCGGTTTGTGTTGCCGGCAATGTTGTCGAAACGACTCGAATTCTTCTGAATTCCGACTCCGCGTTGTTTCCGCAGGGCCTCGGAAATTCGACAGACCAGGTTGGCCGGAATTACACACGCCACATGTTCAACCTTGCTAACGCGGTAATGCCCAAGCCAGTTAATTTTCACCGTGGAACTCGTCAGTCAGGCATTGTCCTTGATGAGCAGCACCACGCTCCGGAACGCGGTTTCGTCGGTGGCTATATCATTCAAACACTGGGCCTGAGCCCCTTCGATCTGTCCAACATCGTTGGCGGTTGGGGTCGTGACAACACGGTATTTACCGACAAGTACACCTACGTCGCGGGAGCATTCGTAACCGGCGAAGACCCACCGCAAGCGTCAAATCGAATTACCTTGCACGACACTGCCCGCGACCAGAACAGTCTGCCGGTACCCGTGTTGACTTACAAAGATCATGCGAATACGCATGCGATGCGCGAACATTCCAACACGATGTTGCGGGAATTGTACGAGTCGTTGGGTGCCACGCATTACAAGGGCGGCAATTTTCTTGTTGGCGCTCATAATATGGGCGTCGCGAGAATGAGCACGAATCCGGATGACGGCGTTACCAATCGATGGGGGCAGGCACACGATATCGACAATTTGTTCATCAGCGACGGTAGTGTTTTTAGCACCAGCGCAGCGGCAAATCCAACATTAACGATTGTCGCTTTGGCCATCCGTCAGGCGGATCACATCGCTGAGAGGATGCTACAGAAAACGCTATAGTCGAATACAGGTTGGCGACTAGACGGACGACTGCGGACGGATCGGTGTGCCATCAGAAAATCGACTCAACCTGAATTCTTTCAGGTCGATGCCTGAGTCATTGCCGGTAAGCATGCCTGCGATCGCCTTGGCCGCACCGGGTCCGATGCCGAATCCATGTCCACTGAAACCGGTGGCGATAAAGAAGCCCGCGTAGTTTGCAGCCTCGCCAATAACCGGTATCGCGTCCGGTGTCGCTTCTATCATTCCCGCCCAGGACTCGACAATGTCGATGCCGGCCAGTTGCGGGAAGACATCGTCAAGATTACGTCGGATGCTCGCAACAACGCGCGGGTCCGGTTCCGGGTCTAGGACGCGAGTACGATCAAATATGGTTTCAGCGTCGAGATCCCAGGTCGACGGTGTGTTCCACTCCTCAATAAATTCACGGCCAAGCGACAGACGCATGCCTGCTGGATCCAGCATGAAAGCGCGCAAGAACTTGGTGCCAAAGCGAAACGTGGATGGGGTAACTGGATGATCCAGGAGCATACCGTTAACTGCGGTGTATCCACCGTCCTGCCTGCGGCGAATCGCGATTTTGTCATCGAAAAGACAGCCCTCGAGAATATTGGGCGCGGGTGCTGTGCGTGTCACGGTTCCGCGGACTTTTAGTTGCGGCACCGTGATACCAATTGACCGGCAGAACACCGAAGTCCAGGCACCAGCCGCACATAACACTACCGAACTCCTGATAGCACCATGTTCGGTGATGACGGCGGATACTCGACCCGCCGAAGACTCAATTCCGCGGACGGCACAGGAGGACAGTAGCGTTACACCTTCTCGTACCGCAGCACGCGCAATAGCCGGGACGGCTTTGTGTGGTTCGGCGCGACCATCGCTCGCTGTGTACAGGGCACCACACCAGTTGCCCGACGATGCTTGTGCGTACCGATCAAGCTCATCAGTCGAAATCACCCGTGTATCCAGACCATACTCCACCGCCGTCTTTACCCATTCAGCGTATTTGTCCAACTGCTTGTTCGTGCGCGCCGCATACAGGCAGCCGGTCTCAGCGAAACCAACGTCTTCACCGATCTCCTTCTCGAGCCCTCGCCAGATTTTCAAACTCTCAACGATCATCGGCATTTCGCGGGTATCGCGTCCCTGCTGCCTGATCCAGCCCCAGTTGCGACCGGATTGCTCACCTGCAATATGACCTTTCTCGCAAAGCACGACGTTTATGCCTTGCTTCGCCAGAAACCACGCGGTTGATACTCCGATGATGCCGCCGCCAATGATCACAATGTCCGCCGACTCAGGACACGACCGTGGTGAGTCGAACGGCTGCGTCCAGGTTTGGGTGACGAGATTCTCGGGCGTGGTTTCGGGCATGGTCTATCGGCTCTAGAGCTACATGTATGTGTTGAACCAACTGTATCCCGGACAATACCTCACTGCCGATGACAATGTTGGCGACCTCCGGTACAGTCTTGGTTGGCCCTTTTGTTGGTGCGAACAGGTCGCGCAGCAACTGGCGCCCGGGAGATATTTTTGTCGAACCTGCCAAATATTGAAATCAATTCTGATCTGCAAATTCGTGCCGCCGAGATTGCGCCTGGATATTCATGCGTCATTATCGATGACTTTTTGAGCGCGCCACACGCAGTCATCGACTTTGCCACTCGAAACGCCGATGCGTTTTCAGTTCCTGAACGAAGCTACCCGGGGCTGCTGTACGACATTGATAACGAAGCGACGAAGGACATCACTCGCTTCATTCGATCCTGGATGAGCAAACAGTTCTCGTTCCTGCGTGGCGGCATCGAGACATCGACATTTTTATCAATGGTAACCATGCAGCCAGAAGAGCTTTCGAACTTGCAGCGATTGTGTCATTCCGACCCGCGTGGACGCCCTGATCGTAGAAATTATGCCGGCCTTGTCTACCTGTTTGAAAACGAGGAACTGGGAGGCACCGGATTTTACCGCTGGAAAGACATTTCGCTCATTGAGCAGGCGACTGCTCTCGACCTTGAGGATCCGCAGCGCGCGTTAGCTTTTCTACAAGAGCATTTTCCGACTTACAACGAGCCCGCTTGCTACATGAACGGCAGTAACGAAATCGCTGAGATGCTATTCGAGGTTCCCGCTCGCTTCAATCGCTTCATATTCTACTCCGGCGATGTGCCGCACAGTGCCAAGATTTCATCCCCGCAACACTTGTCTGGTGATTTTCGATCAGGACGACTGACGCTGAATTGCTTCACCAGTGTTCGCCCCAGATAGGCACGTCCACTCATGAAATATTCGGGCTGGCCTCACGAGAACCGCCAACCCACAATCCGGCCAGCATGACAATTGATGCAGCGACCGGTGCAACGAATAGTGGGTCAATTTTACCGAGCCACCAGTCCAGTTCGCCGTACCAGAAAATCTGCGATGAACAACCAGCCGCTGCGGCCGCCAGAATGGCCCAGAGTCCGGCGTGAGCCGGCGTTCGCTTCCAGAACACGGACAAAACGAAAGGAATGAATACTGCAGCAGGTGATACCAGCGTTGCGAAAATAACCAGGCTGATAACACCGGGGAACAGCAGAGAAATACCCAGCGATGCGGCGGCCAAAACGGCGGTAATTACTCGGGAATGTGTGATCTGCTCTTTCTGAGTCGCGCCACGCCCTAGTATGGGCTCATAGAGATCCTGCACGGCGATTGATGATGCCGCTGCCAGAAACGATGACGATGTCGACATCGTCGCTGCGATGATCGCCGTCATGACCAGCGCTCGTGCGCCCTCTGGAAGAATCGTTGCGACCAGTTGCGGCAGCGCATCATCCTGTAATTCCAAACCGGGCAATAACGCGGCTGCAATCATTCCGAGCGCGGCGACACAGCCGCCGAAGACGACGTAGTTACCGGCCGTGAACAGGTAGGCGAATCTCGCTGTCTCGGGGTCCTTTGCGGCAAGCGCTCGCTGCATGTAGGCCTGATCGACGCCGTAGCTATACAGCGCCAGCGCACCGAACGAGAGTGGCGTCCAGAGCCCAAGTTCAGTGAAGCTGAAATGGGTGGCCGGCAAGTTGTTTTGCAGACCCTCAAAGCCACCAACAGCAATCCAGCCAAAAATGACGGCTGCAATGACGCCCGTCATCAAGACGACATACTGCAGCGCATCAGTCCAGACTACCGCCCATAGCCCACCCATCATTGTGTAAATGGCGAACGCTGCAGTAATCAGTATTGAAGACTGGAGCACGGTCAGTGGAAACAACGCAGATACAAGCAGCGCAGACACCAGAATCTGCACCGCAACAAACGCGACCGACTCTATAATCTGTAGCACCGCTGAAAGCCGCTGAGTGTTGACCCCGAATGCTGTGCCTATGTACTCCGGAATTGTTGTGAGCCGAAGCCTTCGAAGGCGCGGCGCGATAAGCAGGCCAATAATAATGTAAGCGGGAATAGCCGCGTAGTTCCAGTAGATGCCCGACAGACCGATTGCATAAACCAGGCCCGCGCCACCGATTAAACCGGAGCCCGAGAATTCCGTTGCCGCAAGACTCAGTGACGCCGGCAATTTGCCCAGGTCACGCCCGCACAGGTGAAAGTCTTCAGTGCTTTGTATCTTGCTCGACCAGTACTTGCCGATGCCGAGCACAATACCGATGTAGATGGTGAAAATAGCAATATCGAGCATTTTCCCCCCAATGGCAGCTGACCGCGTTGCCGCAATCGCTTGTTCATTAGTATTGTCGCGCTGCTTAGTCTTCTTTTAGCCGATCTCGAACGTAATTACGAATATCCAGACTCAAATCTTCCATCGGGGCGTAGTATCCGGAATCGAATACCTGCGATCGCATGCCGCGTTGCACATTCTCGCAGATGGCCCAGTCCTGCAGATTAACGAGATCCCAGAACCCGGCTGCATCCATCGGATCAAAATCTGACTGCTCTATTTCGTCGGGGTGAAACAGGAGTTCGAAAACGATGTCAGTGTGCTGCGGTGACCGCGGCCACAGATAAAACACAGCCGCATGATCCATTGCCAAGCTCAACATCATGTTCGGATAAATCAACTCACCTTTGTGGCGAACTTTTTCGTCATCGTCCAGATCACGAAATGGCGCACGTTTCGTCGTTCCATCCATTGTGAATGTGTTGGTTCCTTCGCGCTGCGGAATGCCTTTGTCCCAGTCCAGTCCCTGCGCGCCATTCTTGCGAAACGCCGGCACGATCTTGCAAAGCTCAGGATGTACTCCAGCGCAGTGATAACACTCGTTGTAATTCTCCAGGATGACTTTCCAATTAGCCTGAACCTGATAGGAAATTCGGTGTCCCGCGCGTAATTCGGACAGCGGATATCGGATCACTCGATTCGGGATTTCGCCGAGCATATCGGCGAGCGAATCTGCTGCCGCAACAAGGCGAACAAATACGAAGCCGCCCCAGCTATCGACGCCGACTCGATGCAAGCCCAAAGCAGACTTGTCGATATTGAGGTGCGGCGTACTGTGCAGCGTACCGTCCAACTGATAATTCCAGGAATGATACGGACAACGAATTCCGGCCTTCAAACAGCCGTGCTGCTCTGCCACATCTGGCGCCATGATCAATTGCGAGCCGCGATGCCTGCACACGTTGAAAAACGCATGCAATTTGGAATCCTCATTGCAAACGACCAAAATGCTTTCGCCCGCGATATTGACGAGGCGATAGTCACCGCGATTTGTCAATCCTTCGCGCCGCCCGATACAGAACCATTCTCTGTGGAAAATAGATTTACACTCGGCGGCAAAATGTTCGTCGAGCAAGTAATGCGAGCCCGGTAGCGTTGCCTCGAGTTGATGTTCTTCAGATTTCAATATGTACGCCCTCCAAACCTGCTTTCTGCACGGCAAACAAACCAGTATGCTTGGCCAATTCAACCCTGTTGAGCGCCAGTATGCAATATGACGTGATCATTCATCATTGGGGCGGGCCATAACGGCCTGACTACTGGAACCAACTAATGGGAAGCGCTGGGTGGCCGCGTGACTGAGCTTATCGGTCAGTTTGCACCGTACCTACCAGCATCGGTCATCACGCGGCGTGTCATTACACCGGTTGATCTGGAGCAGACCTTTGGCATCACCGAAGGCAATATTTTCCACGGTGATATTTCGATGCAACAGATGTTCTTCATGCGACCATTGACTGAATGGGCGCAATACAGCACACCGATCGAAAACCTGTATCTTTGTGGTTCCAGCACTGATCCGGGCGGTGGTGTAACAGGCGCCCCGAGTACAACGCAGCGCACAAGATCCTGCGGTCCACTTAAGGGCATTCAGAAAAGTCGTTTACGTTTCCCGCTGGTATGAACACAATCGCGACGTCGGCCGCCTTGGGAGTTTCTGGACACGGTTAAAATTGATATGGGAACGTCAGGAAAGTTTCTTGGTAAACCGGCGTTCGATGTCTCGCTGCGAGATCCTTCTGATGCCGACGTACAGGCCTGCTGTACGAAATACCTCTCGTCGACGAAGTTCGTGGATAAACCGTTTCATATTTTTCTTGGTGTGGAAAAAGCCCCGCAAAATTCTAGCACATCAATGATATGTGAAATTTGACTATTGAGGGGTATGAACTCTTTGAAAATACAGTAGAATTCCGCCTCGACCTTAGGCTTTACGCAGGTCTGTTTCACCGCCTCAATTCGCTTACGTGCCTGCCTTGTTCAGTATATATGCCGACATCGAAAATTTCCCGGCCTGCCGCAAACTGGATAAACCTTGAGCTACGCTGTATTTGGAATACTAACTCGTTCACGATTTTCGCTCAGCGGAATATTGCTTGCTGGCGCTGCGCCGCTGATCGGCATAACTGTGCACGCCAGCGAGCCTGTTACGATAGATGAGATTCAGGTAACTGCGACACGCAGAGCGACGAGTACTGCCAGCATTTCTATCGGAGTCACTGTTGTTCACGAAGAGCGGCTTGAACTGGAGAGTCTGGTAACCGACGCCGTCGCCGGCCAAATCGGGATCTTTGTTCAGGAAACAACACCCGGGCAGGGAGCCATCATCATACGTGGCATGAAAGGCTCGGAAGTCTTGCATCTTGTCGACAGTGTACGTCTCAACAACGCCATTTTTCGAAATGCGCCGACCCAGTATGTCGCCCTCGTCGATCCGCGAATCGTCGAACGTGCAGAGATCGTGCGTGGTTCGGTGTCGTCATTGTATGGCAGCGATGCGATGGGCGGTGCCGCGAATCTCATTACCCGTAAACCGCAAGTCTCCACATCGGGAAGATCGTTTCGCAGCAATTTGTATTTGTTTGGCAACACAGCGGATCTCGCCAAAGGAATAAGTGTTGGCGTCGAGGCGAACAACAAGACACTGGCGGGCCTTGCGCGAATAAGCCGCTTTGATTCAGGCAACCGTCGCACCGGTGGCGGCGAGCGATCACCGTTTACAGCATACGGCTATGCTGCCGCGCGGCTGGCTCTGTCGGCATCCCCAAGTGAAAATCACAGCTGGCTATTTGACCTGCAATACCTGCAACAGCCTGAAACATTCCGGGTCGACGAGCTTGTGCCCGGATTCGGACAAACGGTTCCCGAGTCTTCCGAGTTCTCCTTTAAGCCCAATGAACGCGTGTTCGCGCATATTTCATATACAGCACTTCGGGGATGGTGGACTGCCGACTGGACGGTCGATCTTGGCTGGCAAAGAATTGTCGATGACCGAACAATTCGCGCTTACGAAGCCCGCGTTCGAAAGCTTGAACGGAACTCCAGCGATCTGATATCGATAAATGTCGAGGCGATAAAGCAGGTTGCAAACAGCGCCTGGATTTTCGGACTGACCAACCAATACGACACTGTGCGTAGCTTCAGAGACGAAACGGACATTGTCTCCGGCGAGGAAACATCAGTTGCGTCACGTTTCCCTGACGACGCTACGATTGGGCAAAGCGCTGCCTACGTCAGGTTGCAACAACCATTAGGTGCAAGGAGCGAGTTTTCGGTAGGCGCCCGATTCAGTGCCGTCGATATTGATGTTCCAGACACGCTGGTTACCGAAGCGTCATCCATCAATATTACCGACCTGACCGGCGATATCGGCTGGGTCTATAGCTTGACCGACAGTTGGTCTCTTGTAGCAAATCTGGGTCGTGGATTTCGGGCACCCAATATTTTCGATCTGGGCACATTCGGCGAACGACCCGGGAATCGCTTCAATATTCCTAACGAACAACTGGCGGCGGAAACAGTGCTGCATACCGATGCCGGAATCCGCCACCTGAGTTCTACGTGGTCGGGCGAGCTACGCATTTACTCGCTACGCTACAAAAACAAAATTGAGTCCATTGCAACCGGCAACCTCACCCCGGATGGGCGACAAGTTACTCAGAGCCAAAATCTCGCATCGGTTGACGTGAAAGGGCTCGAGTTTTCGAGCCAGGTCTTGCTCACCGAAAACCTCGAGTTGGGCGCAGTTGTGAACTTCGCCCGGGGTGAATCACGGCTCCTCGCTGAGGCCGCGACTCCAGCGGACCGAATTCCTCCACTCAATGGCCGCGTGGGACTGGATTGGCGCGTCAATGAGCGCTGGCGATTTAATCCGTATCTTCTTTTTGCGGCAAAGCAAGACCGACTGAGTCCACGGGACGAGAACGATCCGCGTATCGATCCGAATGGGACATCTGGCTGGATCACGGTCAATGCTGATTTGAATTACAGCAGCGATGAGCGCATTAGTCTGAACTTCGCTGTGCATAACATTTTTGATCAACAGTATCGCGTTCACGGATCGGGCATCGATGCCCGCGGAATCGATCTCAGCGCCAGCGTGACGCTGCGCTGGTACTAAACATCAGTACGTGGGGCTAGCTGTCTACGAATTTTTCGTATGTGTTCAGGACCCATACGACAACAGCCGCCGACGATTTTTGCACCAGCCGCCACCCATGTTGCTGATGCGACAGCACAATCATCAGCTGTTGCCGTGCCAGACCATGAGTTGTCGGTCGCATCGTAGACCTCTCCCGAGTTGGGATAGACGATTATCGCCTTGTCGGGGACAGCGGACCGAAGTTCCGCGATCAAAGGCAATATCAGATTGGGTGCTGTGCAGTTAACCCCGACTGCCATGACTCGGGAGTGATCGACGAATAATTCCGCCACCTGCTCTAACGGCGTTCCGTCGCTGATATGACCACCATCGCGACAGGAAAAACTGATCCATGCGGGATTTCTGCAATCTTTGAGAAGCTCACAGAGAACTTTTGCCTCTGCGAGTGATGGAATCGTTTCGCATGCGAGCACGTCGGGATTCTCGTTGTCGAGAAGGCCGAGTCGTTGCTCGTGAAATTCGCGTAGCTCATCGCTCGTAACATTGTAGTCGCCGGTGTATTCAGAACCATCCTGCAACGTGGCCCCGTAAGGACCGATGCTCGCTGCGATCCAGGGTTCTCGTTCGACACCACCGTCACAATAAGACTCCGTTATGGCTTGTTTCGCGAGATCAACCGAACGGACTATCAGGTCATCCGCCTCGTCCTCGCTAAGTCCCAAAGACGTGAAGCCACCCCGGCTCGCCTGATAACTCGCGGTAACGATGCATTCTGCGCCGGCTTCCAGATAGGCGCGATGCGCAGCGATAATCGCTTCTGGCTGCGATCGCAACAGCGCTGCGGACCAAAGATTGTTATTCAGATCGCAACCTTGAGCCTCGCATTGCGTCGCCAGACCACCGTCTATCAAGATTGGCCCATCACGATTCAGAGCATTAACAAACAGGTCACTCATGCTGGCGTAGCTCCAATACTAACCGCGCCGTTTGCGATCGATACTTCGGTCGCGGTATGCAACGCCGACCATTTGGACGGATCAATTATCAAGAGCGGAATTTTTTCGCCATACAACTCTGCAGCCAACAGTACCGCGGTCACGACGGTCAAATCGAGTTGACCCAAAATGATTCCGGAAGGCCCACTGCCAAGGTGAATAGCTTCGACCAGATCACCGGTTGAACTGGTACTGCCCCGTGTGCCCTTTAACAGCAGGACGGTTGCAGTGATTCTCTCGCCACACTGCGGATGATGCACGTCGGTGATGGCCCCGGTCGACGAGTCGAACCCGCCCCAAAAACTCAATGGCTCCACCAACCGCAGGATCGGCCCATGGCATTCGGCGTCCACAACAATCTTGTCTGCCTGAATTTCCATCAGTTGAGCCACCTCATGACTTGCTCACATCAACCGCGCGTCCTGCACAGGCTGACTCGACACAGGCCGCCATGCTCGCGAAAGTTACCGATGCACCAAGCCCGGTCGGCGCGTAGTAAGCCCACTTCGCAGAGTTCGTCATGACATGACCGTCACAGCCGTCGATTGTTGGCCGGTAGTAGGTGCAACGGCCTGTAATGATATTGACGCCAGCCGCGGATAGCGTAGCTAGCAACCCGGCGCGCTCCAGGCCGACCAGCACCGCTTCGCTTGTCGCCACGTGCAAACTGACGGTAGCCGATACGCAGCGGCCGTCCAACAATTTAATAAGACGATCGAACTCGCGACGGGAGAAATGCGGGGCGCCTAAACAAACCGCCGTTAGCTTCTCCCCACCATTGCGACTCAGCTTATTCGCGGCGCCCTGGATATCACTGGCACTAATTACCAGGACAGACTCGGGTTCAATATTTTGAAACGCATGCTCTCTCGTCGCCGCTTCGGGCGTTATGCCTATTGCGTGGAACATTGACAGCGACCCTGAGGTTGCTGCGGCAGCACCAAGGGCCCGCAGGAATTCAGAATCGATGTCAACAGGCAGACCATCAATCGCCGCAACTGCACTTCCAACCTGTCGACCGAGCGTGATTCCAAGAGCGTGATAGAACCACTCCTGCTGCAGCCATGCGTCTGGAACAGATTGCAGCGTGATCAGGATCGTAGCGCGCCGATTCTCCGTTTTGTGCAGACCACAATCCGGGACGCGGCCTGTGACCGCGGCACACATATCCAGAAATTCGACGTAACGATTCGTACGTGCACCCAATACAGAATTGGCATAGACCACAGCGCTGGACTCGCACCAGGCGATGTCCTCGCCAATGCCGGGTTCCGCACGCGTGTGATATGGCGCGCAGGTCATCACTGCACGGCATCCCATTGCCTTGTAAAGCTCGATGAGCTGCATCGCAACCGCCGCATCTGTTCCGTCGGGCAGGCTTTCGCGCATGTTTAGCGAGCACGCTGTCAGTGTGGTCGGCACCGCGACTTTGGTCTGGCTATTGGCCAGCCGCTGTGCAAAATCAAGATTCGCCTGACTGTGATGGTAGGCGCTGGCAACGTGCGCCCATTTGATGTCGATTAGTTGCTCAGCATCGTAGCTGCGAGCGACATTCGTCAGCAGTCGCATGGCAAGCTGTACGCCTTCGCCAAGCGCTCCCGACAACATCTCCTGATCTTTTTCGGTCAGCTGCATTCTTTCGCCCGATTGTGCTGCGAAGCCTGTTGCCACAATACTAACGCCCTTGGTCAGAAATTCCGATTGCCGCAGTTCTGATCTGGCCGTTTAGTCTTGCGGGGACTGCTCTGCAATTCGACCAACGACCAGAGCATCAACGGCGACACACCCTGATTCGTGCACGATCACCGGATTTACATCGATCTCATCCAGCACCTCAGCAAGAGCGAAAACCATTGACGAAAATCTCGCGGCCATATCGCAAAAGGCATCGATATCTGATTTTGGTTTGCCACGCACACCATCCAGTATTTTTCGCAGCGTTAGACGATCGACGCACCGCCTGGCATGTGCTGCGTCAAATGGCGGTAAAGCGAATACAACGTCCTGAGTAACTTCCGCCAGCACTCCGCCGAAGCCAATGAGTATCACAGATCCAAACTGCGGATCATGGCGCACACCCAATATCAGCTCGACACCAGCGTCAGCCATTGGCGCCAACAGGACTGTCGCCCCGAGTCGCGTCGCCATATCGTCGTAGGCAGCTCGCAGCTCGGCTTCATTTCGAATATTCAGCACGACACCGTTCTGTTCTGACTTGTGCAGTGCCCCTGGCATTGCTGTCTTCATTACCAGCGGATATGCGGCGCCTGCCGCTGATTCTGCCAACACCGATTCAGTGTCGACAACACTTACCCGTGCAACCGGCAGGTCAAAGTCCCTGAGCATCGTTAAAGATTCAGCCTCACCGAGAGTTTCGCCCTTCGCCAGCCGACCTTGCCACTTTTCAACCGCTGCAACATTCGCCGGCAGGCAAGTGCTTGCCGATTGCTGCTGAAAATCACGATAAGCAAAAAGTGCACGCACGCCAAGCAGAAACTGCACCACACCATCAAGGATCGGAATCCCTGCATCAGTACTGGTAACGGCGAGTTCATCATGACCGCTTCCTTGTCGTGCAGAAGCCAGCGCGACCGGCTTGCCTGACTCTTCGTGTGCAAACTGTATGTACTCCAGATAGCTTGGATAGATCTTGCCGTACGGAGCGCGGTTCAGAACTGCCGCGCCGAGCGCGGCACCTGGGTCCTGCATCATTATTGACAGGCAATCCGCCTGCTGCTCACGCGCGCCCGGGCCGCCTCGACTCCAGGCATCCAGCGGATTCACTGCAGGCAACTCCGGGTCGAGGATTTTTTCGAGAGCGGCTACCGTTTTCGGTTGCAGTTTTGTCAGCGGCACGCCGATCTCATCGGCGAGATCGACGATGAGTTGCCGCTCACCGCCCGAGTCATGCAGGGTCACCAGGCCGCCATCACCTACCGGGTATAGCCCAGCGAACATGATTAATGTCGTGGCCAGTTGGTCCATGTCGCGAACGCGCTGTACGCCGTAGCGATCGAACAGGGCATCAAAGGTCGAATCGTCGCCGGCCATCTCCCCGGAATGTGAAATGGTTAGCCTGGCTGACTCCTCCGTGCGCCCCACCTTGAGTGCCACGATTGGTATTCGGAGTTTCGCTGCTTTTGCTAGCGCTGCTATCAGCCCCTCCGGATTACGCGCTGTTTCGACGAACAACCCAACGGCACGTGTCTCAGGAAGATCCAGAACAAAGTCCAGATACTGATCCATCGTCACACTGAGTTCATTGCCTGTCGAGACCGCGAAGTTAAAGCGTAGCCGCTGCTCACAATCGACAAGGCCCGACATTCCTGCGCCCGAATGACTGATAAAGCTTATGTGCCCGGGCGCCACATGATCGGTGCTGTCAAAACCACAGGCCCATACGTGGTCGCGGATATTGTAGAACCCCATGCCATTCGCGCCACAAACCAGCATGCCTGCGTCGCCGATCTTCTTCTGTACGCGCGCTCTGAGGTCGGGCGACTTATCATCGTCCATGAACAATGTCGACATAATTACGGCAGCACCGATATCGAGTGCAATCGCACTGTCCAAAGCAGCCTCGAGTCGATGGTCCCCAACGCCAAAAATTACCAGATCAGGCACTTCCGGCAGATCGGCGAGACTCGCGTAGCAAGCCACACCCTGCAGCTCTTCGTAGTTGGGATTGACCGCATAGATCTCGCCGGGATATTCACCGCGCAGCAGATTCTTCAGCGACCACTCGCCTATGGAGTCGGTGCTGGCCGACGCACCAATCACAGCGACCGACCGGGGTCGTAGCAATGGATCAAGCCGATGCCTCATCGCTGCAGTGACTGCCTAGAAAATTCCGGGCGGTTTCGCCCCACGACGCGGCGGGAACCAAAACGGCTTGTCTACAACAGTTGCCTTGCACATCGCGCGCGACCAGTGCATTTCCCGCTGGTAATAGACCTCGACCCAAACGGTATCGCCGGGTTTTCCATGTGGCGTTCTCACGGTGCCCAGCGCGATATTTTGCTTGCATACAGGCGACCACAACGCGGAAGTGATAAAGCCAATTTCAGATTTGTTGCCTTTCTCATTGCTGTAGATATAGGAGTGATGCGCCGCTTTGTTACCGTCGATATCGAGTTTTACCAAACGCCATGTT
>PVMK01156826.1_pt1 | contig 21814 bp, 19 predicted proteins | sample 1853481 | NCBI WGS metagenome assembly PVMK01 (sample SAMN08533507, study PRJNA380276) | Marine sediment metagenome, whole genome shotgun sequencing project.
ACGATAGAACTCACAGTTTACTTCTCCTTGTTCAACACGTCTTGGACGCGAGGGACAATCTGAATTGTTGCCGCACTACGGAGTGCTTCCAGACGCTGCTCGATTGCCTCATTCTGTTTGCGACTCATGATCGATTTCTGTAGCTCTTCGCGTTTGGCTTCATCTAGTTGAGTAAAATCAGCAGCAATGCGTTCCTTGATCTCAGTGACGACAAAGCGATTCTGGATTTCGAAGAGTTGGTCAATGGTTGTCTGCTCTCCACTCAAGGTAAAGGCTGCTGTAGATAACTCCTCAGAAGAGCCGATACGCGGCACAAAGGGGCTATAAGTTCGGGTGAACTCACCAGTTTCTTCAACCTTGTATTTGGCTTTCTTGGCCAGCTTGGTCAGTTTACCGCCAGCGTTTAAGTCAGCGACAAGTTTCTCGGCAGCAGTCTTAGCCAGTTGGGTCGATTCGGCAGCCTGGTAAGCTACTGTAACCATATCCTTGACCTCGGAGAGCTCCGGGATATGACTGACAATTCGTTCCTTCAGGCCAAAAAGGATGACACCGTCATCAGTGATGACCGGCTTGGCCAGTTTGTTCTCTTCAAGCAGAAGTGCAGCATTGATGATCTCTTCATTACGGCCAATGCCGTCGATATAACCGTCACGAGCAAAGGGGCCCGTTTCTTTCAGACCAAGTTCGTTGCTTGTTGCTGCTGCTCCCAGATCGCCAGTCTTGCGATTGATGTTGTAGGCGTCCATCGCTTTTTCGAAAGCAAGTTGCTGGGCTTTCTCTGCACGCAGCCCTTCCTTGACTTCTTCCAGAGCTTCTTCCTGAGAACGGACGCCTGGCTCGGTGTACTCTTCCACTTTGATGATGTGGTAGCCGAAGGTGGTTTCCACCAGATCACTGATGTCACCGGGATTCATACCAAATACTGCATCTTCGAAAGGTTTAACCATGGAACCACGGGTGAAGTAGCCGAGGTTGCCACCTTTGACCGCGCTGGCTTTGTCGTCGGAGTTGACTCTGGCCAGTTCGGCAAAATCTTGTCCAGTTTTAGCCTCTTCCAGAAGTTTCTCGGCAAAAGCGCGTTTTTCCTCACGAGTCTTATCATCTGTACCTTCATCAATTTTGATCAGAATGTGTGAGGCTTTGATTTTTTCAAGAATTTCGAACTGGTCGAGATGTCGGCGATAGTATTTCTCCAATTCGCTCTCTTCGAAGGTTACATCGGCAAGGTATCTCTGTGGCTCAAATTGCAGATAACGCAGGGCGACCATGTCCGCTGTGCGAAAGATCTCCTGTTGTTCTGTGTAATAGGTGCCCAGTGCCTCATCCGAGACCTTGACTTTACTTTCGAAGGATGCCGGAGTCAGGCTGACAAAGTTGAGATTGACCTTCTCGTTGTTATTGCGAAATTCTTCATCGATGTCAGAGTCAGTGACGGTGACGCCGGACTGGAGTTGCTCACGGACCTTGTTGATGATCAACTCACTACGCTGCATGGCCTCAAATTCATCGCTGTTCATACGCTGATAGGCCAAGACCTGGAGATAACGGTCTTTGTTGAAAACACCGTTTTCCTGAAAAGCTGGAATCCGCGCAATTGCTTCGACCAGCTCCTTGCCACTGACGTCAATCTGGAGACGCTTTGCTTCATCCTGCAGTAACGCCTGGTCGATCAGGCTGTTAATTGATTTTTCTGCAAGTTTCAGCTGCTTCTCCAAAGCCGGAGTAAACTGATCCTGGTAGATGTTCTGGTAGAGTTGGTAGAGGTTGCTGTAGGTGTACTGAAAGTCATTGTAGGAGATCGCCTGACCGTTGACCAGCGCAGCTTCTGCGTTTGGGTCTTCACCACCTGGTCCGCCAGGGGGAAGAGAGCATGGCATAGCCGATGACGAAGCTGAGAATGATGATGGCAAAAGCCAATTTGATGATGATTGATTTCTGTTTGTTACGGACAAAATCGAGCATGGGTCAAGGGTTTCTCCTCAGAGGTGTTTTTGGGTCTTTTAGCAACAGGGCCGAATGTTAGACAATCACATGTATAAATGCAACAGTTTTTCCTTTTATCTCTTGAAATGAGAGTGGGGTTTTGCTAGTGTTAACAACATTTTCTCGGCTTTAATCAGTCTACTTTCAATCTAAAAGGATTTGCCACTTATTATGATCAACTTGTTTGATGCAATATTAGGAATGTTTTCCAACGATCTGGCGATTGATTTGGGGACTGCGAACACACTGGTTTATCTCAAGGGCAAAGGTATCGTTGTTAGTGAACCATCCGTTGTTGCGGTACAGAAAGACGCACTCGGGCAGAAGAAGGTTCTGGCGGTCGGTACCGACGCCAAGAACATGCTCGGTCGTACCCCGGGCAGTATTGTCGCCATTCGCCCGATGAAGGATGGTGTCATTGCTGATTTTGATATCACCGAGGAAATGCTCCGCTACTTTATCCGCAAAATCCATAATCGTAAAGCCTTGGTCCGGCCCCGAATTGTTATCTGCGTCCCCTCTGGAATTACCCAGGTTGAGAAACGCGCAGTCAAAGAGTCCGCTGAGTCGGCTGGAGCGCGTGAGGTTTATCTGATCGAAGAGCCTATGGCTGCGGCGATTGGTGCTGGGCTGCCGATTACCGAAGCTTCCGGTAACATGATCGTCGATATCGGTGGTGGCACCACTGAGGTGGCGGTCATTTCATTGGCAGGGATTGTCTACGCCAAAAGTGTTCGTGTTGGTGGTGACAAGATGGATGAAGCGATTGCGCAACACCTTAAACGCAAATACAACTTGCTGATCGGTGAACGTACCTCCGAAGCGATCAAGATTCAGATCGGTAGTGCTTATCCAGAATCGGCATCTTCGCCGACAGAAAACTGGGTGGACACTATGGAGGTCAAAGGTCGCGACCTGGTCAGTGGTATTCCAAAAACCCTTGAAATCGGGCGCCCAGGAAATTCGCGAGGCACTCTCTGAACCGATCAATGCCATCGTTGAAGCTGTACGTATCTCATTGGAACGGACTCCTCCAGAACTGGCGGCCGATATCGTCGATAAAGGCATTGTCCTGGCCGGTGGCGGCGCTCTATTGCGCAATCTCGACCAGTTGTTGCGTGAAGAAACCGGTCTGCCGGTGGTGATTGCCGAAGATCCTCTTTCCTGTGTGGTCTTGGCTCCGGCAGTGTATCTGGACGAACTCGATCTGCTCAAACAGGTGACTGTGACCTCCTGATTGGCTCCGGGAAACCCTGTCATATATTCCCTGAGATTATTCAGGATAAAGTCTGTGGCAGCTATAATTCTGCAGCATCGAAAGAGGGCCTTAAGCCCTCTTTTCTCGTAGGTAGAATCCATGTGGGAATGGTGGCGTAAAAATAAACCTCTATTACTTGGTGGCGTACTCTTGCTGGTCGCGCTGCTCTGGTATTCGGTCAATCTGCGGCAACAGGATGAGACGAACTTCCTGGAGAATGTCGTGTTGCGCGTAACCGGCCCGATACAGGCTGGTCTTGACGAGATGATTAACGGTGCTGCAGATATCTGGGGCCATTACCTCTACCTTGTAGACACTGCTGAAGATAATCGGCAACTGATCGACGAAAACCGTACTTTACGTGCTGTATTGACAGAGAGCGATGAGGTGCGCCTGGAAAACGAACGTCTGCGACTGCTGCTTGAGTTTAAGGAAACGCAGGAGATTGCCACGTTGCCAGCTCTGGTTATTGCCGAGGACGCTTCCAGTTGGTTCCGTACTGTCACAATTGACAAGGGCAGTGATCATGGTGTCTTAGAAGGGTTGCCGGTGGTTGTGGCTGAAGGTGTTGTTGGCCGTGTCGTACGTAGCAGCCCGCGATATTCCAGAGTCTTGCTGATAACTGATGCCTCCTCAGCCGTTGCGAGTCTGCTACAGGATAATCGTGCCCGCGGTGTTTGCCGGGGACAAGGCGATCAATTGGTCTTCGATTTCGTGCTGCGTCTGGAAGAGGTGAAGATTGGTGACCGGGTAGTGACCAGCGGCATGGGCGGTATTTTCCCGAAGGGGCTGGTGGTTGGTCAAATTAAAAGTGTTGATCGACAGGAATTTGGTCTTTTTCAGGAGATCAAAGTGGATCCAGCGGTTGACTTTTCCCACCTTGAAGAAGTTCTGGTGCTATTGCGGAGTCCTCAATGAGCCGGACTTTAATCTATCTTGCCATGGCGGGTGTTGCTGTTGTTTTGCAGACCGTAGTTTTTCCCGTGCTGTTACAAGGATATTATAAGCCGGATCTTCTCCTGATTCTGGTGGTCTATCTCGGCCTGCATGAAGAGTCCCGTCGTGGCGGACTACTGGTTTATCTGCTAGGCTGGGCTTACGACGGTGTTGCTGGAGGCTATCCGGGGCTCAACGGATTTGTCTTGTTTGGTGTTTTTCTGGCGGTTCGTGGCATTGTAAGCCGGGTCAACACCGAAAGCTCACCGCTGCTACTGTTGTTGGTGCTTGCCGGTACTGCTCTACAGTTTGTTATGATGGCATTCGCGCTTGATTTTTTCAGTCAGACGACACAGATATGGTCACAAATGGCCTGGCAGTTGCCTGTGCAATTAATGTTGAATTTTATTGCAGCCCTGATCCTTTTGCGCTTGGCCCTCTGGCTTCAGCGTACATTTATGCCGCGCAAGACCCTGCCCGGCTTGCGTAAGCTTGATAGCCGTTATGAGTCTTAACCCGTCTCCAGAAGAAACTCCCGGCCTGCGTCGCCGCTTTATCATTTCTTCGTTACTCGTCGTCGGCATCTTCTTTGTATTGGCTCTGCGTCTGTGGTATCTGCAGATTCTTGGTGTTGATCATTACCGTAATCTATCCGAACGCAACCGAATTCGCCATGTTGCCATTCGGGCGCCGCGCGGTGCCATCTTTGATCGTCACGGGATTTTGCTGGTGGATAACCGTCCGGCATTTACTGTCTCAGCTCTGCGTCAGGGAGTCGATGATCGCAAACAGCTCTTTTCCCGCCTGGGAGGGTTGCTCGAAATTGATAATGAGCAGCTTGAGGAGCGTTGGCAGGCAGGGCAGGGCTTGCCGCGTTATCGACCGCTCCCTCTGCTCGAAAATGTCGGTCGTCAAGCGATGGAAAAGGTACAGGAGAATTCTGTAGATCTGCCTGGTATCCTGGTCGAAGTGAAACCGCTTCGAGATTATCCTTTCGGTGAGATGGCAGCCCACCTGTTCGGTTATCTCGGCGAAGTGACGGAAGAAGAACTACGACAGTCAGAATACGCAAGTTACCATTCGGGTGAAATGGTTGGTAAGACAGCTCTGGAACGTATGTTTGAAGAAAAGTTACGGGGTACTGCCGGGCAGAAACGTATAGAAGTCAATGTTCGAGGTCGCGAATTGCGTCAGCTGACCACACGGAATCCTCTTCCTGGACAGCGTCTGTACCTGACTATCGATGCCAGACTCCAACAAGCCGCTGAAACGGCTCTTACCGACAAAGCTGGAGCCGTTGTCGTTCTTGATGTCAATAACGGAGAGGTCTTAGCCTTTGTCAGTCAGCCTACATTTGATCCCGCATGGTTTGCGCGTGGAATCAGTGGTGAAGAGTGGCAGGAGCTGATTGATAACCCGAAGCATCCGATGACTAATAAGGCTTTACGCGGTCAGTACCCGCCTGGATCAACGTTCAAGATGGTAGTGGCCCTTGCGGCTCTGGAAGCAGGAGCCGTGACCCCTTCGACCGAGTTTCAGTGTAATGGCAGCTTCAAACTTGGCAAGAGCTACGAATATCGCTGCTGGAAGAAAAGAGGTCATGGCACTGTCAATCTGCATAAAGCAATCAAGGAAAGTTGTGATGTCTGGTTTTACCGAGCAGGCCTTGAAACAGGTATCGACCGGATAGCCAGCGCTGCTCAGCGATTGGGGCTTGGTCAAAAAACTGGTTTCCCGTTTGGCGGGGAGCGCTCGGGACTGATTCCGACTCGGGCGTGGAAGAAAAAACGGTTCGGCACCAGTTGGTACAAAGGTGAAACGGTGATTACCGCAATTGGCCAGGGCTTTGTGCTGGCAACTCCACTGCAATTGGCGTCGATGACCGCTGCTATAGCTAATGGTGGTACCGTCTGGAAACCACAGATCGTCCAGAAAATTGTTGACCTTGAAGGCGAAGTGGATTGGTTGCTCACACCGGAAAAACTCGTGGAAACGACTTGGTCTAAGAAGTCATTGCAGGTAGTGCGGGATGCCATGGAGTCGGTTGTCAATGACATTGGTGGCACGGCATGGCGTAGTCGATTGAAAAATGTCAGGTTTGCTGGCAAGACGGGGACGGCCCAGGTTATCAAACGCAAATCGGACGAAGAGGAAGAACAAGCCAAGGATGATGTGATCCCCTATAAATATAGGGATCATGCCCTCTTTGTCTCCTATGCTCCAGCGGATAAGCCACAGATTGCTGTAGCAGTGGTTGTAGAACATGGTGGTCACGGTTCAAGTGCCGCCGCACCCGTTGCCAAGGCCGTGTATGAAGCTTATTTCACCGAAAAAACTGCTGACGATGACGCAGTACGGCAAAGCGCCAGTGGAGACTGATTAATGTTTGATAGACGCTTTATCACACACTTTAACTGGACCTACCTGCTACTGATTCTATTGATTTCAGCAATTGGTATTGCCAACATGTTCAGTGCCACTTCATCCTGGACAACGGCAGTGCATCCGGTTTACATCAAACAACTCTACTGGCTGGGGCTTGGTGTGCTGATCGTTGCTCTGGTCTGTTTTTTCGACTACCGTCATCTGGAGTACTTGAGCTTGCCCTTGTACGGTGGCAATCTATTGCTCCTGGTGCTGGTGCTGGCTATTGGCAAAACCAGCATGGGGGCTACCCGCTGGATCAGCCTTGCCGGGTTTAATGTACAGCCGAGCGAGATCATGAAGATAGTGATCATTGTCGCTCTGGCACGTTATCTCAGCGAGACAGAACATCTGCGCGGCTTCTCTTTGCGCGAGTTGATCATCCCCGGATTGATCCTTGGTGTTCCGGCTCTGTTGATTATGAAACAGCCGGATCTGGGCACTGCCCTGTTGGTATTGTGTATCGGTGGCACTATGGCCCTGTTTGCCGGGATACGGCGTTCCTCTCTGCTCTTTCTGGCAGCCTCTGGTCTTGCCGCCGTTGGAGGCGGATGGTTCTTGTTGCATGACTACCAGAAACGACGGATTCTGACCTTTCTTGATCCGGAGCGAGACCCCCTCGGTGCCGGATACCACATTATTCAGTCAAAAATCGCAGTGGGTAGTGGTGGTTTCAAAGGCTTGGGTTTCATGAAGGGAACTCAATCACAGCTTTCCTTCCTTCCGGAACGTCATACTGATTTCGCTTTCTCGGTTTTTGCCGAGGAGTGGGGCTTGATGGGCTGCCTCCTCCTCTTGGGGCTCTACTGCCTGATTGTGCTCTGGGGGCTGCACATCGCCCTGCGTTCCAATGATCGCTTCGGCATGTACCTCGCCATCGGTGTCTCAGCCATGCTTTTCTGGCACATTGTAGTTAACCTAGGCATGGTTATTGGGTTGTTGCCGGTTGTTGGCGTCCCTCTACCGCTCTTCTCATATGGCGGGACGAGTATGATTACGACGATGACTGGGATTGGCATACTTATGAATGTGGAGTTGCGGCGGTTTATGTTTTAGCCCGCATCCTTCCCGTCTCATAGTCTGCTATAATGCCCCTATGAATCTCCACAAAGCAAAATTCTGGGAACCGCTCGGTGACGATAAAGTTCACTGTAACTTGTGCCGCTTTCATTGCGTGATCGCTGACGGCCATCGGGGACGCTGTGGGGTTCGTGAGAATCGCGAGGGTGTCCTGTATTCGCTGGTGTACGGCAGCACCGTTGCCGAGAATGTCGATCCGATCGAGAAGAAGCCTCTCTATCATTTTCTTCCTGGCTCACGCAGCCTTTCGCTTGCCACAGTCGGCTGCAACTTTCACTGTCTGCATTGTCAGAATCACCAGATCTCCCAGTGGCCGCATGAGCAGTCCACGATTCCGGGCAACGCAATGACTCCCGATGCGATTGTCCGCCATGCTATCGAAAGCGGGTCGAAAAGCATTGCTTATACCTATACCGAACCGACCATTTATTTTGAATACGCTTATGATACCGCGGTCGCAGCTCATGCCGCCGGGATAAAGAACGTTTTTGTGACCAATGGCTATACGACCACAGAAGCACTTGAGTCGATTGCCCCATATCTCGATGCAGCTAATGTCGATCTCAAAGGTTTTTCGGACAAGGCTTATAGAGAGGTTACCGGCGCTTCACTAGATGGCGTGCTTGATTGTTTACGTGATTACCGTCGACTGGGAATCTGGCTTGAAGTGACCACTCTGGTGATTCCCGGGCATAACGACAGTGAGGAAGAGTTACAACAGATTGCGACTTTCATTGCGGATGAACTCGGTCGTCATGTTCCTTGGCACATCTCAGCTTTCTATCCCACCTACAAGATGCTCGATCGACCACCGACGCCAGCGTCAACCTTACGCCTGGCCCGTGATCTTGGTCGCCGGGCCGGGCTGGAATATGTCTACCTGGGTAATGTTGATCAGGCTGGTGGTGGAGATACGATCTGTCCAGGTTGTGGGCAGACGGTTATTTATCGGCAGCGTCTGCAATTTATGGCGACGGAATTGACAGGTAATTGCTGCAAATATTGCCAGTATGAGATTGCTGGCGTTCGCTTGTCTGAACCTTTATGCTAAATTCATTTGTCTGGCCTTCTCTCTATTTTTACACTTATTCAATTGCATTCCCGAAACACCGCCGCTAACATCCCCACTATGACCACTGACTTTCTCGAATACCTCATGGAAGACCCACTGGAGATTGAACGCCAGGAACGTAAGACCGATCCGGGTGCGGTGCTGGCACAAGCACAATGGGCTGGGATTTCTGCCGGGATGCGTGTTGCTGATATCGGTTGCGGGCCAGGTCTGACATCAAGCATCCTGCTGGATGCAGTTCAGCCTGGGGGGCAGGTGGTTGGCGTCGATTTCTCGGCAGAGCGTATCCAACATGCTAAAAATCGATACCAGCGGGATGGGCTGTTTTTTCAACAAGAGGATTTTTTCGCTGATCTTGCAGAACTGGGATCTTTTGACTTTGTCTGGGCCCGGTTTGTCCTTGAGTTTCACCGCAGTCGCGCAACTGAGCTGGTTGCAAAGCTTAGCCGTCTGGTTCGCTCTGGGGGGGTACTCTGTCTTATCGATCTTGATTATAATTGTTTGAGTCATGCCGGATTGCCTGAACGGGTGAATGCAACCATTCAGGATGTTGTCAAAGGATTGGAGACAAACTCTGATTTTGACCCCTATGCGGGACGTTATCTGTATGAACACCTCTTTGATCTTGGCTACCAGGATATTCGTCTTGATATGACCAGTCACCACCTTATCTATGGTGAGCTGGATGAGGTAGAACGTTACAACTGGGAACGTAAGGTGCTGGTTGCCGCCAAACGCTCCGGTTGTGACTTTAACCGTTACCAGGGTGGTTTCGATGCGTTTGCCAAGGAATTTACCACTTCATTCAAAGATCCCCGTCGCTTTACCTACACACCCCTCATCTCCTGTTGCGGGAAAAAACCATAAGATTCAGCTTACAGCTTATAGCTTGCTGATAACTGTCTCCACCTCCTAGTGGAGAAGTCCATCCTCAACCTGCTCTATAAAGTTATGCAAAGTCTCTTCAGTTGGTTTATCCATCTTGGTAAAGAGCATCCCATTGCCAGAAGGGAAGTCCGGTTTGGACTTCTTGCAACTATTGTTGGTCCAGACCACCTTCGCCAGCGCCTCAATCGGAGGCATGTCCAAGCCTGGCAGAGTGAAGTGCAGCTTGATCAAAGTGCCTTCCTGAACAGGCTGTGCAACACTTACAAACATCCCACTGGTACTCAGATCTTCCGATAAGCCGTTGGTCGTATGATTATTGCTATGTAGGGCAACATTGGTGCGACAGACGACTCTGCGTGGCCGACAGGTTTCGTTGCTGTGCTGTGACCCTTCCAGCCTCTGATGGTAACGGATAAAGGACTCAACAATCTGGGAGTCAAAGCGGGTGCCGCTATGTTGCCGGAGCAGTTGGTAGGCGATCTCCGTGGGCATAGGGTCACGGTAGTGACGCTTGGATGTAATAGCTTCAAAAAAGTCGGCAACAGAGATGATTAACGCGCCAAGGGGGATGTCGTCACCTTTTAGCCCCCATGGGTAACCACTGCCGTCGATGTTTTCGTGGTGGGCACCAGCAATCGCTGGGATGTTGTGGTAAATCCCTTCAAAATTGATTCCTTCGAGGATGCTTTGCGTCTTTAGCGTATGGGTTTTGACGATGTCGTATTCCTCTTCAGTCAGCGGGCCTTCTTTTTTGAGGATGGCATCCGGCACGCCGATTTTGCCATAATCGTGGAGCAGTGCTGCGACCCGGATGCGTTCGGTCTCCTCTTCGCTGACATTGAGGGCTTCGCAGATACCAACAGCGTATTCAGTGACCTTGATACTATGACCTGCGGTCAGTGGATCGCGGGCGTCAATGGTTGCAGCCAGAACTTCCAGGGTCGAATGGAACTGGCGCTCCTTAGTGTTCAGCAAGTCGGCGTTGCGGATGCTGATCCCCAGCATCGGGGCAATCCCCATCAACAAACTGACATCACTTTGCTGGAGTTGCCGCCTCGATTTGAGGTTGTCGACTGCAAGCAGGCCAATCGATTTGCCTTCGCAGATAATTGGACAACAGATAAACGAATGAGCGCCGAGTTTTTCAATTAAAGAGTAACTACGTTGGGAAAGCTTGCCTTGCAGATCCTTGACATCGTCTATCAAAAACGGACGCTGGTCGTGGAAAGCGACTACGAAGACTCCGCGTGAGCTCGGTTTGTTGAGGTCGAATGCGACGCTGCTGAGCATCTGCAGTTGATCGCTGGAGTATCCAAAACCGGTGCGATAGAACAATCTGTCGCGTTCCTGATTGGCCAGCATGATCATGCCGCGGTCGAAATCAAGGCGGTTTTCCAGAACCTGGAGGACATTGGCAAGGATCTCATCTACCTCGGTAGGGGCACTGATGGCCTGGCCAATTTCGTTGTTCATCAGGGAATTGCTGTAGTTGATATTCATCTGTTCGATTAACTTCTCGCTTGAATCGAACAGGTTGTCGAGACTGCGGCGTAGTTCCAGGGTTTCCTTGGTCCGCGCTATATAGGCCAGGGAGGCAAAAACCGCTACGGACACAGGCAAAAGAGTTTGTGTCGCCATTAATGGGTTCCAGAAGGCTGTAGCAACATAGGCTCCGGTCAGGGCGAAGGCAGAGATGTCGCGGGCTCTGCTCCAGCGGTCGGCTGCAGAGGGCTTCCAGCTGATGACATAGCGACAATGTCGACCACCATCGAAAAGGCATTCTGTGTGGTTGATAATCGGCATGTTGTTGTTAAACATCATGCAGATGGCTTCAAAAAACCCCATGCGGTTTTCGCACTGAAATAACTGTTCTTCTATGCCTGGATTAGGTGTGACGATTATTTCGACGCTGTTGTCGCTGAGCCGGTGGGATGTGTACTGGGAAGATCGGGTAAACTTACTCGATGCGTTGCGGATCAGACCGAAGGCGTGGGCTGGGCCAACCAGACCGAGAATATACTGACGCATGGCACCAATCGCCTCTGGTGATGCCGAATATCTGCCTGCTTCACGGGCAATCTGGACATTGCCAGTGATCTCAACAGCCTTTTCATAGAAACGATTGATTTGTAACTGAGTGAACCAGTGTGACTGGTCAGCAACCTCGTAACCCTGCATGCCCGCATATCCCAGTGCTATGCCTGCATCGATATCAGGGTGCTGTTTTTTTAGCAGCTTGATGTAGGTGTCGATAATCCGGCTGTTGTACAGCAGGTCTTTGGAAAGTTTTGGGGTCATGATGACGACTCTTTTTTAGGGCGGTTCATGCGCTTAAAGTAATTACTGCAAAATTCAAAATATGGATCAAGGTGCTGACAATCGAGCACCCAGAGATTGTACTGCTTCTCGACTTCAATCGACTGGCTTGCTGCGTAATCGGGTGGGTAGGTCAATATCGGTATCTCATCATGTGGGTACTCGGACGCCCACATGACAACCGCGGTAAAACAAGCCTCACGGGGTAGAGCCTTATTGTCGAGCACGAGCGCGGTGATGGCGTTTGTCAGATTGGAAAGGTTGAGACCTACTTCTGTGCGCAGGAGCATGAAGATAGCAATTGTTCTACCCTCTTTCTGTAAGGCAAAGAGTGACCGCTGGCGTTGGAAACCAGCCCTTTGATAGCACTCCTGAATGGAAGTGTCTTCCTGCTGTTGCGGTGTCAGATCCATCCCCTGCAGCATCAGACCTGCCGACTTGTTACCGTAGAAAGCCTCCAGGTCGAGAAGATCCTCTTCTTTGGCTGGAACCAGTTCCCAGACTCCACCATCCCGCCATTTCAGGTCATATTCCTTGCGGTAATGAAAGTAGTCGAAGGTGTCCACCGAACAGAGGGATGGGTCGTCATAATGCTTGGCAACTCCACCGAAAACTCTTTGTGGGAACCTGTTCTCTGGACGGAAGAAGCACATGACATAATCCATGTGCGAAGAGTAGAGGGCCTGGGCTTCGTTGACAGCCTCGCCGACGAGTTGCAGGGTCTCCAGTCCCGCTGTCGGCGAGTGAGTGCGGTCTGCCGCATGGTGATGGATGAGCCAGGAATTACTGAACTGGCGGAGCATGGCCATGTGGCCCAGGATCCTGCTGTTCTCCTGGTAAATAAAGTGTCTGGCAATCTCCGGGGCGGAATCGTAGAGCTTGGCGTAAGTCGCTTTGAATTCGTCCCGGTATTCCTTCAGAGACTGGTACTTTTGTGGATAGATAAAGCCGCTGGCAAAAAAGAACTCCCAGAGCTGGTCAAGGTCGATCTTGGGGCAAACTCCCTTGCTACGGTCATCAGCACGATGTAACAGGGCCATCAGACGGGTATGGTCCGAGACGTCCATATCGAGGATTGCCAGTCCACAACGCAGTGGCGCTGATTCGTCTGCGTCGTCCAGACTCTGGCAATATACGACCTGCGCTTGGCAATTCAGGCTGAATGAGTCCGCCAGGCGCAGTTCCAATGTGTCAATCTGCATGCCCGGCAATAACTGTGCTTCCTGAGGAGCCTCTGCGATGGCCATGCCTGCACCGGATAAATCAGTAACATCAAGCCGGATCAGGTTCTGTGTCAGTGGATGCGTGAAAACAGCTTCAGGAGCCGGACGCAGTTCAAGGCGCCGGTTGCGGTGTTTTTTTGGTGGGAACCGACGCTGCTGGGTCATGTCCGGAGCAACCACAACCGTATGCTGATCACGTTTGCCGAAACTGCGCAACAGATGCCCGGTGGTCGATAGAAGTGTTTGCCCGGCTCGAGTGAAAATGACAGTCAGGGGCTCGTCCATTTTCAACCACTGGAAGGTTTGCGGAGGCTTTGCCTGTAATTCAAGTCGGAAAGCTGCTGCACTGAAATCTTCCAGTGTACCAGTAAAGACAGCTCCATTCTGAATGACACTGGCCTCGATATCCGTACAAAAATGTCTCCTGATACGGCGTGACGTCAGCTGATGACAGACTTCCGGGAGCTGACAGCGCAAACCGCTTTCAGTCAATTGTGGATCGATAAGCTCGACTTGCAGAATGTGGTGGCCATGAGGGATTTCGAGATGGCGCATTGCAAAATCTCCCCGGTCCATACCGGGGGGGAGAGGAGCTGTCCAGAAGCAGGTGAAATTCTCGTCAACGCAAGCTTCCGGGGTGGCCAGCAGTCGCAGGTGACGACCGTTCTGACGATGCGTTAGCAGTACTGTCAATGTTGCCGATTGAAAGTGTAAGTAGTTAAGGCGGTTGATCAGGGTTTCGCGACTGATCTTGCGAGCAGCCTGGCTGGCTGGAGTGACAGGTGCTTCTGATGCATCGTCCGAACGGCGATGCGACTTTCTTGGTTTACGGGCGGTGGGTGTCAGCTCAACGCTTTGCACAGATATCCCTGGAGCGAAGCCAAAGTAGGCAGTCCCTCATGTCTGCCGAGCAGAAACTTCCATAAAATGAGTGCAATTGTCTATATAATTGCAGCATAGTTTAATAAAATTATGCACAATTATATGTATATTAAACTAACTGTCAAGAACTTATATGCAAATGTATCTCTTTTGTGGGGAAATATGGGGAAATTGTGTAACCGTTCAACAGAATCTGAATGGTTGGCAAAACGTCTGTCATCCTCGAACGATTCTATCGGGGATCCATGGTCCTGGAAGTTTTAAGTCTGGATTCCCGATTACACCCTCGGGAATGACAGCTTTTTCTATTGCGCTGAATAGTTACGAAAACATCAAGGCTCTTACTGGATTTAAAGGTGTAGTGGTGATTTGTGGGTGGGGTGTGTCTTCTCTTGCGCATTTTGTTAATGGTTGTCTGTCAGCTTTCTGATTCTCATATTATTTATTTTTTTTCTTCTCCGCCCACCAGTCAAGACGTTCGCAGATCATTTTTTCATAACCCGAATCTTTGGGCCGATAAAACCTGGTGCCGTCAAGAGCCTCGGGTAGATGTGTTTGAGTGACTACGCTGTCCGTTTGATTGTGGGCGTACTGGTAGTCTTTGCCGTAACCGAGATCTTTCATCAGACCGGTCGGAGCGTTGCGCAGGTGGTGCGGAACCGGTAATGCCCCACTCTGGCGAACCTCCTTCTGGGCTTCACCAATCGCAACATAGGCGGCATTGCTCTTGGGAGCGGTTGCCAGGTAGGTGACTGCCTGTGCCAGTGGAATCCGCCCTTCGGGCATGCCGATGAAATGAACTGCCTGTTGAGTCGCGATGGCCACTTGTAGGGCGCGTGGATCAGCATTGCCGACATCTTCCGAGGCAAAGATGACCATGCGACGGGCGATGAAAAGCGGATCTTCGCCAGCCTCGATCATGCGCGCCAGCCAGTAGATGGCGGCATCCGGGTCAGAGCCGCGCATGCTTTTTATAAAGGCTGAAATGACGTTGTAGTGCTCTTCAGCACCCTTGTCGTAAAGCAGAGGGGCTTTCTGCATGGCGGCACTAGCGTCACTCAGTTTGATGGTCTTGTCGGCAGTCGTGGCTGCGGCGACTTCCAAGGTGTTAAGCGCAGAGCGTGCATCCCCATGCGCCTGCTCAGCAATGAATTCAAGCGCTTTTTCTTCGATTTTGAGCTGCTGCGGGCCAAGCCCTTCTTGTGCAGAGAGGGCGCGATTGAGAAGTTGTTGAATATCTTCTCTGGAAAGAGGCTCAAGCACAAAGACCCGCGAGCGGGAAAGCAGGGCGGAATTGACCTCGAAAGAAGGGTTCTCAGTGGTCGCACCGATCAGAGTAATGTCACCGTTTTCCACTGATGGTAGAAGGGCATCCTGCTGGGCCTTGTTGAAACGGTGAATTTCGTCGATAAAGAGTACTGTCCGTCGTCCGTAGTAGTTTCTCTCCTGTTGCGCCTTGGCAACCACTTCGCGGATATCTTTGACCCCTTGCAGAACAGCGGAAAAAGCCACAAAATGACTGCGGGTGGTTTGGGCGATGACTCTGGCCAGGGTGGTTTTGCCAGTACCTGGTGGCCCCCAGAAGAGGGCAGATGTGAGCTGATCCTGTTCGATCAGACGACGTAGGATACCTTCTTCGCCAAGCAGGTGCTGTTGGCCGACCATCTCGTCAAGACGGTGCGGACGCAGTCGCTCGGCCAGTGGTGCCGGTGCTTTATCAGAGGGTGCTGAGGAAAAAAGATTCATCTTTACCAAGTGGGTGTAGGGTTATGTGCAAAGAGTATCACAAGGGGATGTTGAGAACAAGCGCGAGGTGCCGTAAGTCATTGATAGGCATAGACTTTGACGATATGCTGTGATAAGGTCAGTGCGATTTGGAGGAAGTGTTTCTATGAAGCGTATCGGGATTTTTGCTAAACGTCACAACACGGATGCTGTTCGCTTGGCTGAAGAAGTCGTTGCCTGGTTAGTCGAACGAAAAATAGAAGTCTTTGTTGACGAACCTTTGGCTAATGACATGTCCGATGTGCGTGGCTATCCGGGGCAGGCCATTCCACCTCTGGTTGATATGGTCGTTGTCCTTGGTGGCGATGGCACCCTGCTTTCTGTTGCCCGTCTGGTTGGTGACCTGCAGACCCCCATTCTCGGTGTTAACCTCGGCAGCCTCGGTTTCTTAACCGAAATAACCCGCCCAGAACTCTTCCCCATTTTAGAACAGGTCATTAAGGGAAACTTTACTGTCTCCGAACGGATGCGTCTGTTGGCTGTTATTCGTCGTAAGGGAGAAGAGGTTGCGCGTTACCGTGTCCTGAATGACGTCGTCATTAACAAGGGTGCCTTAGCTCGGATTATCGATATGGAAGCCTGGGTTGATGATGATTACCTGACGACTTTCAAGGCGGATGGCCTGATTGTTTCGACGCCGACGGGGTCGACCGGTTACAATTTGGCCGCGGGGGGACCTATTGTCTATCCCGGCAATCACTGCCATGTTATCTCGCCGATCTGTCCGCATACCTTGACGAATCGACCGATCGTTGTCTCTGACGAAGCGACGATCCGGGTTGAAGTTAAATCTCATGATGAGGATGTGGTCTTTACCGCTGATGGCCAGGAAGGGATGCCTCTTCAGGGCGGTGACGTGGTTGAACTGCGTAAATCAAATCACTGTACACTCTTGATAAAAAGCCCGAGTAAGGATTATTTCCAGGTTCTCCGCACCAAGTTGCGTTGGGGAGAACGTTGAACCCGTAGCGTGGGACGAGTGACACGGAAAGTTTTAAATTCAACCCAACGTCACCTTCCTACCTAGTTGTTTTCTTGGCTCAGAAGTCTTCACACATAGTTTTCTGTAACCCTTAAATTGTTGTCGTGTCTCGGATCTTATGCTCCTCAGCCTGACTATCACTAACTTTGCCATCATAGATCGTCTCGAAGTGCAATTTGACGAGGGATTCAATGTGCTCACCGGGGAAACCGGTGCCGGCAAATCGATCATCCTTGACGCCTTTGGTCTGTTGCTGGGTGACCGGGCACGTCCAGATCTGGTTCGTGCTGGTGCCAACGAAGCGACCGTTGAGGCACTGTTCGATTTGTCAGGACAAGAGAATATCCGTCAATCATTTGCCGAGTCTGGCTTTTGTGTTGGTGAGGAACTTGTTCTCAGACGGGTGGTGCAGAGCGGTGGTCGCAGCCGGGCTTATATCAATGGCAGCCTGGCGACCCTCTCGCAATTGCAGCCCCTCTCAGAACAACTGGTAACAGTCTGCGGCCAGCACGAGCATCAGTCTCTGCTACAGAGAGGTGTGCATCAGGCCATCCTTGACCGTTATGGTGCCCTTGATAAACAGGTCGGTGTTTATCGCGATTCATATCGGGCTATGCAGAGTGTAGCTCAGCAACTTGAGTGCCTGGAAGACGCGGAACGTGATCGCCAGCAGCGGCTCGATTTTTTGCGTCATCAGTCTGATGAAATCGATGCGGCGCAGTTGTCTCCTGACGAGGAAGAAGTGCTCATGGCAGAGCGCCTTCTGCTGCAGAACGCAGAGCGCTTGACGGTCATCACTCGTGCTGGTTACGAAGCACTTTATGATGGTGATGGAGCCGTCTGTGAAGTACTGGGGTGAGTTGACCTCAGAGCTCCGCTCGGTTGCCGAAATCGATAAGAATTTGGGAGCTCTTGCTGAGACCGTTCAGCGCAGTCTTTTTGAACTTGAAGATGCCGCGACGCAGTTACGCTCTTACCTTGATCGCATCGCTTTCGAACCTGATCGTCTTGAAACTATTGAGGAAAGACTCTCTGTCCTGACCCGTCTCAAACGTAAATATGCGCCTAACTTGAGTGATATTTTAAGTTTGAAAGATGATATTGATCATGAAATTGAAGCGCTGGAGAATGCTGGCGCAACCAGGGGCACACTTGCCGATGAACTTGTCTCTCTCTCTGGCAAGACTCATATGCTGGGTGAAAGGCTTTCTGTTGCCCGCCAGCAGGCTACAAAACAACTTGTGACAACTCTTGTCGATGAGTTAAGCGATCTGGCCATGACCGGAGCCTCTTTTGATGTCGCTTTCACGGTTTTGGACCGACCTGGTTATGATGGACTTGAGCGTATCGAATTCATGGTCAGCCTGAATCCAGGAGAACCTCTCATGCCTTTGGCCATGGTTGCTTCGGGTGGAGAACTCTCCCGGTTGATGCTGGCTCTCAAGCGTCTCGCGCCGGAGGCCAGCAGCGTTCCAACAGTCATCTTTGATGAAGTGGATGCCGGAATTGGCGGGGCCGCTGCAACCGCTGTCGGGTCGTAAATTACAGGCTGTGAGCCAGTTGTCACAGATCCTTTGTGTGACACATTTACCACAGGTTGCGGCCTTTGCTGATCACCACCATCGTGTTATAAAACATGAAGTTGAGGGGCGAACTTTGACGGCAATGGAATGTCTCAACGCTGACGAGAGGGTGCAGGAGATGGCGCGTATGCTTGGCGGAGCACAGGTGACTGACCAGACTCTACTGCACGCGAAGGAATTGATTTCGACTTCGACTGCAGTTTGAATTAGCCGTTGTAGGTTTTTCTGGAGTATTTATGATTCGTAAGGCAACTCTACAGGATGCTCGTCAAATCCACCAATTATTGTTGGTATACGTTGAGGACGGGCTGGTACTGCCGAGATCGCTCATGGATATTTTCGAAGCGATTCGAGATTTTTATGTGTTTGTTGAAGGTGACCAGGTTGTTGGTGCCGTCGCCCTTAATATCTACTGGGAAGATCTTGCTGAAGTGCGCTCGTTGGTGGTGCATGAAGGTTATGGTGGCCGTGGTATCGGCAGCTATCTGGTTGAGGCCTGTATTTCTGAAGCACGTCAGTTAGGTATTGGCAGGGTTTTTGCTCTAACCTACCAACAGGTCTTTTTTGAAAAACTTGGTTTTGGGGTGATCGAAAAATCAGAACTGCCCCAGAAGATCTGGGGGGCCTGTATTAAATGTGCAAAATTCCCGGAATGTGACGAAATCGCTCTGATTTTATATCTCTGATCATTTGTTGCACTGATGCAGTAACATGGGTTGGCTAAATGTCAAGTTTAACCTTGACAGTGAGCTTGACAATCCTTTATTAATAACCGTTGAAATCCAGTAAAAACAAGGTTTTTGGGAGGTTCCAATCTTGCCTGCAAAGCGTTTTACCATATTGATCATACCGGAAGGCTCTCATCAGGTGCGCCGTTTTGGCGTACGCAGAACAGTCGTTAAGACGATTCTGGCTGTGTCTGTTGTTCTGGCTCTGGGTCTCGCCGGATTAATTACCGATTACGTAATGACTAATCTTGATCGCAATGAACTACAGCGTCTGCAAGTTGAAAACCTTGCGCAGCGCGAAGAATTGCATCTACTGGTCGTCAAGCTTGAAGACTTGCGCCAGGAAATGGTTGTCCTGGCACAGAATGATGCCAAAGTGCGTGTCATGGCAAAACTCTCGGCACCAAAGAGTGACAGCATTGCTGGCGTTGGTGGCCCGGCAAGAGCAGATGATGTCAACCGGGAATTCAACGAGATTCAACAGCGCATAGACGAAGTTCGTCGCCAGATTGATCTGCGTCGTGAGAGCCAGGAAGAAATCCAGGGCATTCTCAACGATCAGCGTTCGTTGCTTGCTGCTAAGCCGTTGGGTTGGCCGGTTAAAGGCTGGTTGACCTCAAATTTCGGCATGCGCCGCGATCCTTTCAATGGCAGACGTAAGATTCACGAAGGACTTGATATCGCAGCACGGACCGGAACTCCAGTGATTGCTACAGCAGATGGTATTGTCAGCAGTGTTAGGACGGAAGCTGGTTACGGCAAGATGGTCACAATTGATCACGGTTATGGTTATCGCACCCTTTATGGGCATAACTCTAAGTATAACGTTAAGGTGGGTCAGCGAGTCAGACGTGGAGATCGTATCGCATCGGTAGGTAATACCGGTCGTTCAACCGGTTCTCACGTGCATTACGAAATTCGTCTCAATGGTGTACCTGTTAACCCGCATAAGTACCTTTAAAAGTACTTTCCATGAATTCATCTAAAACCTGGCTTTGCCGGGTTTTTTTGTGTCTTAGGCCAGACCGTTTCCTCATCTTTTTACCAGTTTAAAACCCCGTACATATGCCTTGATGCCATAATGTGTTTTCCTTTCGCTCCGATTTTCTGATCACCAACCCGTCTACTGTAACTTAAGCCTGTTCAATCACTTGACTAATTGTAGACTTCCGTTAATCTTTTCTTTAACTAATGTAAACTCATGATCCGTTTGGGATCTTGCCTCAGCCATAAATTTAAAGGAAAAGGAGTAATACTATGAAACAGCTCTGCAGGTTGACACTAACGGTCACTTCTCTTGTGTTGGCGCTCGCATTGGCGCTTCCTCTTGTTGCTTCGGCGGAGATCGTGATTGTCAAAAAGGTTGATAACTTAATTGTTTTTATGGATCAATCCGGTTCAATGGCTTATGCCAAAGCTCAAGCCGGGCACCAGAAGTTTGATCAAGCGGTAGATGCAGTCAACCGCCTCGATAAAGCCGCCCCTGAGCTTGGCTACACCAGTTCCGTTGCGCTTTTCGCGCCCTTTAAAACCGTCAGTAATCAAGCTACTTATAAAACGGGTTCGCTCGGTTCGGCTGCTTCCGGAGTCGTTCCTCCTTTCAACCAGATGACAACGATGGGTGATGGTCTGAAGCAGGTTGGCTCTGTAATAAATAATCTGTCCGGAAAAACTGCTTTGATCCTTTTCACTGATGGACGGTCGAATGCTGGTGCTGATCCAGTTGCTGAGGCCAAGGCTCTTTACAGCAAAAATGCCTCCAACCTCTGTATCCATGTGGTCAGTTATGCTGATACGCCTGAGGGTCAACAGACTGTAGACGCGATTCGCGCTCTTTCAGGCTGCAGTGTCGCTGCGGATGCAAAATCTCTGGCATCTGATGCTGCGATGGCCAAGTTTGCCAAAGATGTTCTTTATGATGAGGTCCAGGTAGTTGTGGAAGAGGTGATTGTTATAGAGACTCCGAAAGCGGAAATCGTGATTGTCGAAGAGGTGATCACCTTTAACCTGTTGTTCGGTTTTGACAAATCTGCCATTACGGATGAGATGATCCCCGTTCTGGAGCAGACCAAGATGATCCTGGAAGAAGATTCGGGTACTGACTTTGTCGTCTCCGGTCACACTGATGCGACAGGTCCTGAGGCCTATAATCAGGGCCTCTCCGAGCGACGTGCAGCCTCTGTGAAAAGCTGGCTTGTCAGTAACGGTATTTCTGCTGCGCGCCTGCAGACTGTAGGGTATGGCGAGACACGTGCGAAGTACGATAATGGCACCAAGGATGGTCGTAAGCTCAACCGGCGTGTCGAGCTGCAATCGAAGTAACTCACTAGCTGTTGCCAGACTGAGAGATCATATAAACACGGCCAGGTGCTCTCAAGCACCTGGCCGTGTTTACATGATCTCTCAGTCAGGCAAGAGCTAATGAGTTACTTGGATTGCAGCTCGACACGCCGGTTGAGCTTACGCCCATCTTTGGTGCCATTATCGTACTTCGCACGTGTCTCGCCATACCCTACGGTCTGCAGGCGCGCAGCAGTATATGTGGTTTTTATTCAACTGTCGTACTTTCGTTTTGGCAAACTGTTCAAATTCAAGACGCTTAAGAGCCAGAGCCTGGGTTTTAAGAACCTTTGCCTGAGCTGCAGCCGGGTCAATGTCCACAAAGCTGACCTTG
>PVMK01126282.1_pt1 | contig 21808 bp, 17 predicted proteins | sample 1853481 | NCBI WGS metagenome assembly PVMK01 (sample SAMN08533507, study PRJNA380276) | Marine sediment metagenome, whole genome shotgun sequencing project.
ATAAGGATTTTGGCCGAAAGATGATCCATACTGTCCGTGGAATGGGATATGTTCTCAAAGAAGAGCAGTAAAGTCGGGTTAACTTTCAGTCTGAAACTGAGCGTTTTATACGCCCTTTTTTTTGTCATCAGTTCAGGCGGCCTGTTCGTAGTCGCCTACTATCTTATAGATAATCTGATTGAACAGCGGGAACAGGAAATTGTCAGGGACCGTATCCAGGAGTACCGAGCATGGTTTGAGGAGGGTGGCCTCAGGGCCCTCAAGGCCCGTTTTGATGAGCAGACCGATACTGCCCGCGATATCCTCTTTGTCCGTATTGTAGGTCCGCTGAACCAGGTTTTGTTTGTCAGTATCCCCAAGGGATTCAAAGGATTTGATTACGATAAGCTGAGGCCTACTCCGCGCACTGGGAAGGATTTATGGCTTTCCATCAAGGGCCAGGCCGAGAAAGACGCCTGGACCATAGGTGTAGCACATCTGCCTGGAGGGCTTGAACTCCAGGTTGGTAAAAGCTCTACCCAGAGCCAGGCATTACTTTCCTTCTTCAGGACCGTTTTTCTAATATTCAGTGTCCCGATACTCCTGCTCGGCATTATCGGCGGCGGTCTGCTGACCTTTCGCGCGATTAGGCCGATTCGCCATCTTATTCAGACGGTCAGAGATATCCTGAAAACAGGAAAAATGAGCCTGCGCGTCCCCGTACGAAGAGAACGGGGGGAGCTGTATGAACTGGTATCTCTTTTCAATCAGATGTTAGACAGGAATGATTTGGTGATTCAGGCAATGCACAATTCCTTGGACAATGTTGCCCATGATCTGCGGACCCCCATGACACGCCTGCGAGGGGTGGCCGAGTTTGCCCTTCAGGAACCCCGGGATCAGAACGCATGCAGAGAGGCCTTAGCCGACTGCATGGAGGAATCCGAGCGGGTGCTGACCATGCTTAACGCCCTGATGGATGTGGCTGAGGCGGAAACCGGGGTCATGAGATTAGAGATGTCGGAAGTATCAGTCCCGGAGCTGATTAATTCTGTTGTTGATCTTTATGAGGTGGTGGCAGAGGAGAAGGGGATCACTGTGAATAAGGAACTCCCCGGGGAATTGCTGATTAATGCCGATCGTACCCGTTTTCAACAGGTCATTGGCAACCTCCTTGACAATGCCCTCAAGTACAGCGATCAGGGCCAGGAGATCGAGATATGCGCCTGGGAAGAAGAAGATTACGCTTTAATCTCGGTCTCTGATCAGGGAATGGGGATACCGCCCAATGAGATCAAAAAGATCTGGGACCGTCTATACAGGGGAGATCACAGTCGTTCAAGACGTGGGCTTGGGCTGGGCCTGAGCTTTGTCCGGGCGATCGTGCATGCCCACGGGGGCGAGGTCAGTGTGGAAAGCGAGTTGAACAAAGGGTCGAAATTCAGTATCAGGCTGCCTGTGGCGCAAGCACTGATAGTTGAGAAAAAATAGAGCAGCGGGGAATTGGATACTTGATACTTGTTGTAGCGAAGCGGAAATCCCGTCTTCAGCGGGAATGCTGGTCGAAGATCCCGTTTTTAAGCGGGGATACCGGGTACCGGATATTGGATGGTGGGCATCCAAACATCTGAAACCCGAAACCTGAAACCTTTTGTGTGAAGACCCGGATGACAAACATCTTTGGCCCTGTTTATCCCGGGTTTCGGTATAAATCGCTCAATAATAACAGATAACAGGAGGCATAAGAGACATGGAGAAAAATGGACAAGTAGCATTGGTGACAGGGGCAAGCAGCGGGATCGGAAGGGAAACTGCGATTATGTTGGCGGAAAAGGGTTTTCAAGTCCTGGCGGCTGCACGACGCATGGACCGTCTTGTTGAACTGGCAGGTCAGGTTGAGGGAATTACACCCATGGATGTGGATCTCTCTGACCTTGATGACCTTGAAAAGTTTTGTCAGCATATTTCAGGGCTATCGGAACCTGTCTCTGTGCTCATAAACAACGCCGGGTACAGTTTAAGGGGTGTCCTCGAGGATGTGTCGATAGAGGCTGCTAAAAGAATGTTCCAGGTCAACGTATTTGCACTCATGCAGGTTACTCAGGCCTGTCTGCCGGGTATGCGCAAAATGAGAGGGGGGACCATTGTTAACCTGAGTTCAATGGCCGGGAAATTCGCATTCCCCGGAAGCGGACCATATGCGGCAACAAAGCACGCAGTAGAGGCGATTACCGATGCCCTGCGTATAGAGGTCAGACCCTTTGGTATCAGGGTGGTGGCCATACGCCCCGGCTTTATTGCAACTGAGTTCAATGATGTGGCAACTACTGAGACCGGAGATCTTTTTGCCAGGACCGATCCTGATTATAAACCGGTATACGAGACATCCGGGAAGGGGATCGGCAGCATGTTTGCGGGTGTGACCGTACCCGGGCCTGAACTGATTGCCAAGATCATTATAGATGCAGTGCTTTCAGATTCCCCTGATGGAGTATATCATGCAGGACTTTTCGCTGAAGAGTTTCTTGAAAATCGTATCAAACTTGATGATGAAGGGTTTGATGAGTATTTATCTGAGAAAACCGGGCTCAAAGATCTGAAATTGTAGGAAAGCGCAGATGGAATCACCAGACGGCGGTCTGCTGTACCGCCGTCTAATTCCTGTTGAAGACAAGAGATTTTACGGTAACGGGAAATACCTGATCGCCAATTAGAGGTTCGCCGATATCGATCCAATCTCCTTCTTTCAGAATGAGTTCATCTAATGATAGCAAATTCGTTTTCAAGCCGGTTTCGCGGCGGATAACGTTTCCCACACTGCATGCGATATCCTTTTCAAAGATCAGGATAATCGGTATTTTATTATTAATGGAGTTGGGGAGGGCCGCTTCAATTGATTTTGCAAACAATTCTAAATCGGGATAATAGGCCCTGACCGGATCCTTGAAATACAGGGCAACAATCTCGTCGCCTTCGTTTAGATCAAATCTTTTAAACGAGGTCCTTGTCTCTGAAATGACGTGCTCAACACTTAATTTCGGTTCTTCAATATCCACCCTGATAACAGGGACATTTTTTAGGGGAAATGAGATTTGATCATCCATGAATCCGGACGAACCGGAAATGGATAAGGAGTAAGCGCCTGCCCCTATTACAGTCGCTCTGATCTTGTTGTCGGGCTCTATGATCGGAGAGGTTAGCCCTGGCGTCAGGGAATTTATCTTATCGGCCAGCATCGGCCCCAGATCGTTGTAACTTCCATTGCCTCCATATATCAGCTCTGCGACACCGCCTGAAAATGAATACTCGTCTATTTTACCCGGAAAAATTAGATCATCCGTCAGCATCAGCTGTTTGGCCAAAGACGAGGTTGCAGGACCGGTAATTACCTCCATCAGTACTTCGGCAAACTTTGCCGCGATCCTTTCAATATCCTCCCTTGGGATCTGATCCCCAATCTTGTAATTCAATCCAATAGTTTCCATAACCCTCAACGCAGGCTCATCAATCCTCCAGATTATTCCCTCAGAATCTGCGGCAAATAATCTGCCACCTATAGATACACAACTTGTAGAGAGGATTTCACCATGTTTTGATATGGCAATATTGGATGTTCCTCCGCCAATGTCACAGGAGAGTATGGTTTTGCGATATTCCTTTGATCTGGCTGTCGCCCCTGAGCCCAATGCCGTAAGAAAACTTTCAAAATTTGCCCCTGCTGTTGCAGCGACGAAATCCCCTGCACCATTGGACAGGAATTCTACGAGCTGTTTTGCATTTTTTTTCTTGGCTGTTTCTCCGGTTATAATGACTGCGCCACTCTGAATGTCTACACGATGCATTCCCGCGTGTTGATACTCTTCCTTTAGAAATTCAGACAACCTGTCCATATCGATTGTGTCGTCATCCATTAGGGGCGTATCGATAATTCTCCCCTCATAAATTATATTTCTCTCTTTGATATTAAAACGACGGGAGGGGGAATGGGGGTCTCTTTCCAATATCAGACTTGAAAAGGCCAGATGACTTGTTGAGGTTCCCACATCAACGCCAACTGAAAGTAATTCAATTCTATCTGTTTCCAATATTATCTCTCTAACACTGTAACCGTTCACAGGTTCAAGGTTCAACGTTCAGGGTTAAGGGAAAAGAAGGCATTGAAGACCTGAAATGCTTGTAAAAAATGCTCATTTCCCCAAGTGATTGCCAAATGGGCTCTAAATTTTGGATTAGGCCTGACGAAGCTGCCACTTTTCTGATAAATACATATCCCGAGTATAGTCCGGGGATAACAATGCAACCTTTGAACCTTTGAACCTGGAACCGCTCACTTTGGCACTACATAGCAGCCTGTAAGGCCGAACCTTCTTTTTGCGCAGCAGACAATCTCTCTGCCGCATCTTTCTTTTTATAGTTACTCACACGGTCAGCGTCCACGTACTCCACGGCCTTTACGTCACAGAACCGTACGCACTGAGGATCACCACCGCATAGGTCGCACTTGAAAACCTTTTTGTCGATGATGTTGTAATTCATGGCCCCAAAAGGACAGACAGCCACGCATGAGCGGCAGCCGATGCAAACGTCATAATCAACCGTCACAAACCCGAGATCTTCATCGCGGGAAAGAGCCTTCACAGGACAGACATTCATACACGGGGCATCCTCACATTGCTGGCAGGACATGGGAACATACAGCCCTTCAGACTCCCATTTCATCACCTTGATTCTACTTCTTGCCGGGTTGGAAACACCATCATGCATTACCGAACATACGAGTTCGCACAGCCGGCATCCGGTACATTTCTGGTGATTTATCATTAGGACTTTCTCCATTGATCTTCTCCTCTCGAAATTAAATCGCCCCCCGTCTTATTGAGGGGGTTGTTTCATGGAATTTTAACAAGTTAAACACAGCCGGTTTTAAAACCGTCTCAGCGGTATAATCTGCGGATTAGATCAGATGGGACGGCTCTTTATCCAATCCGAGTCTCTCTAATGTCTCTGCTGTGGGAACACCGTTCTTATCCCAGTTATGATGCTCATAAAATTCATCAATCATCTTAGTGAATTTTTCGCGATCTATGGTTGCGCCGATGATATCCGGGGCACCGCGTCTGCACGGTTCATCAAAATAGCGATGACTCAGGGTGTCCCCCTTTTTGAGGTCATCTCTTTCCAACCCTTCTCTCAGGTTGAATAACCTCTCTATATTATTGCATCTCTCAGCCACTTCCCAGATCTCTTCAGGGGTCATTTCCAATCCGGTGTTGTAATAGATCACCTTTGGCCAATCCTCAAAATTGGGAAGGGTGGCCCCCAAAAACACTGTGTGATACTTGCAGATTCCAAGGCAATCCACCGCCATATAGCAGTTCTCCTGCCAGTAGACCTGCCACGGTTTTCCCTCATAAGCTGTATGTTCTGAGCTTAGGGGCCCGTCATAGGGTATGGGACTACTGTAGATCTTCCTGAGAACCTTTTCCGGTAGATGGTACAGGTCGATGGCGGGCCGGCTCCTAAGATGATCAGATCCCCTTGAGGCAGTGGCAATATTAAGGGCTAAGGCCGGAGTTCCCCTCTCATCGGAGTGGAGATTATTCATACCCTTGACCTGAACAAGATAATCAAAAGAATCTTGCCTATCTTCTCGGCGGCCGGGAGTCCTCCGTCAGCGAGTGTGTCACCTAACCAGCCCTTTCTAAAGCAGATGCGCTCCACCATTTCTAAAAGTGCTTCATCATTCCCAAACCTTAGCTCGAGACCGTCCGTATCTTTATTAGTGAGGATGCCGAGTTCGTAGAGTTCCATGGCCCATGATATTATGCTCCCGATCTCCAGATTATCGACACCAAACTGGTTAACGAGATGGTTCCCTGCAAAAACGGTCTCAGCGTTTTTACAGTCGGGTTCTCCTCCAAAGGCCCCGAGAGAGGTGTATTCCGGTCCCTCATCATATTTTCCCGCAAAGGGTCCCGAAGGGACCTTGTACTGGGCACGGCAATGGACCTGGCATCCGAAGCAGCCGGTCATATGGTATGGCCCCATGGTCTCTTCGCAGATTTCGTCAATCCGTTCCGGCTCGATATCATCTGCATTTTCGCATTGATTGTACTGGAAATTCCTGGTTCTAACGCCGCCCCAGGAGTTGGTTGCCCCCCAGATAAACGGGGTTCCCAAGGCCCCCTGGGTCTGATTTACCTTGGCACTGGTAATCTGGTTGATGAAATGCTTGTTATGCTCGAGCGCTTCAACCGGATGGGCGATTTCTATATCCATGGTGCCCCTCGCGGCTACGGCCTTGAGGTTTTTAGATCCCATCACGCATCCCATGCCTGTTCTGCCGGCTGAGTTCTTTATGCCGGTCATTACATTGGCAAATGTAACAAGGTTTTCGCCCGCAGGACCGATAACCGCGGATTTGATGTCCTCATCATCGAGTTCTTCTCTGATGGCCCACTGTGTATCAGTGGTGGTCTTGCCCCAGAGATGCCCCGCATCGCGGATCTCGATTTCCCCGTTGTGGATCCAGATATAAACCTGTTTCTCTGCCTTACCCTTTATGACCAAGTGATGAAACCCGGCCCAGGCCAGTTCAGGTGCAAAAAAACCGCCCATATTTGCGCTTCCCAACATGTTGGTGAGTGGGGATTTGGCCATGATGTGTGTTCTCGCCGTTGCCGACGCGCACGTAGCTGTCAGGATACCGCCGCTTATGATAAGGGCATTTCCAGGCCCCAGAGGGTCACACCCCTTCTCTGTATGATTCAATAATAAATACGCATCCAGACCTCTTCCGCCCAAGAATTTTTTCCGCACCTCGAGCGGGATCGGTTTGGTCTCAATGTCTCCTGTTGTGAGATCAATATATGCTATCTTTCTGTTTAATGCCATATTACTTCCCCCCCCTTCTTTCCATTCTTCTTGGATGCGGCCGCTTCCAGACTGGCCATCTTTTCCTGAGCGATTTTCCTGTTTACGTCCCATACCGGTCCCCGTATTCTGGGAAGGGTCGCGTTCACCCAGAACAGACGATACTCCATGCCGCAGGTGGGGCATTTAGCATGATTTGCTCCCGGAGCAGGCTGGATTCTTTCCATACAGCTCGGGTTGTGGCACCGGACCTTGCCAAAGGTCCTGGTCTTGCGCAGACTCTCTGACGCTGACAATTGCTCTTTTTCTATTGCCATATTACTCTCCTTTCCTTTGTTATAATGATTTTATACCCTCTTGTATATGGGTGTTACTCGATGCAATGCCTCGGCATAACCGGTTTTCTTACACCGGGGACAGACCGCCAAAAGGTCGCCTAAGAGTTTTCCTTTGTCCGGGTTTTTCTGTAGATATTCAAATTCCTTCTTGGGCATCAGATACTCCCCGCAGTCATGACAGAAAACCGCGTATTTCTTATGACCGCGCTCTAACAGGAGTTCCCTCAACTCCATCATGAAATTCTGGAATTCAACCCCGCTCGGACAGAAGAAAGTGCACTCCTGACAGGTCAAACAATACCACAAGGCCTCTTCCTCTTCAATGTCATCGGGGGCTAATGACAGTCGTTCTACAACGCCTCTCGGTGAGCGTAGGTATACGTACTCCCCGTAAAAATCGAGCATGGGGCAGACCGCAGAGCATTTCCCGCACTCTAAACAAGAATTGAGATTGTTTTTTAATATACACTGTTTTAGTTCGATTTTGATATCAGTTAGTTGCATGACTTGGTTAATGTGATTATGTAATGTTTTAAATGGCCTTTACGTCCTTAACTTCCCCGCTGCAAGCGGGATAAACAGGCACTTACAAAATAGTGGCACTGACCATGGCTAAGATTTCTTCGTCGGTAAATCCCTTTACCTGAACGGCACTGCTCAGGCACGAGGCCGCACAAAGGCCGCACCCTTTGCACTCGGTCTGATTCACAGCGGCAATTCTCCGGGTGTGCTCCGGGGAGACACTGACATCGGTCCAGTCAATGGCTCCGAAAGGGCAGATTTCCACGCATCTCCCGCAGGCAGAGCACATAACCGGGTTTACCTTGGCGATAAGGGCCTCGGTCACCACCCTGCCCTGGGACATGGGAGCGGCCGCCTTGGCCGCTGCAGCATAGCCCTGGGAGATGCATTCCACTATTTCCGTGGGATAACGTGCGCATCCTGCGATAAAGATCCCGTCTGCGGGAAACTCGACCGGTCTCAATTTCTGATGGGCCTCCATGAAAAAACCTTCATTCCCGACCGGTATTTTCATCATCCGGGAGAGCGTCTGGTTGTCTTCCGCCGGCACTAAGGGTGTGGTCAGGATTACGGCATCCGCATCTAATTCAAGATCTCTACCCATGAGTTCATGGTACACCCTGACCTTATTGGCCGAGTCTCCGACCCCATCGATCTCAGGGAGTCGATCAACGGTGTAGCGGACAAAACGAACGCCCACCTGCATCGCTTTTTGATAGTATTCCTCGAAGACCTTTCCGAAGGCCATGATATCCCTTTGCAGGATGGTCACCTCTGCTTCTGGATCTGCCTCCTTTAGGAGAATGGCGTTTTTCATGGCCGTGATGCAGCAAAAGCGACCGCAATAGGGCATGTCATCAGTTCGGGCGCCCACGCAGTTTATCATTACAACGTCTTTCAGGCCATTGTAGTCTCCCCTGTATTGCTGTTCGAACTCGAGCTGGGTCATAACATTTTTGAAGAGATGATATCCAAACATCCCTTCGGGCTTAAGTTCATTAGCACCGACAGCGACAATGATGGTCCCTATCTTCAACTCACCGGTCCCGTCATTCTCCCTGATGGTAGCCGTAAAGTTTCCGATAAAACCTTTTACATCGATCAGCTCTGCTTGGAAATGCACGCGTATGTTATCATGCTTCAAAACAGTATCTATCAGGGGGTCTATCAGATCTGAGGTAGGGACGTTGGAAGGGAAGACCCGGTTGACATCTCTTAACAGACCGCCTAACCGGTCCCTCTTTTCCAGGAGTTCAACATGATAACCCTGGTTTGCCAAAGTCAGGGCGGCTGACAGACCGGAGATCCCACCGCCAATGATCAACGATGACGGCAGCACCTCTGTAGAGAGGTCCTCCGCAGGAGTCAGCAGACTTACCTTGGCCACCCCCATCCGTACCAGGTCTTTGGCCTTATCGGTGGCATCATCCTGTTGGGTCATATGGACCCAGGAGCAATGCTCCCTCAGGTTGACAAATTCAAAGAGGTATTTGTTCAGCCCGGCTAACTCGCAATTCTTCTTGAAAAGGGGTTCGTGGGTACGGGGGGTACACGAGGCCACTACTACCCGGTTCAGCTGCCGTTCTTCAATCTGGTTTCGTATGGAGGAGAGCCCATCTTCAGAGCAGGTGTAGAGATTCCCTTCGGTATGAACAACATCGGGGAGTGTGGCAGCATACTTTACCACCTCAGGGACATTGACCGTCCCGCCGATGTTTGTGCCACAATGGCAGATGAAAACACCTATTCTGATAGACATTGATCCATTTCCTTAAGCAAGGACTTCTGCCACTTTGGACGCGGCCGCCGACGCCCTGATCACTGAGTCGGGTACATCCATGGGAGCCTGGCAAAACCCGCATCCAAATATACCTTCTTTGGTGGTGCCAAATGGGTTGCGTAACTCCTCGGGCACCGCAATAAAACCGAATTCATCTAACTCCACGCCTAATTTCTCAGCGATTGAGATATTGCTCTCTGTGGGTATAAGGGCCTGAGAGAGGATCACCATGTCAAATTCTCGTGCCTTGAGCTCTCTGTTCACCGTGTCCTCATAGTGGATTACCGGATTTTGGCTTTCCTCATTCAGGGTCACCCGGCCCGGTCTTGCACGGATATATTCCACCTTGTATTCGCTCTTGGCACGGCGTACATATTCCTGAAAGCCCTTTCCCACTGCCCGCATATCCATATAGAATATGGTAGATGTCAGCTCCGGATAATGTTCATGGGCCAGGATAGCCTCCTTTGTGGCGTGCATACAGCAGACCGCAGAGCAGTATTTCATATGCCGGATATCCCTTGACCCCACACACTGGATAAAACCGAGACGCTTGGGTTCTTTGCCATCGGAGGGACGTTTAAGATGCCCGGTGGTGGGGCCGGACGCACAAATCATCCTTTCAAACTGCATGGCCGTAATAACGTCCTCGATCCTTCCCCACCCATACTCCATCAGGGGAGCCACATTATAAAGATCAAACCCGGTGGCAAGGACGACTGCACCCACATTCAACGTGATTTCCCGCTCCCTCTGGTCGAAATCCACTGCCTCTGCCTTGCATATCTCTGCGCAGGTGTAGCATTCGGAGCAAACGCCGCACGAGATGCATCTCTTGGCCTCTGCCACGGTCTCTTCTTCGCTAAAACCCAGCTGAACTTCCTTGAAATTGCTTACCCTGGTTTCGGGTTCTATTCGGGGCATCCGGGTCCTGGGAATATGTTCATATCCGGCAGTGGGGATGTCTTTGATTGGTTCCCATACTTTTCCCCGGCCCTCTTTGAGGTCAACACCACGGATAAACCTGTCAATGGAATCAGCGGCCTGCTTACCCGCTTCAATGGCCTCAATAACGGTCCTGGGACCGGTTACGGCATCGGCGAAGATGTCCGGATCTTCTGTCTGCAGGGTAACGGGGTCAACATTCATGGTGCCCCAGCCCGAAGCGTGCAGCTGCATTCAGACCCCAGACAGGACCAGTCTGATTCCTGTCCGATGGCAGGGACCACGCCGTCCACCTCCATGATGAACTCTGATCCCTCTATGGGTACGGGACGTCTCCGACCGCTTTCATCCGGCTCCCCCAATCGCATTCTGAGGCATTCAACTGCCTTGACTCTACCATCTTCGCCAATAATGCGTGTGGGGTTTGTCAGGGGATATATGGGGATACCTTCTTCCCTGCATTCCTCGATCTCCTCCTCATTGGCAGGCATTTCTTCCAGACTGCGGCGGTAGAGGATAAAGGGCTCTTTTACACCCAGCCTTCGCGCCGTGCGGACCGTATCCATGGCTACATTACCGCCCCCTATCACGGCGATCCGGTCTCCCAATGAAACCTTTTTTCCCAGATTTACTTCCCGGAGAAAATCCACTCCGGGATAGACCCCTTCAAGATCCTCTCCCTCAATATTCAGGCTTTTACATTCGTGAGCGCCGATACCCAAAAAAATGGCCTTATATTTTTTCTCGCGGAGTTGTCTCACGGTTATGTCTTTTCCAATTTCTACACCGGTCCTGATCTCTACCCCCATATCCCGGATGATCTGGACTTCGGCATTGATGATCTCTCTCGGGAGCCGGTATTCCGGGATTCCCACCGAGAGCATCCCTCCTGTAACCGGCAGTTTCTCATAAATGGTGACCCTGTAGCCCTCCCTGGCCAGATAATAGGCGCAGGAAAGCCCTGCAGGGCCGGCACCTATGATGGCGACCTTTTCTTCTTTTTCTTCTTTGACCTGGGGGAGGTAACGCGTTTCTGAATTGAGATCGAGATCAGCGACAAAGCGTTTGATAAAATCAATGGCAACGGGTTCATCCACCTGACCGCGTGTACAGACGGATTCGCATGGGTGATGGCAGACCCTGCCGCAGATAGCAGGAAGCGGGTTGTCCTCTTTTATGAGTTTCAACGCCTCCTGAAATCTTCCCTCTGCAATAAGGGCCGTATAACCCTGGACACTGATGTGGGCAGGGCAGGCGGCTTTACAGGGCGCCGTCCCCCTGCGGTCAATGGCGAAGGTGGAAGGGACCGCCTGGGGGAAATATTTGTAAATCGCTTTTCTGTTCCCGAGACCGGCATTAAATTCGTCACTGACCGTTATGGGGCATCCTTCGATACATTCGCCGCATCCCACGCATTTCTCTTCGTCTATGAAGCGGGCCTTTCTTATGATCTTTGCCTTGAAATCGCCCGAACTACCTGTGAGTTCCGACAGTTCAGAATAGGTGAGGAGTTCTACATTTTCATGGTTGGCACACTCAATCATCTTTGGGGCCAGGATACACATGGAACAGTCATTGGTGGGAAAGGTCTTGTCCAATTGGGCCATACGACCCCCGATGCTCGGCTTCTTTTCCAACAGATAGACCTTGATGCCCATATTGGCCAGGTCTATGGATGCCTGCATGCCTGCGATCCCACCGCCGATAACGAGTGTTGCTTTCTGGGTCAAATCTACTGTCCTTATTTATAAACTAAGAATTCAATAACAATGCGGGGCAGAAATACAAGTTCATGATACTGAACTTGCCACGCAGGCCAAAATACCATGTCCGTCAATTATGTCAAGTGAAAAATGGTTAAAAAATACATATAATAATAGTTTGTTATGTCAATATTGACAGGATAGGAATTCATGTTGACAAATGATTACCGAGAGATATAGAATATCTAAAAAATTCAGCAGGGTGAACAATGGCGACAAAATATCAAGCTCCATCGGTAAAAAAGGCATTCCAGATATTGAAGCTCATCTCGGGGACGAACCATGGATTGGGGATCACCGAACTGGCAAATAATCTCGAAATGAGCAAGGGTACTGTTCATGGCATAATCTTTGCGCTGGAGGATTCGGGGGCCATTATAAGGGATCCTGTGACAAAAAAATATACCCTTGGTGTCACCCTCTTCGAATTAGGGAAGTTAGCCTATTCTCAAATTGACCTGATGGCCCTGGCAAGACCGGTCATGGAGGAGCTGATGGAGAGGACAGAAGAATCAGTCTATGTGGGCGTTATGAACGGGGGGCATATAACCATACTGGATATAGTTGAATCCAGCCAGGACCTCAAGATTACCTCCCCTAAAGGGACTGCCATTCCCCTTTTTGCAGGGGCCACGGGAAAAGTAATTTTGGCCTCAATGGAGAAACCGCAGGCCCTTAATATCATAACGAAAAATGGTCTCCCCAGGTTTACAGAACATACGATCACAGATCCGGAGCGCTATCTTGAGGAGGTGGAATCTGCCAGGAAAAAAGGGTATGCCACTGATTATGAGGAGTATATCTCTGGTGTGAGGGCTATTGCCTCACCTATCAGGGGGTGGAAACCCTTGATATCAGCTCTCTGGGTCGTGGGGTTTAAGACGAGCCTCAACGACCATAAAATGGAGGACCTGATACTGGCCACAAGGGAGGCGGCAGAGGAGATCAGCCGCAGGATTGGAGAACATTCGACAGTTTGAACCGTGAACCCATGAACGGTTACGGTGAAGGGTAGGGGGGTCTTGTCCATGGGTCTTAACACCAAGTCCAAGTGTCTCATCGCTTTAATCCTCTTGGGAATCGTAGATACAGTGATTCCCGTTCCCATCCTTGTGGTAATTCTCCTGTATGTGCTGTTCCAGAGACCGCCATGGTTCAAAGACCTTGTGCAGGAAATCTACGACAAGAAAGATTAGGATATTTTCTTATTTATAATCCTTATCCGGATAAACCGGAATTGCGAATTTAGGAATTGAGGGATTGGGGAATTAAAAAAATATCCCTTGATTTCCAATTTCAAGCTTCAGCTTTCAGTGTGTTATAAAGCTCGTAGGCCTTTTCCGGCTTTTCACGGTCGTGAACCACTGCCCGGACAGCCTGAATCATGGCTATAGGGTCTCCTGCCTGGAAGATGTTGCGACCCATATCCACCCCTGAAGCCCCCTGGTCGATCGCCTGATAGGCCATGGTAAGGGCATCGAGTTCAGGTAACTTCTTTCCGCCGGCAAGCACTATGGGCACCGGACAGGTTGAGACCACCTGTTCGAAGTTTTTGCAGAAGTAGGTCTTTACAACATGGGCGCCGTTTTCAGCACAGACACGGGATGCCATGGACAGGTATCGGGAGTCCCGGGCCATGTCCTTGCCCACCGCGGTTACACCGAGGGTGGGAATTCCGTAGCGGGTTCCCATATCCACTGCCCTTGTCAGGTTGCGTATGGTTATTGCTTCAAATTTATCACCTACGGCCACCATAACGGCAAGGAGAGAGGCATTGAGACGGACGGCCTCCTCAATATCCATGACGCACTCATCATTCAATTCAGTCAGAACCGTGCTCCCTGCCGAATAGCGCAAAGAAACGGGCTTACCCGCTGTCGGCGGCACGAGCGTACGCAAGGCGCCACGGGTACACATAATGCAATCGGCGTATTCGATCAGCGGTACAATGGTTAAATCCATCCGTTCAAGCCCCGATGTGGGCCCCATGATATAACCGTGGTCAAAGGCCAACATCACGGTTCGACCAGATACCGGGCTGAATATGCGCGCCAGCCGGTCCTTCATACCCCATCCTAAGGAATTGGAGCCTTTTAGGAAAAACCCTTCTGTTTTTTGGGCGATCTGGGTGTTATACTGACTCGCTTCCTTTATTTCATCCATGTCGGGCATCGATTTTTCTCCTTTCAAAACAAAATGTCACTGTTACGTCCGATTTCCTCATAAATGTTGAAACATCATTATCCATCCTGTGATCTCACTACGTCATCCTGTCCTATCTTGGCGCGATTTTCACGATTTATTTACCATATGAAACTAAGGTTGTCACACCAAAATTGACAAACTCGTAAAAAGTCACTGACCCGTTTTCGTCATTTCCGCGAGCCCTTAGGGTTCGCGCAAAAATAACTTCGCAGAAGTGACGCTCAGATTTGGGCCAGATTTGGTTGACTCGATTGAGTGAAGCCACAGGAATGGTGAACCATTGCGAGGACTTCGCGATTGAGCGGCGACCGAAGATGCCCCGAAGCTGAGATGGGGAAATGTGAAGTTATTTTTCCGCGAGCCCTTAGTCAAATTTCACATCAGCGGCTGTCAAGTAGGCTTTTACGTTCTTTGCTGCAAGTACATCCTCTTCCCGTTCTCTCTCAAACTCGTGGGCGGCCTCTGGGTTGTCCATGAGTTGTTTCAGCCTTAAATCAAGTTTTCTTTTTCTTGACTTGCTGATAATACCGTCTAAATGAATTGCATAGGGGATCTTTGCCTTGTCTGTTGTGGCCCGGAAAAGCTCAAAAAAAATGTTTTCCCCATAAATGATGTCGAGATAATTCTTGCCCTCAAGATATATGGCCGAGTCGTATTCCGGATATCTACCGGTATTGTTGTGTTGCAGTCGAACGACTTGTGATTCAAACAGAAAATTAACGATCTTTTTATCGGGAAGCGGCTCTCCTGACAGGTCCACGTCCTGAACCTGTTTCATGGCATTAATGACGGATAATTCAACTTTTGCGGGCTCTAAAAGCAGGTAATTAAAAAAAGCCGTTAATGGACCGTATTGGTTCGAATAGGGAATGGATTTGGTGAATGTCTTCTTTGTCTGATCTTCCCAGAATTTTACCAGATTCTCTTTATAATCAAAATAGACCCGAATCCCTGTTTGGTTTTCATAGGCCTTTACATCCGACAGGATCTCTCGAAATTCTTCCGTGACAAACCGCTCCTTCTGGAGGCGAAACCGCTCATGTATCCGTGTTGCAACGGCCTGCATCATCTCTTTGTACTCGGCCGTGTGTTTGCCATAGATAAATAGCGCAAATCTGCTCCACAGATCTTTTCCAACAGGTTCTTCCAGGCTGAAGATTGAAAGGTAGCTCTTGCCTTCCTTCTTCATCTCCAGGGTGGTAACCATCTTTGTTTTCACAGAGGCCTGCAGGTCCATATGAACATCATAGGAAAGCCTGATGCTTTTAATGTCTCCAAAGGACCTGCCGGAGAGCATTCTCAAAAATAGCTCGCCTGCCTCTCTGGATTTATCCCACTGGGAAGATAAGGGCTCAGCTATCTCTGCTCCAAGGGATACGGGCGTTTGAAACGTCATGAGAAGAGAAAAAAACGCCCCACACAAGAGCGAACGTGATACGGTTCTGGGAAAAATCATCAGCATAGTCATTCGACCTACGGGGAATCAACCTCGAAATATGATTTTGATAGCTGCGCGTCGAATTTGAACGATTCATTAAAAATCTCAAGCAACTTGATGTTTTGCTTGCCCATCATAATGCAGTTTCCAATAATGGCATAAAATAGAATGCTGAGCCGCGTTTTAGATGTGTCGTTTCGTATCCTTTCGATCTGATTGTGATTGAATTGATCCGCCAACTCCCTCATGTATTGGTATTGATCGACTATATTTTGATAATCCACAATCTCTTTAGTTCTGAAGGAGGTTTCTGACATTAGGATGATATCAAGGATACATATCTTGATCTGTTTAAGCTCTTCAATTTGGATGTCCAAAAGCCCCTTATGTTTATTACCGATATGTTTGTATGAACGAACAATGGTATCCCTGTGGCCATCAGATATTTTTTGCAGCCGTCTGATGGTCTGGGCGTATTTAAAGGATATGTTTACATCTTCCTTTTGAAGCAGGCGTAATACTTTGAAAATATTGGCCATTATGATGTTGGTCCAAAGCTGAATCTGTTTCACCTTTTTTCTTTGTCTTTTTAACTGATCGATATCCTGCTCGAATAACGCATCAAACGATACATCAAAAGATTCCCGGATCGCTCCGAGGAGATACGCCAGATGATCAAATGTGTTAGAGACTGACATGTGAGGGTCACGGATCTTCTTCAAATTAAAAATCTTTGCCTCTTCTGTTTCCTTAACACGACCCTTGTGCTGCTTCTGGTTCTTCCAAATCATTCCTCCGGCAAAAAGCACAAGAGCAATAAAGCCCGGTACCTTAAAATAGTGGATAATATTCGCAAAGATAAATGAGACCGTAAAGGCAATCAATGCTGTCATAAACCATCCGCCGATCACCGTCAGGACTCCGGTAACGCGGTAAACCGCACTCTCTCTGCCCCATGCCTGGTCAGAGAACGATGTTCCCATGGCCACCATGAAGGTTACATATGTCGTCGATAAGGGGAGTTTCATGGATGTGGCAAAGGACACCACGGCACTGGCAACCATCAGATTTACGGATGCCCGGATTAAATCAAAAGAAGGCTGGTTGTCGCGCACTACAACGGTCTTGTCAATATGGGGATCGATTCGTCTTCCGATCGCTTTCCTGATATCACGAGGGACAATATTTCTTAAGGAACCAAAAAAAGAATCCCCCATCCTGACAATGGTGCGTGAGAGCCATATGGATTCAAAACGCTCCGTCCCTTCCTCTTGTTGTCCCAGACGGATTTCCGTTTCGGTAACCGTCCGGGCTTTCTTGGATAACCAGAGGGTAATCACCATGATGGCACCCGCCAAAAGCAGCAGGCCGGTCTGGGACTGTACCTTTTTGCTCAGGGCGCTCATGGTAATATTTAGCGGATCACTCGAAGCTACTGCCGTGGTATAGGCATTCAGACCGGCCAGGGGAACACCGATGAAGTTTACCAGATCGTTGGCGGCAAATGCCATTGCTAACGCGAAAGTGCCCACAAGAACAATTGGTTTTAAAATGTTTACGCGGAAAAAAGATATTAAGATTTGTAGGCAGGCGGCTGAAATGATGAATATGGAAATCAGAAGAAACAGGGAGTTGGTCTTGATCCATTCGATTGCCTCGGGTGTCATAAAAGAGGTTCCCTTGGCCCCTTTTACCAGGATAAAAAAGGTAATGGTTGCCATGGCAACCCCGCCCCACAGCGACCCATAACGTCTGAGCCTCTTCTCATAATCAAATGTAAAGATCAAACGGGTAGTAAATTGAACCAGCGCACCGCAGAAAAAGGCCACGACAATTGACAGGAGAATACCAGATACAATCATCAGGGCCTTGGCTGTATTTATATATTCCCCCAATCCCGCAAGACCGCCGTTCGCCTGCATTACCTTGATTGCCGAGACCGCTACGGCAGCACCCAAAAGCTCAAAGACAATGGATACCGTGGTAGATGTGGGTAAGCCATAGGTGTTGAAAAGATCCAAAAGGAGAATATCCGTCAGCATTACAGCCATAAAGATCGTAATGAGTTCGGGCATGGTAAAAAACTGGGGATGAAATATCCCCTTCCTTGCGACCTCCATCATCCCGCCGGAAAAGGTAACACCTGCAAGAATCCCCAATCCTGCAATAACCATGATTACAACGTAGGGTGCCACCTTTGAACCGATTGCGGAATTCAGAAAATTCACCGCGTCATTACTGACGCCCACAATTAAATCCAAAACGGCGAAAAGCAATAAGACAATAACCGCCACGAAAAAGATTTCAATACTCATAATTTCTTTTCATCTCATCAAAGGTACTCGACTGGTCGATCATGAATCTAAGAAATGGCTAATGTTATAATAAAAGTCAAGAAAAGTTTCTACCAAACCTTGACTCTTTTTTTCTGATCTGCGAATTTGACATGAGAATCCAGGCCAAAGGACCAGGATTTCGGTATCCCTCTCCTGCCGGACAGGTGAAACCTAATGGATTTGAACTTTTGGGAAATTCACAGGAACCTAAACAAATGATGAACGGTGATTATCCCGGCCGCATTCTACTCGGCCAATACAGTAATCGTCTAAAAAAACATATAAAGGATTTAATCGATCGGTTTTATGCCTTTGATGAAGCGGCGAGCCGGCTATCCCTATATTTCGGCGTGGGAGGAAAAGGGGACGCTATCTGGTATGAATTTATCAGCAGTCGTTTCATAGAGGTTCTCGGTTCTACATATGTCGACGCACCGAGTCGTTTCGTAAAAACATCATTGAACGACACGTTATAAATATCACGATGCAGGAAGTCCCGTCAGACAAGAGATTATCAGCAGGGAGGAGTTGAAAGAGTATAGAACAGGCTTGAGAGAGGAGGTAAAGAAAAGGAGGTTTGTAGAGGCCGTTTACAAGATCGCGCCTGAAAAAAGAAAGCCTTTTTGGGTAAAAGACCTGGCAAGCGTGGAATCATTTGAAGAGGACGGGATCTATATTTCCCTGGGGTGCCTTACCATTGTTACCAAAGAGATGGAGGCAGAGGAACATCTCAACAAAACCAAAGAGGCCTTAAAGAAAAGCGAAGAAAAGTTCCGTGAACTGGCGATCCACGACAATCTGACCGGGCTTTATAACACGAGACACCTTTATCAGGCCCTGTCTGAATTGATCTCGGAGAGTCTTGTCAGTAATCAGCCTTTTTCGCTGATTTTTATGGATATTGATGATTTCAAGCATGTGGTCGACACTCACGGTCACCTGAAGGCCAGCCAGACGCTTCAGGAGTTTGCCTCGACACTTCAAGAGACTTTGCAGGAGCCAGCGTATGCGGTGGCCTATGGAGGCGATGAATTCGTTATTGTCCTGCCTGGTCTAAACAAGCGTCAGGCCCTGCATATGGCAGAGAAGGTTCGCTCCCGAATAGGAGAGACTCTCTACCTCCGTGGTGAAGGGCTAAAGGTAGAACTGAGAGCAAGCTTCGGTGTCTCCACCTTTCCTGATGATGCAACCAGTCTGTCCGAAATGCTGGCCCTGGCAGACCAGGCCATGTTCTACGTGAAGGAAAGGGGAAAGAACTCCGTAAGCGGAATTACATTTGGAGACCTCTGAAAAACGCCCCCTTTCGCCCAATCTCTGCGTTGCATTCGGATTTTAATCCTCGAAATATTCAATATATTCCTGTGGTTAAAATCCTCACGCGCCTTGATCTTGAACGAAATTGAGCATTTTTCAAAGGTCTCATTTGGAAAGCAGTAAATCTGGCTGCCGGTGCGAGTGGATGGGAAAACGACGAGTGCCACATCCATTAACCCAGGATCAGGCTACGCGTGGTGGCGCTACTTGAGCGCCGCGGCTAATGGTGGGACCACCTGCTTTTTTCTCGACATGATCCCCGGCAGCTCCAGGAGTCCGGAATCATTTGGCGATACGTCAAAGACATGGGCAGCCAGGCCCAGGCCTTTTTCATCATTCACCAACAAAAGGCTCCGTTCCTCCAAAATGTCGGTCAGCACTATCACCGCCATGAACAATCCGGATTCTTTTGCCGCTTTCCGGAGTTCGTCCTGCAATACCTCTACCTTGGGCATGGATTTCTCGATTTCCGTCAACTCCGTCTGCCCGATGCCGATCTCTTTGTCGCCAAAACGGTAAATCTTCCAGTCATGATGCACCCACCAGCGGGGTGGCGGCGGCGGAAAGGGAAGGCGGGCGTGAAACATGCCGTGGGCCAGTTCCTTTATATCTTCACCTGCTTTTTCGGCTAACCATTGGGCCGCTTTTCGGTCTCGTGTGGTCGTCGTGGGAGAACGAAACTCTACTGTGTCGGAAAGGATGGCCCCGAGCATGGCCCCTGCAAGGGGCTGTGTGAGCGGCGCATTATGGCGCTGATAGAGTTCGGCGATCAATGTACAGGTGCATCCCAGAGGGTCCACCATCATTCGAAGAGGCATCAGGGTGCGCAGGCCGCCCAGGTTATGATGGTCGATGATGGCCAGTATTTCACTTTCCGAAACCCCTGCAGCGGCCTGGTCCGGATGGTTGTGGTCTGTAAGGATCACCCGCCTGCGGTTCTGTCCGGCCAGGTGACGGCGCAACAGGAGGCCGCTTAATATTCCACTCTTGTTGACTGCAGGCAGCGCCGCCATACCATACTGGCGAAGTTGGTCAAATGCATCTGTCAACAGATCGCCCTCTCGAACCAGGGGTGGTTTTTCGTCCATTGCGCAGGTGATCGGCAGGCTCTGCTGGATCAGCTGGGCAGTGGCAAAAGTATTCTTTCGGGTGCGGAGAACAACCACGCTGTTTGATTCCGCCTTTACCAGGGCCTCATTATCTACAGGTGCGTCATCAGTCGCAACGAGACAGCCGGCCCCGGCCTGTATGGCGGCGCGCTGCACATCCGGTTGATCACCACGATCACCAGATCCCCCAAACCGACCGTTTTGGTACCTGGGCCTCCGCAAAGGTGGCGATGCAGACGCGGCCGCAAACCACTACGGTGTCATCCCCGGAAATCAGATCGGCTTCCAGGGTGCGGCGTAGCAGGGCCAGGGGCAGGTCCACCCGCCAAGGTAACTGCAGTTCCGCAAGGTAACGGTCCGCCAGCTTTTCTCGGGCCAGCATGCCCATGAGACGTCTTCCATGGTCCACCACCGGTAAGGCCCCCAGGCCGTGACGCTGCATGAGCAGTCCCCCCTCCCGCAGGGTTTGATCGGCATGAAGTGTCGGCGCATTGTGCACCATCACATCCCTCACCCTGAGGTAACCATCCTCGATGGGCCGGGGGCGTTGAAGACCGAGATGAGCCAGCAGCCACGCGGTTTCCCGGTTCAGCTCGTCCAGATGGCAGGCGACCGCCTTTTCTCCGGTCCGCCAGGTATGAAAAGCGGCATAGCCAAGGGCCGAACAGACCGCGTCCGTATCCGGATCGTGGTGACCGACCACCAACACTTCGTCAATAATGGATGGCGTCATTTTGTTTCCCCTTTAGTTGCATATTTTCTGAAAATCTGTATTGGGAAGCATCTCCCGGTCCTGTGATGCCACTTGAATAGACCCTGTGATGATGGAGGATATCAAAAACACCGAAAAATTAGAAGCTTTTTCAGATCTCCCAGGTGGGATGGGGACACACAAGATCCGGCAAGAGGGTAGCAAAAAATGCTTGACAGTAACAGAAGAAAGGGAAAGCATGTTTCTCTCTGATGTGGTAGGGTTAGACATTCGACGGGATAGAGGGTAAAGGGTATGGTTTCGGAAACAGTTAGGAAAGTAGCAGGTCTGCTGTCGGAAGCAGTGGATCTTCAGAAAGATTGCGTGAAACGGATATGTGTCGAATGTGAATCTCCCTGCTGCTCAAGGGTTCATTATCTGTTTAATGAGAAGGATATACTCTTCCTGAAACTGTCCGGACGAAAGTCCAGATGGAGAAGAGAATTATTTACCAG
>PVMK01175355.1_pt1 | contig 21807 bp, 22 predicted proteins | sample 1853481 | NCBI WGS metagenome assembly PVMK01 (sample SAMN08533507, study PRJNA380276) | Marine sediment metagenome, whole genome shotgun sequencing project.
GAAAGAGCCAGTATTTTTGGTGAAAAATTTTCTATGATTATGGGGCTACGAATTCTGCAATCGGGAAGCCGGTAGTTACCCAACCGCTAAAACCGCCTTTTAGGCTGGTGACATTGCTGTAACCATGTGATAGTAGGATGGTCATGGCCATGGTGGAGCGGTGTCCGCTGCCACAGTAAATAACGATTTCAGCATCTATATCGGCAGGCCACATATCCATGTTGGCGATGAACTGCTCCAACGGAATGGGGATTAATTCTTGATCGACAACGGCAATAACGCCATTCTCTGCCAGTTCCTCAGCGCGGCGGACATCAATGAGGATTAGATCAGAATTCTCGCTAAGAGCAAGGTTTACATTCTCGGCAGGGTTGACGCCCCAATGAGTGCCCATGTTCTTGACACCAATCAAAGCTGAATCAACCTGTGCGACTAATGAGGGCGCAGGTTGAGCTGCATTTAAAACGACCGCTTCGGGTAAGCCTTCAACCACGGGGTTGCCATCTGTTTTCCAGTCCACAAAAGTGTACTTTAGAGTGCGCACATCGGTCCAACCCATCGCGTGGAGGGCGGTCATACCGATGGTGGCTCGCCAGCCAGTGCCGCAATAGACCACGATGGATGTGTCGAAGCTTGGCAGCAAATCAGTGTGCTGGGCCAATTCGTTCAGCGGAATATGGGCGGCGCCTTCGATGTGGCCGCTCTCTTCCAACTCGGCCGCGCTGCGCACGTCCAAGATGAAGGGCGGGGTATCTTCAGCCATCTCAAGCAATAAAGCGTCTGCCTTGATGGTGTTATATCCAACCATGTTTGATAGCATGGCAGTATAGCTGTCCGCAAGTGTGGGTGCGCCGCCAACTACTGCATAACCAGCCGCTTTCCAACCGCCATACCCGCCCTTAAGGCTGAGTACATCAGCATAGCCATAATCAAACATCATGGTCATTGCCATAGTGGACCGGTGCCCGCTCCCGCAGTAAATTACAACAGGTGCATCGGCGGCAGGCCATTCAGCACGGCTGGCAACGAACGATTCTAAAGGGATGTGCAGGTAGTTAGGGGCATCAATGTGGCCTTTCTCGTCCACTTCTTCCTGACGGCGAACATCAATCACAACCAGGTCTGCGTTCTCACCTAGTGCTAAGTTGAGGTCATCAGCTGTGGTGATGCCGAATTTGACGCCATGCTCTTTGATACCAACTAAATAAACATCTGCGGCAAGAACTAGCGCGGGATCAGGTTGAGCAGCATTTAAAGCGATTGCTTCGGGTACACTTTCAGCCACGGGGTTGCCGGCTTCTTTCCAATCTGCGAAGACAGCTTTGAGGACGCGGACATCTGTCCAACCCATACCGTGCAGGGCGGTCATCCCGATGGTTGCTCGCCAGCCGGTGCCGCAGTAGACTACGATGGGGGTGTCGAAATCAGGCAGCAGGTCAATGTGCTGGGCTAACTCGTTAAGAGGAATATGGACTGCGCCTTCGATGTGTCCGTTCTCTTCCAACTCAGAGGTAGTGCGCACATCCACAAGGAAGGGCGGCTCATCTTCAATCATCTCAGCCAGCAAGGCATCGGCTTTAATGGTGTTGTAAGCAGCCATGGTGTCCAACATCGCGCTGAACACGGTGTCCAAAGCTTCCGGACCTGCAGGCATAACAGCCTCAGGTTCTTCAACTTCGGCGGTAGGTTCTTCGACAACCGGCTCTTCAACAACTGCAGGATCTTCGACAACCGGTTCTTCTACGACTGGTGCTTCAGCCGCAGGGGAGCAAGCGGCCAGTACCATGCTCGCCAAAATGATGAGCGATACTAAAAGATATAGTTTTTTCTTCATGGTTTATCTCCTCTAAAAAAGTATTAAGATGGTTAATTGACAACTAAGACGTGTACATAGCAGATTAAGGCTGTGGCGTTTCATCTGCTGGCGTCAAAACCGGAGCGGGTATCTCTCCGATAATTACCGATTGATTGCTTTTCCATTCCTCAGGAGAAACTTTATCGAGTGTCAGGTACTCTGGGTTTCCATGACAAGCATTACATGACTCGGTTTGAGGAGTTTCTAGCTGAATATTGTGCGGTGTTGCGTAAACCCAAGTGGGCAGGGCGTCGAAATTGCGTAATAAATCATCGCCATAAAATTGATAACTGGTTCCAGAAATGGGTACATGGCGCAGGGTTACGTAATCATAGGGTCGGTCATAACTCTTGCGAGGATTCTTGCCAATAAAGAAGCCCAGATAAGAACCTTCGGTGGCAAAGATCGGATTCCCTGTTGTTTCGCTAATGGTCACATGGCAGCCATCACAGCTTGTATAAGCCACCGAGTGACATACCTGACAAGAGAGATCGGCGCCATGCGCATCGTGCATTTCGATCCCATCCGCCCCTGTGGTTACTGGAGCGTGGCAAGATTCGCAGCGGGGGGATTGAACGCCCTCATATCTGTGTTCAGGAGGTGGAATCGTAGCTTCTTCTGTTCCAGGGTGGCAAGATTCGCAATCTTGAAGTTGGCCGTGCATTTCATGGCTACCATGGCAATCGGTACATTTCATGCGCCCTTGGCGGAAATGCACATCAGCCTTGAGGTCTTCATGTTTGCCCAAGTACTCGTTTCCTACCCGGCTACCGTGGCAGGCAGTGCAGTTTCGTGTCATGGAAGGTGTTTCATTAAATATATGGCCATCAATAAAGCCGCCTCCAACTAAATTGGGTTGGCTGACATGACATTCGCCGCAGGTGGCATGACAAGCTGTGCAATGATTGTTGAACATTTCTTCTAAGATTGGATGATCTTCAGGCACGGTACGGGCATTTAAAACTGTCCAATACCCGGTCAAGCTCGTGTGCAAACTGGTTTCATTGGTTGCAACCACGTCTGGATGGCACTCCCCACAATTAGTTTCAGGGTCATCACTGGGATTGCGAATCATATCTACATGGGCAGCTTCTTTATTCGATGATTGTTCACCGCTATGGCAGTCTGTGCAGGCGATTTGTCCGTGAACGGTTTCAGAAAAATTAGCACTATCAACCAATACTTTTTCCCAAGGCTCCAACGGAGCCACTTCGCCCCCTCAACCTTCGCCTTCGTTTTCGCTTTCAACCACTTCGATAGGGGCAGCGGTATCAACTAACATTTGCTGATCGGCATGACATTCCAGGCAGTGATTGGATGAAGTTGATTCTGGAAGAACCTCGTCTTCCTCCGCATCGAGCGAAGTATCTACTGCGACTTCCTCCGCACTTGGGGCGATTGCAGGTGATTCGGGTGTATCAAAGATGCTCTTACTCTCCGCCTGATTACATGCCACAACACCAACTGCCATGAAAATAAAGAGCAAGATGATGAATAATCCGTACCTATACCTGATCATTTCCACGTGTTCTCCAGTTTTCCAAAGATATGCTGTACTCTTTTTCACGAATGGATTATATATAAGCAAGTGTCATAGTCTCAAGTGACAAAGATAACATTTGCTTATAGCTTCTGCTTATCCTAAGAATAAGAAAAAGCTATTGCAAAATGATGTTTGTCACTTGAAATCATTATGAATATCGTGCTAATATTCACAAGTATTGAGATTAAGATTTAAATATCAATGTTTTCACCGCTTGATAAGCAGATTAATTGAGGAAGAGAGAAATAATGAATAAATTGGCTCATCCAAAATCACATCTTTTGCCCATAATTTCCGGGCTTTTCGTTTTTGCTCTGTCCATGTCGTTTTCAAGTGGGGCCGCGTTAGCTTCTCCGCACATACAAGATGGAGATCCAGCCGAGATGCCTGAAGTTAAGGAGTGTGGCGAATGCCATCTCGATATTGCCGAGCATTGGTCCCATAGCCCTCACGCCCATGCTTATGACGATCCTGTTTTCCAAGACCGTTGGGTAGGTATGGGAGAACCGGGAGAATGTCTCGCCTGCCACGCTACTGATTATCTTTCTTCGACAGGAGAATATAGCGCAGAGGGTGTTGCCTGTGAGTCGTGCCATGGGAAAACTTCGGAGAACCACCCTCCCGAAATTATTCCTATAAAAGCCGATACCGAATATTGCGGCTCCTGTCACACAACTACCTTAAGTGAATGGCGATTAACGGGCCACGCTGCTGCAAATGTTGGCTGTACAGACTGCCATGACCCCCATAGTCAAGAAGCCCTCTTTGAAGATTCTGATGCAATGTGTATCAATTGTCACGAAGAGAGTGAAATGGGCGATTACTTAAATGATTTGCATGTTCAGAATGATATCGGCTGTGTGGACTGTCATGCTTTGGTTATTCCGCCAGAGGTAATCCCTGATGATGGTATTGTGCCTACCGGGCATGCATTCAATATCACCACGAGTACCTGTGTGGCCTGTCACACAGATGCCTTGCATGCTGGCTTCTCTTTGCCAGGATACGAGAATGGCGCAAAGAACGCTCATACAGCAGATGATGAAATTGAGGGTGAATCTGCTGGTGAAGATGTGGAGAGCGATTTGCAGCCAGAGCAGCATCTAGAGGCATTGGAAACTGCGCTGGCCAGTCGTAATATGTCTAATATATTCCAGGGTGGGGTTGTGGGCATTGTTTTGGGCGGAACCACCGCTTGGATTGTTGCTCGAAACATTCGCCGTTTGCCTGAAAAATCGAATGCTGAAGATGAGGAGGACGAGGATGGCAAAAAAGCCTAAGGATAAAAAATCCAGCTCAACCAATCTGCTATCGCGGCGAGATGTAATCCAAATTGTTGGTATTACCGGCGCAGCCGCAGTTGTTACGCAGGCCATCACATCTGGACCGCTCTCTCCTGAAGCCATCCAAGGAATTGGTGAGAAAACTCATGGCGGGGAAGGCGCCAGCAATCACGAGTGGCACATGGGCATTGATCTTGCTAAGTGTATTGGCTGCCAATATTGTCTGTGGGCATGCCAAGCCACGAATGATGTACCTGAGCAAGAAATGCGTTGGAATGTAGGATTTCCCGAACGTACTGAAGGTGGCACAGATTTTTTCATGACGAGACCGTGCCTTCATTGTGAGGAAGCTCACTGTGTGAAAGTATGTCCTGTGGGAGCAACTTGGGTGCGTGAAGATGGCATCGTAGAGATGGACTATGATCGCTGCATTGGCTGCCGGTATTGCGAAGTGGCCTGTCCTTACGACGTGCGCCGCTTCAATTGGAAAGTATCCGAAGCTGAAAATCCTTAGCATCCCACCTGGGGAGTAGCTGTAATCGAGCGTCGTGATCGTGGGGTTGTGGAGAAATGCACTTTTTGTTCACACAGATTGGATCGTGGTCTTGAACAAGGACTGACCCCTGGAGTTGATCATGCAGCAACTCCTGCCTGCGTGAATGTCTGTCCCGTGAATGCGCGCGTTTTCGGCGATATTAATGACCCTGATAGCCCGATTACCCAATTCCTAGCCAAACATGAAACCTTCCGTTTGCGTACTGACTTTGGCACAGAGCCTAAAGTTCACTACGTGCGACCCGAGAAGGAGGCTTAGTATGATGTTCCAAAACATATTTAATATTAAAGAATCGCGAGAACGAATCTGGTGGTTATGGATAGCAACAACTGCAGTCATGTTCTTGGTAGGACTGGTGGGCATGGCCCGAGTCTTGCTATATGGGTTGCAAGTTACCGGTCTCAGTGACCGTGTCCCTTGGGGGCTGTGGATCACCCAAGATCTGAGCGCCATTGGCATGGGAGCGGGGGCGTTCACACTTTCGGCGATCGTATATCTATTTCGAATAGAGCGCTTCAAGCCGATTGCCCGCGCAGCAGTGTTTGTTGGATTCCTAGGATATACCTCGGCAATGATTGCCCTTGCAATGGATATTGGACGTCCCGATCGATTCTGGCACCCATTAGTTTATTGGAATGTCCACTCCGTATTGTGGGAGATCACCTGGTGTGTGATTTTGTATTCCACCGTTTTAGTTTTGGAATTTCTACCGATTTTATTCGCTAACCCCTTCTTCAGTCGTTGGCCAACCCTAGGCAAATTTAGTCATTTACTGCATAAGGCTTCACCGGTATTTGCTGCCATCGGTTTGGGGCTGTCATTACTGCACCAATCATCATTGGGCGCAACTTATGGCGTTCTCGCTGGTCGAGCGATCTGGTTTAAACCTACGTTGCCTGTGATGTTCATTATCTCAGCGGTAGCAGGTGGAATTTCCATGACTCTAGTCTTATCGATGATAGTAGGAAAATTGCGCAACCAACGCGTTATTAGCCGCCAACTGCAATTTGATCTATCCCGTTTGGCTGGATATACATTGTTGGCATATCTCTACCTGAAACTATGGGATTGGGCTGCGACATCGTACTACAGCCATGCTCCCGGTACGGCTGAAGCTCTCAATCGTCTGCAGGCTACAACTCCTTACACACAAACCTTTTGGTGGTTAGAAATTATTTTAGGCGGAATCGTCCCTGCTATTATTCTACTTTATCGCCCGTTGAGACATAACGATCGATATGTAATGGTTGCCCTGGCATTCATTGTAATGGGTGTTACTGTCAATCGGTGGAACGTGACTTTATCTGGGTTGGTAGCCCCACCACAGTGGTCACCAGGTGTGCTTGGCAATTTGATCGCTGTTTCATATCTGCCCTCTTGGACGGAGATATCCGTTTTCATTGGAATCCTTGGATATGCTTTATTGGCTTTCAGCTTGGGTGTTCGTTATCTTCCAATATTCCAAAAAGACAATGAAATTAGCTCCCTCTAAAATATAAGGAATTATTAGTGAAATGAAAAAATGGTATAGGGTGAATCCATATTCTATACTTTTTTCATATAGTCCAATCTTGAGATGATTTATTAAAAAGTAAGTTGCATACATTAAGAACTACAATAAGAAAACATTATCGATGAGTTGCTTTTATCTCTCGAATCCGTTATGATTGTGCTGGCATAAATATTTCAAAGGAGAAGTGCGCATGCAAGATGCTCACCAACTAAACGTTTTCCTGATTGCGGCAGATACCCTTAATTTTACACAAGCTGCTAACAAGCTTGGCATGAGTCAGCCCAGTGTGAGTCAACACATTCAATCTCTAGAGCGTTTTTTTGACACCCCATTATTTATCCGTTCTCCTCGTAATTTGAAATTAACCGACGCAGGTAGTGCGCTTATCCCTCTTGCCCGAGATTTGGTTAAACAATCCATCCATATTGAAGAAACTATGTCCTCGCTGCATGGGGAAGTTTTTGGTCATTTAATAGTGGGTTGTAGTACTACTCCAGGAAAATACATTCTCCCTCATCTCTTATCCAGATTTCATGCTGAACATGCAAAAGTCCGAATTACCTGCCAAGTATCACCCCAGACTCAAGCTATAGAAATGTTATCTGAAGGATATGTCAACTTCGCTTTAACTAGCTTGGTCAAAGAACCGAGTTCTACAGTCGAATTCCGGAATTTCATGCGCGATAATATTATCTTGATCGCACCACTCGAACATCCTTGGGCCGAACAAAAAATAATTCAGCCTGCAGACTTATACGACGCAGATTTCCTGATGCGCGAACATGATTCAGGAACCTTTAATGCAATGGACTCCGCGCTCTCCAAAATTGGCATACAGACCGATGCATTAAACACATTGATGACCTTGGGAAATTCAGAAGCGATTGCTCTTTCTGTACAAGAGGGCTTGGGCGTGGGATTTGTCTCAGAAATTGTGGTGACCATGCTGGGTCAGGGGCGTGTTATTCCCATCAAGATAGATGGTCTAGATATGTATCGAGAAATATACATTGGTCATAATACCAGGCAATTAACTACAGTTGCCCAAAAAGCATTTTGGGAATTTGTTCAGAACTTACCTTATCCATTTCCGTTAGCCTAAAATTTTTACACTCAGGCACGGCAAAAACATCTCAGAACTTCTCGTTTCTGAGATGTTTTTAAGGTTGTTCACCCTAATTGAATATCTTTATCAGGTCCGAAGATTAAATCCCAAAAATTACAAATTAATCAAATTTTTGCCCCAACCATATTTCCACAGCATGGCAGCTCTTCGACCTGGAAAATCGATCATAGCCCGCCCATGGGAATAATAGAAATCTTAATTATTTACCCCTTGCAAGTGCAATATCTAGGTAATTTGAGATTTCACTCGGGCTCCAAATTTGAGAACTTTGATCTCAGAATTAATACCTATTCCGATAAAATTTAAAACATATTATGTACAGAAATATCCAAGCTCTAGATGGAGATAAGGTCTGGTATCTGTATCAATGGAATTCCTGACTCTTAAGTAGAAAATTTGATCTAAAATACTAGGCTTTGGCATCCATATACGAATACCATGTGCCATTATTTCTAAATTTTGCAAGGTGATCCAGTGAAAAGGTCGCTGTTTTTACCCGGAATTATATTAATGAAGGGTACTAACATTTACGGATATATCATATTTGTCGAGGGGAGTTATAATACGGTTGTAATCGATAAAGATGCAAACGCATGATTTATTCCATATCCGACGATCTCACAAAAACATATGGTTAGAAATTTTTTTATCGCATACTTATTTTTGTAAGAACGGATACTTATCCAACATCTTTACTCTATATGAATTCAAGCATAATTATTCCAGCTTTTAATGAAGAAGAAAGCATCGGATTCGTATTAGATCGTATTCCCAGCAACGACATCTTTGAAATCTTGGTCATTGACGGTGGTTCAAAAGATAATACGGTCGCGATTGCGAAAGCGAGCGGTGCGCAAGTGATTCATGAACACAGACGGGGGTACGGCAGGGCATGTGCAACAGGTGTTGAGCATGCTGCAAGTGAAATCGTTGTTTTCTTGGATGCGGATGGTGCTGATGATCCTTCTCAAATTCCTGAATTGGTTGCTCCATTGATCAACGGACATGCCGACATGGTACTAGGCTCTCGCCTTAGTGGATTTATCCATTCAGGGGCCATGCCCCCGCACCAATATTTTGGTAATTGGCTTTCTGCGAGCTTAATTCGATTGCTATATGGTTATCCAATCACCGATCTCAGTCCATTCCGTGCAGTGGGTCGCTCAAAACTATTGCAGCTAGAAATGCAAGAAATGACTTATGGCTGGCCCACAGAAATGATCGCGAAAGCCGCCCGGAAAAAGTGGCGAATATCTGAGATTCCAGCCAATTACTACCCACGGTATGGTGGCAAATCAAAAATTAGCGGTACCTTAAGAGGGACCATTTTCGCTACTTATTTCATTCTTTCAACAATTTTCAAATATGCGCGTTGATAAACAAGTTGGAAAAAATCTTATGAATTCGACTGCTCTTATCATCATGGCCAAAGAGCCCAGAATTGGCTCGACAAAAACACGTCTATGTCCGCCATTAAAATCTGAAGAAGCTGCAAAGCTTTACGAGGTCTTACTCTGGGATACTATCAACATGATTGCCGGGATCGAAGGTATCGACATAGCAATTGCAGTTACACCTCCAGAGTCAATTGAATATTTTAAAGGTATTACCTCATCAGAAACTCACTTAATTCCTGTTACTTGTGCAACGATTGGAGAATGCCTTTCGTTTTCCATAAGTCAACTTCTTAGCATGGGTTATTCCCGTGTAATGGCACTTAACTCTGACGGACCAACGCTGCCACCAGCTTATATTCAACAAGCTGTTGAACGTCTAGATCAACATGATTTGGTGCTTGGTCCAGCAGAAGATGGCGGTTATTACTTGATCGGTGTCAAACAAAAGCATGACAGCCTATTGACGGGCATATCATGGAGCACTAGTGAAGTACTTTCTCAAACTCTCGACAAAGCAAACCGATTAGGTCTGACAGTTAGCCTGATACCTACGTGGTACGATGTTGATACCGCCAAGGATTTCCAACGTCTGCGTAATGAACTAAAAACTCTTCCATCCGATACACTCATAAATACTCGACAATTTCTTGATCAATGGCATCTAAAATACTAATCGCCAGGAGCAACAATGCCTTTATTTGGGCTGGCACGTTCATAACGTTTTGTTTCACGGCTCTGATTCCATTCCCTAGTTTGCGGGGTTCTTACGTACCGACATTTTTAATTCTTTTCTATTCTGCATCAGCGGCTTATATATTTGCGATATTTCGATTGCACCGAGATCGCATCTCTTTGAAACTTATATTTGGATTTGCGATACTCTTCAGATTGATCTTAGTTTTTACAACGCCATCGCTTTCTGATGATATCTACCGCTATATTTGGGATGGGCATTTGATGAATAATGGTGTTAATCCTTACGCTTTTGCGGTTAACTCCCCTTTGCTAGATTCCTTCGCCATTCCTTTGCGAACACTTGTTAATCACAACTGGATGGCGTCTCCATACATGCCGACTTCCCAATTGGTGTTTGCAATTGTAGAGAGAATCTTCCCTCAAAACATTTCGGTTTTCAAAGTTGCAGCAGTTGTGTTTGATTTATCGACAGGCTGGTTGGTGCTTGATATTCTCAATAAATTGGGATTACCTAGGCGCAACGTATTAATCTATTTATGGAACCCATTGGTAATCATAGAGTTTTCTCACAGCGGACATGTTGACGCGATGATGATCAGTTTTATGATGTTAGCATTTTGGTTTATAGTAAAAGAAAACCACCAAAGGGTGGCATTTTTATCAGGCTCTGTTTTTGGTTTAGCCGCTGCAACTTTGACCAAATTCTTGCCGATCTTGCTGTTACCCATTTTCTGGTGGCGCTGGGGGTGGAAAAGCCGTGGGATTTTTGTATTAATAATTTTTTTGACATTAGTACTATTCATTCCCGGCGCTGGTTGGGGGCTGTTTGGACCGCTAGATGGAACTGGTATCTTTGGGGCTACTCGTATTTATGTCCAGGGTTGGAATTACAACAGCAGTTTTTATCACTGGTTGGAAGTGTGGTTATCAGGTTATGAAACCGCTGGGGCTGTCCCAGTTGATCCCGTTGGCAAAACCCCGATTTATATTGCTAAATCAATTACTGCTGCGTTGTTGGCAGTCACAGTACTCCTGACAACATGGTTGGCATGGCGTAATGAAAAATTGGATCAACGTATTCTTAGAGACCGAAATCTTGCACTAATTCGATTAGCCATTTTACCTCTGGGCGCATTTCTGGTGTTGACAGCTACCGTTCACCCGTGGTACGTGACAATGATTGTCCCATTTGCGTCATTTTATTTTCCAAAAACGATAGATTCTGCTACCATTAAACTTTTCTTTTGGTCCTGGATATATTTCTCAATCGCGGTGACGCTTTCATATCTTACATATTTAGACCCAAGCAATTTGCGCGAAACTACGTGGGTTCGTTTGGTGGAATACATTCCTTTTTATGGATTATTGAGTTGGGCTTTTATACGCGCTATCAGAGAAAGTAAGAAACCCCAACCTATAATAGTCTAGGTCCTGTAGCTATACAATTGAAAGGGATCATTTAATGCCATTTATTTTAGCCATGCTCTCTGGGACTTCCCTGGGATACGCATTTGAACGCGGGGATATGTGTTTTCATAGCACGTTAAGCGGTATATTTCGTACGCCAAAACAGGTTGATCTTTTTAAAGCTTATGTCCTAGCCCTACTTGTATCTACACCAATTATTTATCTTTTGCGGGTATGGGGATGGATTGACCCCTGGATTCCACCCTTTGTCTGGGGTGCCAATATTGTTGGCGGTGTGATCTTTGGTATTGGCATGGTTGTGGCCTCGTCCTGCATAACTGGTTTATTTTACAAGCTTGGGCATGGCATGCTCGGGGCTTTTGTAGGTTTAGTTACTTGGGCTTTGGGCGATATCATTGTATATATAGGACCACTTTCAAGGCTGCGTGACACGCTAACAGCTAACCCACTTACCATTTCCGGCATCAGCCCCACGGTTGGTAATCTATGGGGTCCAATGGGTTGGATATTTCTAATACTTGTCAGTCTGGGTGTGACAATTTGGCTTTGGCGCTCGCCAAAATCAACTCGATCATCAAGGGGAAAACTTTGGGGCTGGTTGCCATTAGGAATTGCTGTCGGGTTGATTATTAGCGCGGGTTGGCTCTTGGCACAGGCTGGTGGATCGAACTACCCGTTTGGTACATCTTATGTGCCTACCCAGATTTATATGGCGATTATCAATGGTGAAAAATCTTCTCCTTGGATTGCGATCACGTTGTTCAGTTTGATTTTGGGAGCCTTCATCGCAGCCCGGCGTTCAGGCACATTGCAGGTTCGAGGAGAATCCCTGCGCCGTTACTTCGAATTGGCTGCAGGAGGTTTCTTGATGGGTGTGGGGGCTGCTTTCGCAGGTGGCTGTAATCTAGGCCATGCTTTGGTGGGTGTACCCTTACTATCTATTGGTAGTATCGCAACTGTATTAGCGATGATCGTAGGTGTGTATCTGGCCAACCAAACCATTAAAATTTGGACCCGCATAAAGCGTTAATTATTCACCATAGTTGGAGCATTGTATGGCAATTGATTTATTATTGGTAAACCCTGTGTTTCTAAGTATGAATAAAACCGAGCAAGAGTTAATGAATCCTTATTTCCCATTAGGGTTGCTTTATCTGGCAGCTTTTATAAGAGAGCAGGGGTTTCGTGTTGAGATCTTTGATGGCACATTTCTTGATGGTACCAAAGAATTTGAAAATGCTATTACACGTCTTTCTCCGCGAGTTGTGGGTATCACAGCTGTAAAGCCTAATAGGGAGATGGCAATTGATTTAGCCAAAAGAGCACGATCTTCTGGGGCAAAAATTATCCTCGGAGGTCCAGACCCAACCTACAAACCCGATTTGTATGCGCTTTCTCCAGAAGTGGATATCGTCGTTCATCATGAAGGCGAATTAACATTGGTTGAGTTACTTCATTTTCTACTGAAAGAAAAGGGGGTACAAAGCTTATGTGATATTGACGGCATTGCCTTTGTTGATCAGAATAATAAATTGATTATCACGCCCAGACGCTCCTACATTTTAAACCTGGATGATCTCCCTCTCCCCGCGCGAGACCTGATCGACATGGACAGATATTTAAACATTTGGCAGCACCATAACGGTTATTCATCCCTGACAATTTCGGTGGCACGCGGCTGTCCCTATGGATGTGAGTGGTGCCAGGATTCAGTTCATGGGACAGGATACCGCCAGCGATCACCAGAAAGTGTGGCTGCTGAAGTAAAAACATTGATGAATGTTTATCAGATTGACCGCTTACGTTTGGTAGACGATGTGGACGGCATTGATCAATCATGGTTTGTGTCTTGGGCTGAAGCAGCTGAAAAAAATGATGCCGCCATTCCTTTTGAAGCACTCAATGATCTCCAGCGGAAAGATATTCCCATGCTGGATACCAGGGATGCTCTCTGAGCGAAGCGTAACGTTTATTATCCCACCGTGAGTGGGAATCTCCATGCACCACCTGCAGAAGAAGAATAATGACGAAATCCAATTTTTTTGATTCAGGATCACCATTTTTAAATCATCCCTCACTAACGCCTGCGCGAACTGCTGCAGAAGTTGATTTTGTGCTGGATCATACAAAACTATCATCAGATCAAATAATTCTTGATGTGGGCTGTGGACCCGGACGCCATAGTATTGAATTATCCCGGCGCGGTTATCAAGTGGTTGGCATTGACCCTTCCGAAACAATGATTAAAGTGGCAGTGAAACGTGCAGCAATAGCAGATGTTCAGCCGAAATTCATTCAGGTAAAAGGGGAAGATTTCACGCCTGATGGTGAGATTGACGTGGTAATATGCCTTTTTACTACCTTAGGTCAGATCAATAATCAGGGTGAAAAACTCCACATAAAAACTAGCCACCCGCTTCTGAACCGTATTGCAGATGTATTGTCTCCCAGAGGTAATCTCATCTTAGAAATACCACAAAAGAGGTGGGTGATCGCCAATCTCAAAAAGTATGAGCGTTTTGGTAATGGTGAAAACTACACCGAAATAAAAAGAGTATATGATACCGAGAACAGCATTCTCAATGAATCGTTCTACCTTGTCTCGCCAAAAGATGCGAGAAATTATTTTCTTCGCTATTATCTTTACAGTTATCAAGAAATTCAATTTATGTTGGAGAACACTGGTTTTGAGATTACTCAGGTTTATGGGGATTATCATAACTCCCCACTGACAGAAGAAAGTCCGAATATGCTCATGGTAGCGCGTTTGGCTGGCTGAATATGGAGATTTTCAATTGGTTAAACGATGAGAGTATAAAACTCATGATGAACGGGATCATGCTCACCATTGGGTTGACAGCGGTTACCTCCTTATTATCTATCATACTTGGTGTTTGGGTTGGTACACTAAAACTCATCCAGCGCCCAGTACTCCGTCAATTGGCTACTATCTATATTGAAATCCATCGAAATATCCCGGCACTTGTGTTGATCATTTTCTGGGCTTTCGCGTTTCCAAATATATTTCCACCAGAAACACGGCGGATGTTATTTTTCAATAATTCAATTATTAACCATATTAGTGGCTGGACGGGATTATCCATTCCCTATTACACCCTGGCAGTTGGCCTTGCCCTGACTTTGAATACTAGCGCATACCTTGCCGAACTCTTTCGCGCTGGTGTTGGCACTATCCAACAGGAACATATTGATGCGTCTCGTACATTGGGCGCTCCTAAATCAGTATTGCTGAGGCGGATCATCATTCCACAAGGATTACGAGCCGCTTTTACAGCTATTTCAACTCGATTGATTCACAATATGAAAAACACGGCCTTAGCTGCCTTCGTTGCAACTCCCGAATTCTTTCACAGCATTCAATCCGCCATTTCGCGTTCCTTTCGAGCTGTGGAGTTGCTCATTCTGGCCGCAATAATCTATATAGGTTTATCTTTAATTTTTTCATCGCTCTTGCGATGGATTGAAAACCGTTTGAACCAGCAGTCTTTGGTAGCTCAAAAAGGATAGACTAATGCGTGCTCAAATTGAATTCTTGGGTTCAAACCTCACAAATTTGCTCATCGGCTTCCCAGCGCAGCGCCCTGGCGGATTATTTCTAAGTATTCTTCTAGCACTATTCGGGATTGGTGTAGGGTTCTTGATCGCGTTAGTTGTTGGCAGTGGCCGAGGATCGCGCTTTCTGTGGGTGCGCTGGATAAGCCGATTGTATATTGAAATATTCCGTGGATTGCCGTTGATCTTGCTTCTCCTTTTAATCTATCAAGTTTTCGGCGGGCGTCGGTGCGGTTTCGATATAAAACCCAGCACGGCTGCTATGATCGCGCTAGCGCTTTACAGCGGCGCTTATCAGACTGAGATCTTTTATGCTGGCTTACAAGCCATACCAACACAGCTTGTCGAATCCGCTCGAGTTATTGGTGGATCCCCCTGGCAAGTATTTCTCTGGATTAAAATGCGATATGCTATCCGAGTAATGCTGCCAGCCTTTGTGGGACAGGCAATCAGTTTGTTCAAAGACACTTCGGTCGTTATCGTCATTGGGGTTGCTGACTTAATGACCGTAGGACGAGCTGTGCTGGGTAGTGATATAAAAAAATTTATCTTATTGGGTAAGTTTGTACCTACTGCTAGGTTTTCTATATTTTGTTGTTGCATTTGGTATTTCTCAGATGGCAAAGCGCTCAGAACGCGCCCAACAATCTGCTGATTTGGTTTATTCGTTGACTGATTTCTAACTTTACCGGAGGTTTTATCATGAAACAAAAAATACTTTTCATGATTGGATTTATCTTGACAATGGCTTTGCTGGTAAGCGCATGTTCCGCACTTGGGTCATCATCCACTTCCAGCGAATCTAGGGCTGATCGCATCACAAACGATGGGGTGGTGCGAGTTGGGGTTCGTTTCGACAACCCGCCCTTAAGTTTTATCGAAAAGGATGGTGAATGGGTTGGATTCGACGTTGATTTAGCGAATGCCCTAGCCGATCAGCTTGGCGTAGCAATTGAGATGATCAAAGTTGACGAGACCACTCGAATCAGTTTCCTGCAAGAAGGTAAAATAGATATCGCCGTTGCCAGCATGAACCACACCCGCTCACGAGAAAATGCTATCGATTTTAGTATTACTTATTTTTGGGATAATCAATCTTTCTTAATACGGAAAGGCACTTATACATCTTTAAAAGCAATTATGGGGCAAAAAATCGCAGCTAATGCGGGCAGTTCCACCATTGATTCTTGGACAGCTTACTCTGAAGCGCATGGCGGACCAGCTCCAGAGGTTGTCGAATTTACGGACAAACTAGCCGCAATGCAGGCCCTACGTGATGGCGTGGTAGAAGGCTATACTGAAGACAATATTACTCTCTTGGCACTCGCAGCTGGTGACCCAGAATTGGAACTCATCCCCGGCGGGCACAATCTGGTTCAGTTTGGTATTGGTTTGCCCAATAACGATTCGGTTTTGCGCGACCAGGTTAATTATGCCCTCCAAGAGTTATGGAAAAATGGCACCTACCAACAGATATACGATAAATGGTTTGTTGGTCCTCACGCGGCAGTACCCCTCCCCTTAGGTGGGAAAATGGAAATTTGGCCCTAGTAAATTCTCTCATTTTTCGCTGCGGAAAATCTACCACATAACACAAAAAGACTTATGACAATCGTTACACTGACCAATCTCACAAAAGAATTCGCACCTGGGGTACCCGTACTGAGAAATTTCAATCTCAGGATTAACGATGGTGAGCTTGTTGCTTTGCTTGGCCCTTCCGGGAGTGGAAAGACCACGGTCTTACGCCTGATCGCTGGTTTACTTGAGCCTACTCAAGGGGATGTGCTGTTTAATGACCGCTCTGTACGCAATGTTCCGCCTGAAAAGCGTGGAGCTGTAATGGTATTTCAAAACAATGCCATATTCCCATTCATGACGGTTGGGGAAAATATTGCTTTTGGACTAAAAGTTAAAAAAATAAGTCCAGCCGAGGTATCTATACAGGTAGCCGAGGCTTTATCCAAAGTCCAATTGTCTGGTTTTGAAAATCGGCATCCAGCTGCGTTGTCTGGGGGACAGCGTCAACGGGTGGCACTCGCACGGGCATTAGTTGTGAACCCCAAGATATTACTTTTAGATGAACCTCTCAGCAGTTTAGAAACCGCATTACGGATTGAGCTGCGAGACATGATCCGAAACTTACAAAGAGAAATGGGGATTACCACCCTATTTGTCACTCATGATCAAGAAGAAGCGATAATGATTGCTGATCGGGTGGCCCTACTCTTGGATGGACATTTACGACAGGTTGGCTCTCCACGTAGTTTTTTTGAGCAGCCTGCTGATGCAGACGTGGTTCAATTTCTTGGCGGTGGTAACATCATCCAAGGAATTAAGTGTGGCAATCGAGTGAGAACAAGAATTGGGGATTTGCAGATTGCACAATCCGATTGGCCTGATGGAGAAGTAATGCTCGCAATTCACCCAGAAGCCATTGAGGTCGGTGCCAATGGACATAATAATATACCTGCACAAATCTTCTCGCAAAAATATCTTGGGACAAAAATCCAGTATGAATTATTGGTTAAAGGGCAAATATTGAGAGTGTCTGTTCTACCTCATCAACAGTGTGAGCGAGGTGCAAAAGTGGTAATTCATTTACCCATGGAAAGTATCCAATTATTACCCTCTCGCCAAAAGGAGAAAAAATGAAATCAATCGACAGTAAGGATGAACAGCTAATTCCAATGGTCTGGATTGCACTGTTGCGCATCATGTTAGGTGTACTTTTCCTAACAACTTGGGGCAGCAATCTGTCTAAAGGATTTTATACACCCGATGGATTGGAATACTTTTTTACAAATGTCTTCCCTCAAAGTGCCAACACTTTGACTTGGTACGCTGCATTTATCGATAATGTGATCATCCCCATACGGGGTATTTTTGCACCCGTTCAACTGATAGGAGAATTTATCCTGGGGCTGTTCTTGCTCATTGGAGCGTTCACTCCAATCACAAGTAGTGTGGCGGCCTTATTTATTATTAATACATTTCTGGCGACTTTTGGACATGATTGGCCCTGGAGCTATGTCACAATATTAAGCATTCTTTTTGTCGTTTTTGTGAACAGGGCTGGGCGGAGTTTAGGCGTGGATGCCTGGTTTTTAAAGAAACGTGGTGAACCGCGGATTCCATTCCTTTGGTAATGGATTTATTTCATAAATAACGAGGAATTCCTTTTGAAAATAATAGAAATCTTGTTTGTATTGAGTGCTATCCTTTTGGCGGTTTATGGCTATAACTCCCTTATTTTAGCCTGGATGAGAGTGGCGCGGTACAAACCTGCTCCTATCAAACAATTTGGAGAAAGCCATAACTGGCCCAATGTGACGGTTCAGCTTCCGGTTTACAATGAGCGCTATGTAATAGAGCGTCTTATTGAGGCTGTTGGCAATTTACAATATCCTCGAGACCGTCTCCATATCCAGGTTCTTGATGATTCCACGGATATTACCAGCGACATCATTGCTCAGGCGGTAAAATATCAGCGTTTAAGAGGACTGGACATTGATCATGTCCAAAGACTAGATCGCTCTGGATATAAAGGCGGTGCTTTAGAATTTGGGTTAGGCTTGGCTAAAGGAGATTTTATTGCTATCTTTGACGCAGATTTTGTACCATCACCTGATTATCTTGAACAGATGATGCCTTACTTTCACAAAAATGGCAAGATTGGATGTATCCAAGCTCGTTGGGGGCATATCAATCGAGAAGCCTCTTGGTTAACTCGCGCTCAAGCCAATGGAATTGACGGTCACTTCATTATTGAACAAGAAGTTCGCAGCCAGAATCATTTGTTTTTAAATTTTAATGGGACTGCGGGAATATGGCGGAAAGCCTGCATTAAAGATGCAGGTGGATGGCAGCATGATACGCTGACAGAAGATTTAGATCTCAGTTATCGTGCTCAACTTAAAGGCTGGCAAATCCGATACATTCCCCACGTTATTGTTCCGGCTGAACTACCAGTCCACATTAATGCACTTAAGCGGCAGCAATTCCGATGGGCCAAAGGCAGCATCCAGACTGCCCAAAAACTACTTATGGACTTATGGCGTTCATCGAACAGCATGATCAAGAAAATTGAAGCTACTATTCATTTAACGCATTACATTGTTCACCCCCTGATGCTCTTCAACTTGATCATTTCTTTACCGTTGATATCAATTAAAAGCCCACTTCTTTGGATTTTGCCGGTCTTTATAATTTCGGCTATTGGTCCCATGTTGATGTATTGGGTTGCAATGGGGGAAGAGGGGCAGACACTGTTGGAGAGAGCCTATAATCTAGCCATGCTGTTGATATTAGGCATGGGGTTATCTCTCAATAACTCACTCGCAGTATTCGAAGCATTGCTGGGGAAGCAAAGTGCCTTTTTACGAACACCAAAGTTTAATATGCAAGGAAAGAATATTACAAGCAAGATAAATGAATATATGCTACCTCGAGATCCTTTCGTGTGGATTGAAATATTTCTTGCCATCTACACCACAGGTTTGCTTATCTATGTTATCACCCAAGGGGTCTGGGGTATGGTTATTTGGCTGATTTTATATGCAAGTGGGTACACCTACATCGCTGGTTTGAATTTCAGACAGGTTCAAGGTGGCAGTGATTAGTGAAGTCGGGCCCATCTTCTAAATTGCGCAAGATACTCTCATCTATTTAGGCTTATAAATTAAGAATAATGCACGACCTGGAAACGTTTCAGGTCGTGCATTAGATATAGAAGCGCGTTTGCTTATGTCTAGGTAAAAATTATTATTACCGAAATAATTTATTTCGAGGCTGATAGTACATTTATCTTCAGACTACAGTTTCGTTTGGCAGCAACTAATAAAAATAACATTTTGTCTTTAGTTGAATAGCTTCAAAATTCAGCGTGCACCTCCAACCTTATTTTTGAAGATTATCAATATACTGACTGATCGATGCAATCCCAGTGAGTTTTTCATAGAAGAAATTGTTTACAATATTGATGATTTCAGCTCGGGCTGCGTTGGCTTGAGGTGAAAGTTTGCCACGATTAATATCATCCGCGAGCAGTGAGCGGAAATTGAGCAGCATGCGCACGATCTCGATTTCTTTCTCCCCTTCAAGGGCCGATGTAACTCCTAAAATCAATTGATCTGCCTGACTCAATATTGTTGATGGATCGATTTCCGATCCTGGCTGAAAACTCTCGTCGATTGTGCGGATCAATGCGTTGATTTGGTAGAGGATGGTGGTTGGCTCGTCAAACAATTCACGCACATACGCCGCATCCGCATATCGTCCGGTAAGTCGAAAGATATTATAGAGCCGCTTGGCAGCTTTGCCATAATTGGGGTCTTTGGTGAAATATTTTGTTACTTCTTTTTCGAGTTGCGTGACATAATCATCCAAGGCATCCCCAGAGACATGCTTGACCAGCTTACTAAAAACAGGAATTGACTCTGCGTCTAAGTACACTTCCTGAAAATATCCATCCAGATAGCCGTCCAGGGGGGTGATATCTCCATTCGGAGATTCCCAGGTTACGTCTAGCATATTGCTGGCATTGACCAATTGCTTGCGAACTGGATCTGCCACAACCCAATCCAATTTGCACCAGCCAGGGTCTTGAGCAGCTTGATCCCACAGGATTTCAGCATGCTTACCCTCAGTTGTTTTTCCAATTATTTTTCCAGCTTCGATATCTTTCGGAGTCCACGAGATTGGATTATCTTTGGATTGAATTGTCCCGTCACGCCGAAAATCAAATGGATAAGAACCAAATTTTAATTCTATGAGTTGATAAGTTTCTCCCTTCAGGGTTGCCAACGCTTTTTCACGCATCAGTTTTGCCAATATCTTGCAAGCTTCATCTTTTGTTCCCGCGGTAATATTCACGCGCTCGAAATAATCAGCATCACCAGGGTAGGTTTGAATCTTGGACTGGGCCGCTGACCCAGATAAGGCCAGGGCAGTTTCAACCTTTCCAGGAATATCTTCAAACTCCACTATTCTCCCAATCTTACGAAAATGAGCCAAGTCGGTATCGTCGAAATCCAACAAGCTAATACTGTGCCCAAACATACCGCTACGCTCATCTATTTCAACCCCAGAATGGCTTTTTGCTGAGACCGCAGCCAACCACTGCAAAGCACCGGCTTCACCAATTTCCACGCCAAGCCGTTGAGCCGATTCGATAATTTTCTTTAGGTCTTTTTGGTTGGTATCTGTCATGGTTAATTACCTCGTAATTCAATTAATAGGATTTTGAATATCTTTGCTTGTTGAATAGCATCTTCAAGAGCATGATGTGAAAGCGAAGTTTCTAGGCCGGTATTTTTTATGATGTTATTATAAGATGTTCCCATCCAATTTGTTTTTCGAAGCCCCATATAAAGGGCTTTAATATCTAAAGCTTTATGCCCAAACGGGTTATATGCCAAATAACGATGAAAATAATAATTGACAAACATCCAATCAAAAGGGGCGTTAAAAGCTGCAAACACTGGCTGAAATCCTTCAGGGACAACACTTGCAACCCACTGAGAAAATTTTTCCATAGCATCTTTTGCTGGGATGCCCGATTCCTGTAATTTATTGAACGACAATTGACTGATAGCAAGAGCCTCGGGTATAAAGCCATCTGCATCTGGTTTCAGTTCAATATAAAATGAACTTCTAGGCTCCGAGAGTGTACAGGCTCCAATTGAGAGCATGGCATATTTCTCTGGAATTGGCCCAGATGTTTCTATATCAACACTAATATATAGTTCTTTCGGATAATTCATTTTGATATTCTATCATTGAGACATCATGTAGTCACAAGATTCTAATAAAAAACAGGGTTTCCGTCCGCAATGC
>PVMK01118688.1_pt1 | contig 21802 bp, 26 predicted proteins | sample 1853481 | NCBI WGS metagenome assembly PVMK01 (sample SAMN08533507, study PRJNA380276) | Marine sediment metagenome, whole genome shotgun sequencing project.
TCCAATCAATTTTTGATAAAGGATATTTGAAAGAAATTGATGAGTTTGTAAGTTATGCACACAAAAAAGGCTTACAAATTCTCTTAGAAGTTCACACAAAAGAAGAATTTGAAAATTCGTTAAAAACAGAGGCAGATTTGATAGGTATTAACAACAGAAACTTGGATACACTAAAAATTGATCTTAAAACTACACAAACAGTTCTGGAGGGATTTAACAAAACAAGACCTATTCTTTCTGAGAGTGGTATTGAAACCCCAGAGGACATTCAATATCTAAAAAAGTGTGGAGCTGATGCATTTTTGATAGGTTCAAGTATCATGAAAAGCAAAAACATTGAAGAGCAAGTAAAAAAGTTGGTGAATGCCTGTTGAAGTATCCTAAAGATGGAAGATTTGGAGAATTTGGTGGAAAATATATTCCAGAAACCTTGGTTCCAGCTGTAGAAGAGTTAGAAGAAAATTATCTTAAATTCAAAAATGATAAAAAATTCAAAAAAGAATTAGATTATTATCTAAAGCAATATGCAGGACGGCCAACTCCATTATATTTTGCTAAAAACCTGACAGAAAAAATAGGAGGAGCTAAAATCTATCTAAAAAGAGAAGACCTACTACATGGAGGAGCTCATAAAATCAATAATACTTTGGGTCAAGCATTACTCGCAAAAAAAATGAACAAAAAAAGGATAATCGCAGAAACAGGAGCAGGACAGCATGGAGTAGCAACAGCAATGGCCTGTGCGGCATTGGGACTGAAATCTGAAGTATACATGGGGTATAAAGACACGATTAGACAAAAGCTCAATGTTTTTAGAATGAATATGCTGGGCTCCAAGGTTCATCCAGTAAAATCAGGCTCACAGACCCTAAAAGATGCAATTAATGAGGCAATACGGGATTGGATTACAAACGTAGAAAATACATATTATCTTCTCGGCTCAGCAGTTGGTCCACATCCATATCCTGTAATGGTTAGAGACTTTCAAAGTGTAATTGGTAAGGAGATAAAATCACAAATGAAAAAAATACAAAACAAAACCCCAGACTGTATAATTGCATGTGTTGGCGGAGGTTCAAATGCTATTGGAACATTTTATCCGCTAGTTGACACAAATGCAGAAATTATCGGCGTTGAAGCTGCTGGCAGGGGGTTAAAATCTGGATTTCATTCAGCAACACTGTCTGCTGGAAGTAAGGGAGTGTTGCATGGAATGATGACTTATTTGCTTCAAGATAAGGAGGGTCAAATTACTGAAACTCATAGTATATCTGCTGGTCTTGATTATCCTGGAGTCGGCCCAGAGCATTCTTATCTTAAAGACAATAAACGAGTAAAGTATCATTCTGCAACTGACGCTGAAGTAATTGATGCATTCTTGCTATTAACAAGAACTGAAGGAATTATTCCTGCACTAGAATCAGCTCATGCAATCGCTGAGGTAGTCAAGGTTGCTCGAAAGTACAAAAAATCAGAATCCATCGTAGTTACATTATCTGGACGGGGTGACAAGGATGTCGAAGAAGTTCAAAACTATTTGAATAAAAATGTCAAGAATTAAAGAAAAGTTTGCAGAGTTAGAGGCCAAAAATGAAAAGGCATTGATATCATATATCATGGTAGGATTTCCAAATGAACGTGCAACTTTGTCTGCTGTAAAAGGATTGGTAAAGGGTGGAGCAGATATTATTGAATTAGGATTTCCATTTTCTGATCCTTTGGCTGATGGACCTGTGATTCAAAATGCAAGTACTGTATCATTGGAGAATGGAACCCGAATAAACAATTTTTTCAACTTTGTAAAAAAAATCAGAAAGCTAACTAACACACCTCTGGTACTCATGACATATACCAATATTTTGTATAACAAAGGATATCTAAAGTTCATTTCTGAGGCTAAAAAAGCAGGAATTGATGGTTTTATTCTACCGGACATGTCAATTGAAGAATCTAAAGAATATCTAAAGGCCGCCAAAGGAAATACAGATACAATATTTTTGGTGTCTCCAAATACTACGAAAAAAAGAATAAGAAAAATCGCAAATGCCACTTCGGGGTTTTTGTATCTTGTAGCAGTATATGGAACCACAGGAGTAAAAACTGGAATTAAAAACTATACTCTCAAAGCAATCAAGGAGATAAAAAAACAAACCAAAGGAAAAATTCCTTTAGGAGTGGGCTTTGGCGTATCTACCCCAGAAGATGTAAAAAAATACATTTCTGCGGGAGCAGATGCAGTAATTGTTGGAAGCGCATTTTTAAAATTAATTGAAAAAACTCCACAAAATCAAATAGAGAGAAAAATTACTGCTTTCACCAAATCTTTGAAAAAACAAACTAAAATCTAATTATTTTTTCCAAAAATTCAATAACCATACCAATAAACCAAACTTGTGAAAAACAAAATCGCTTCTTCTGAGATCTCTTCAGCAGAATGGTTATCACTAAACCAGTTTCTTTACGAGATAAAACAGATTGATTCTCCTTGTGTTTCAGTTTATTACCCTTATGGTAAGGGACAAGAAACCATATTTTTGCTCCAGAAAACAAAGAGGGAGGAGCCATTTGAAAAAATAGAATTAGAAATTGAGAAAAAAATCAAAAAACTTAAAGAGAATCCTTCCTCAGTAGGAAGATTTGCAAAAACCCTTTGTATTTTTGGATGGATACAAAATGGCAAAGTAATCATTAAAAATATTGGAACTTCAAAAAAATTGCCCTACATCTACATGGTTAGCAAAAGACCTTACATCAAACCATTTCGTGACGTTCTCAAAACCAATTTTGATGTGTTATTAATCACACTAGATCAAAAATCGGCACGAATACAGAAATTTCATGGTAGTCAGATAGTCCAAGAGGCTAAACTTAGCATTTACCTACAGGGAAGACATAGAAAAGGAGGACAGAGTCAAGGAAGATTCCTAAGGGCTAGGCAAACCAAAATTCATGTTTTCTTCAAAAAAGTTGCAGATAAAGTCAAAACGATGGACAAAAATTCTGAGGTAATATTGTTAGGAGGAATTGGTCCTGCAAAAACAGAATTTTATGGTGAACTTAATTCGGAGTTGATAAAAAAATGTCGATTTGTAGAAAACTTATCTTTTTCCACTCCAATAAGCGATATTCACAAAAAAATAATCCGTCACTTGTATCAGTATAGAAGAAAATATGTTTCAGAAATTATTAAAAAATATGAAAAACTAGTCAAAGAAGGATTAACTGCAAAGAGGAATGATGTTATTTACAAAGCATTAGAAATTGGAGCAGTAAAGACGTTAATTGTTTCTGCAGATTATCATACAAATTCTCAATTCAAAAAAATAATGAAAATGCTGGAGATTGCAAAAAGCACATCAGCTAAAATTGAGTTTGTAGTCGCCCCAAAAATCATTGAAAAACTAGCAATTCATGATTCAGTTTTAGCAATACTCCGATACAAGATAAAATAATTCTACAATGGTAATGTTTCCATTTTTGAATGATGATTACGACAAACAAAAGATTTCAACTTTGTGTGTACAAAATAATGGAATATAGAAAATCAGTCGTTAAAGTATAGTGGCCTTCAACCATTACTGCGACCAGTTTGATTTCTAACATCGTGTGGCCACTACCTAGATGTTCTCAATTATAGATGGCATGGTAAAATAAAAAACAGTCGTAAATAATTTTTAACATTAGTTAAAAAATCAAAAAAAATTTTTACACTTGTTAAAATTAAACCACCAAGGGATTGATCGGCAAAACATACAAAAAGCCCTTGCCCATTTCATAAATGTGCAGACAAAGTTTATTTTTGTAACTGGTGGGGTTATGTCAGGTCTTGGTAAGGGGGTCACAACTTCTTCAATTGCAAAACTTTTACAATTAGCAAACCAAAAAGTTTCTTGCATCAAAATAGATCCCTACTTGAATTTTGACGCTGGAACTATGAATCCTGTGGCTCATGGAGAGGTCTTTGTCACAGAAGATGGAGGGGAATGTGATATGGATATAGGAAATTATGAACGTTTTTTGAATCAAAACATTCCTAAAAATCATAACATAACCACTGCTCAAGTTTATTCTACAGTAATTGATTCTGAAAGAAAGGGAAAATATTTAGGCGCTTGTGTACAAATTATCCCCCACATTACAGATGAAATTAAAAATAGAATTAGAAAGATTGCAAATGATGAAGAATTAGATTTTCTGATTGTGGAGTGTGGGGGAACTGTTGTAGATATTGAATCATTACAATTTTTAGAAGCATTAAGACAAATGAGAGTGGAAGATGGACAAAAAAACGTAATTTTTGTGCATGTAACACTAGCACCGTCCCTAGATGTTGTTGGAGAACAAAAAACCAAACCCACCCAACATAGCGTACAAGAATTGCGAAGAATTGGTATACAGGCCGACTTTTTGGCCGTTAGATGCACCCAACCATTGGAGGAAAAAACAAAACAAAAAATTGCTATGTTTACCAATGTTGCTGCAGAGGATGTTCTTTCTTGTCATGATGCAAAGTCAATTTTTGAAGTACCACAGATGCTATATGACCAAGGCATCTTAGACTTTATCTTTACAAAATTTGGCAAAGTTGGCATGGTAAATGCATCAGCAAATTGGGATGAGTGGAACAAGATAGCTGATTCTATGATTAATCATAAAGACCAAAAGGTAAAGATTGCGATGGTAGGAAAATATGTTACACTAGCAGATAGCTACGTTAGTGTTAACCATGCGTTAAAACATGCAGGAGCAAAATTAGGAAAATCAATCGATATTGATTGGATAGATTCAGAATCAATTAGCGATTATAACAAACTTTCAGAATATGATGGAATCCTGGTTCCAGGAGGATTTGGCACCAGAGGATCAGAGGGAATAATTAAGACTGCAAATTATGCAAGAGAAAAAAATATCCCATATCTTGGAATATGTTTTGGTTTTCAGCTTGCTGCCATTTCGTTTGGAAGAGATGTTTTGAAATTAGAAGATGTGAATTCAACTGAAATAAAACAAGATGCAAAAAATCCAGTTGTAGACTTACTTCCGGAACAAAAGGACGTATTAGATATGGGAGGATCCCTGAGATTAGGAGGCCATAACATCAAGATAAAACCAGATACTATGGCTCAAAAGATTTACAATTCTAATTCAATAACAAAAAGACATAGGCATCGCTATGAAATTAACAAGAACTACCTCCCTGAATTTGAAAAACACGGTATGATATTCTCTGCAGAAAGTGATGAAGGAAAGAGAATGGAAATTCTTGAAATTCCAAGTCATAAATTCTATCTAGCAGTACAATTTCACCCAGAATTTAACAGCAGACCAGGGTTTCCTGAAGAATCTTTTGTTTCATTTGTAGCAGCAGCAGCCAAGTAAAATTATTCTATTTTTGAAATTTCATAGATTTTTTGTCTTGCATCACGAACAGAAACTTTCTTTTTTACATATCCTTTTGCAAGTAGATGGCTTAGGGCCAATCTAACAGTTCTATCAGGTAGTAAGGTCTTGTTTGATAGATCCTTTTGAGTTAACGATCCCTCATACTCTAATGTTTTTTAAAAGAAGTTTTGAGCTTGGAGGCATACTAAGTAATTCCTCTGCAAGATGGGCTTTTTTTGCAAGGGCAGAAATCGCTGTCGAGTCTTTTTTAAGACGGATAATTTTAGCTGGAGGTAAAAATTGCGTGCATTCTACAATTTTGTTTACTTTGTAACGTTCCAATCCATCAAGAACAACTTCACAATGCAATCGAGCTGAAATGTCATCTATTTGAATGGAACTTTTGTTCGGTACAATTATTGGTCTTCTATTTACATTCAAAGAATTAACAGAAATTATCTCAAATACTGTAGAATCTTGAAAAATTACTGGTCCACCTGCCGACATAGAATATGCCGAAGAACCTATGGGTGTTGAAATTATTATTCCATCACTACTATCATGCCATACCTCTTCCCCATTTACGCTAAGAGTATGTTCCATTAGCATAGCACTTTTTGAAGGAAATACTGCAACGTCATTTAAAACAGGAAAAACGTTTGTTCCATCAATTTTAACGCCTAACCTTGGCACTTCCTCAATTGAGTAATCTTGTTTTTTTAGTCGATTAACATATGATGAAAATTCTTTGAGATCTATTTGCGCTAAAAATCCCCCATATTCTCCTTCGTTAATTCCTAAAACTGGTGATGTCGAATCAAAAGCCCTATGAAAATAATTTCGAATTCCTTTATCTCCACCCAGTACAATTACACAATCATATTGCTTTGTTTTAGATTTTGGAGTGATGGTAAAGGATTTTATTTGATTTTCTGAAAGAATCTTTTTTATTATTTTTTGGGATGTCGAAGAGATGCCTGAACCATAAATCCCTATTTGCATAGAAGATTTCTAAGAACCACACAATAAAAGGATAAAGCTAAATTGAACGGAATTTCATTAAATTGTAAAAATAAGATGCGTTAGTTTCAATAGTGCCTTTTTTGGGTATCTTCAAAAGTCCAACGTCATTTGAATCAAGAGCTGCCTGAGCTGCACCTCCTGCAAAGCACAAAGCCCAAAGAAAATCTTTCTCTTTGATCATAGTACAGCAGAAAGTAGCACAAAAAATATCGCCGACTCCAGTTGTATCATGAATTTTTTTATTGGGTAAGGTTATAGAATAAATTATATCTTTAACCAACATTGATATTTCAGTTTTATTTGTAAGAATTGCGTGTTCTACGCCTTTTTTTTGCAATAAAATCAAAGCATTACTGTCAGAAGATCCTACCAAATGCTGAGCCTCTTCTGGATTAACTTTGATTGCATTTACATTAGATAAATCTAAATCTGTGTTCTCCAAGAAAATATTGTTTTCAGAATTAATTCTCCTCAAAAACCCCTGAGGATCTAAAAACAAAAAATTTGCATCATGTTTTATTTTTGCAAAAGTCTCTGTTGAGATTTCATGAAAAATAGGACTGACAAGGAAACCATCTGCATTTATTTTTGTATATTCAATTGGGTCACATTGGTTTTCAAGCTTTAACGTTCTATCTGAACCTACTATGTTTATGGAAAATTTTGTGGTGTTCTTATCACTTAGGGCATTCTCAAAATTAATTTTATTATCTGTCAAGTATTGTTTATGAGCAAAGTCTGAACCAAATTTTGTTACAAGGTCTACATCAAATTTTAATTTCTTTGCAGTGAGTCCACCATAACAAGCTGCACCACCTATTTGCTCATAACTTGAATCCTCAATGGTGATAGTATCAATTGCACAATGAGAGAACACTGCAATATTCATTTAATCAGTTTCTTTTAATTGATGATTTAGTTTTTTGCATTTTTTTTTCATAACAAGACTTGCAGATAATTCCACCTTTAGATACTACTAACTCCAAATTAGACCCATAACAACTATGACACAAGCCTTGCATTGTCTACAAAATGTAGAGTAAAATCATGAATTAAAACATGATGTAGAATTTGTTCACAAATAGGCATAAAATTCATGAAATCAGTCAATTTAACGCAAGAATATAAAGAGGCAAAGAAAATTATCGACATGCCACTAAAGCGTGCAAGCAGAGGACGAACCAAGGGAGGAAAAGGATCATCCGGGACTGTTCAATGTACTAATTGTGGACAAACTGTTCCCAAAGACAAGGCAAAAAAAGTAACCTCAAGACTTAATCTAGTCGAGCACACTTTGGCAAAAGAGCTGCGAGCGCAGGGGGCATATATTGCGTCACCAACAGTTCTAAAGCATTATTGCATATCATGTGCAATTCATTTCAAAATTCTAAAAATTCGATCAGCTGATAGTAGAAGAAAACGTGGAAAACTTCGATAAAATCATTCTTCAATATTTTTTGCAGTAACTATCATTCTTTGTATCAATGTAATTGCAGCAATAATCACCACAATAAGAACAGCAATTCCCATAAATCCAATAATTCCAATTATTGCAATCACCAAAAGACGTTCTGCTCTCTCTCCAATTCCCACTCCTTGAAGTTTTACATTTAATGAATCAGATTTTGCTCTAGCGTAACTTACCAGCAATGATAATGTAATTGCAAGTAATACAAGATAAGGCTCTACATATCCACCAACCAAAATTCCTAGAAAGATTGCAGTTTCGGCAATTTTATCAAACATTGAATCAAGATATCCACCTTTTTTTGATGTCTTGTTAGTTACTTTGGCAACTTGACCATCAACCATATCAAAAAATCCTGAAACAAGTAATAACACACCGCCAATAATTAGACCATATTCTATTCCCAAGCCATAAACCAAAGCAGATGCTAGGGCAGCCACTAAACCAACTGAAGTCCAAAAGTTTGGAGATAAGCCTGTAGATGCAAATCCTTTTCCTATTTTTTCAAGAGCTGGACGTAATGTTTCCCTGAGATTATTTAACACGTGATTCTCCCAAAATCCAAGTATATAAAAAATCAGAAAATTTTTTTACCTATAAATTGCTAAAATAATGAAACTTTATTCATTTTAGGCGTGAATTATAGACTAGCCTCAATAATTACGCAATTCGTATGAATTGGATCATCGACAAAATGATAACAATTTGAACACTTGAATTGAGATGGCTGATCACATATCATACATGTTGTTAATACGTTCAATACCTCACCGCAGTTCCTACAAGAATCAATTCTGTTAAATTCTGCCATAAAAACACTCCAAAAAAGAAAGATAAAATTCAATCAAAACAATTTGTATTAGGTAATGGTCAATCTACTTTTACTAATTTTGAGATAAATTCAAGGCAATTAATGTGGACATTATTTTAGCAGCCAATGAAGCGGTAGAACCATTGTCATAGGTTGGATTTAATTCAACAATATCAACTCCTCCAACTTTTTTATTTTCAAGGGAGTAAATCATGTCAAATAATTCTCGAGAGGAAATTCCTACAGCTTCGGGGTTACCTACCCCAGGAGCAAATGCGGGATCTAACACATCAAGATCAAAACTTGTGTAGAGTTTATCAAAAGTAGATATATGATCCTTTAAAATTTGAGGTCCTTTTCCTTGTCGTATTTCTTTATCTGAAATGGTCTTAATGTTATTTTCTTTCAAAAATGCTAGTTCTTCTTTGACAAATGCTCGTGCACCAACATGTAAAATATTATCCGAACCTCTTTCTTCTACAATCCGTCTAAGATAAGATGCATGACTTAATTTAATGTCGGCATATTCATCTCGTAAATCATAATGAGCATCAAATACAACATACCCAGTTTCTTTTGGAAAACTCATATACGTTCCGTAAGTGATAAGATGTTCTCCACCAAGAATAAACAATTGTCTATTTTTCTCTACGAGCTCTCCAGTTATTTTTCTGATCATATCTAACATTTCAGCGGCAACTACTGTATGTTTGGTGTTTCCTAAATCCTCAATGTTTACGGTTTCAAGGTCAACTTGCAATTCAGGGTGAAATATTTCGATATTGTTAAAGGCATCACGAATTGCATCCGGACCAAATCTGCAACCAGGTTTATAGGAATGAGTCGAGTCAAAGGGTATACCAAATACTGTAGCCATAGGTTCCCCCTCACCTGAAGAGGTAATGAGAGGATTTTTGTTCATATAAAGTTCTGAAAAGCTCATCTTTTACACCATTAATTGAGGTCTTTTAGATAGATACTTTGGCATGTTTAGTCCTGAGAATGGTTTACCTTGTGTTTGTTCCTTAACCTCTTTAATGAAATCATCAAAAGATAATTCTTTAACGTTACCTGTCATTCGGTCCCTGATACTAAGACTTTGAGAATTTGCCTCCTTTTCTCCCATCACCAAAATGTAGCGTATCCATTCTTTTTCAGCTTCTCTGATTCGCTTTCCAATGCTATCATTTCTATCATCAATATCAACTCGGATGTCTTGCGAGGAAATTTTGTCAGATAGTGAATTACAGATGTCAACGAATTCATCTTTTAGAGGAATTATTCTTACTTGAGTTGGTGAAAGCCATAATGGAAGTTGTGGTTTGCGCCCTTGTTTTGAATCAAGTGCAGCCTTTTCTAAAAGGACGTAAATAATTCTCTCAATTGCTCCACTAGGAGAGTTGTGTAAAATTATTGGATTCTTTTTTACATTATTCTCATCTACAAATTCAATACCATAACGTTCTCCGTTTTCAACATCTATTTGATCTGTTGATAAAGCAGATGCTTTTCCTAAATTATCTATAAAATTAAACTCCCATTTTAAAACAAAGTAGAAAAACTTCTCTTTCCACATTTCAACTAATACAGGCTTTCCTAGTTTTTTAACGAGTTCTTCAACTGCTTTTTTATTTTCATTGTAGAAATCCTCGGTAAATCTAATGGCCATTTCATAATCAGATTCTTCAATTCCCAGTTCTTTTAGAACACTTTGAGATAGATCAAACCTTGTTTTGATTTCTTCAATTGATTGATCTAAATCTTTACAAAACGCGTGACAGTCAGGCATGGTAAATGCACGAAGACGTCTTAATCCTACCAATTCTCCTGATTGTTCACGTCTGAAACTATATCTTGTAAGCTCGTATAATCGGTATGGTAAATTTTTGTAGGAGAGTTGAAATTGATTTGCCATCAAAAATTGACCAAAGCATGCAGCAAATCTCAAAAAAAGCTTCTTGCCTTCAGAATCAATATTGTATTGTCTTGCAGGAAATCTGTTAAAGTAACTGACCATACTTGGATGGTGAGAGTCATACATAATTGGAGTTTCCACTTCATACCCCCCGTATTCTTTGACCCTTGTTGTAACATATTGCTCAATTAGAGATTTAATCAAACGGCCATTGGGAAAGAATCGCATGTTTCCTGAATCAGAAGCAGGTTCATAATCTGCAATGGCTAGTTTTTTCATCAAGGCAACATGTGGAGGAGGTTCGTCTACACTTCGTTTTTTTGCAGATTCATATTTTGATAGCTGCTCTAATTTTGGATGGTTTGCAAAATTAAATTCAGACATTGGCGTCATTGTTCCGTCAGGGGACAAGATATGCCAAAAAGATTTGATTTTCGATTCTGATTTTAATGCCTCAGAAGTTACTGGTTCTTCCTTTGATTGGGTTTCATCTGAAAGTAAAGTTTTTTTTATAATTACCTTTGAACTTTCAGCTAGCGGATGTCCTTTTACTTGTATCTTGTAGGATTTTGTCCATCCAAAAGGGGAATGTGAAACATCTAGCCCACTGCTCAATGATTCCATTTCTTTTAGTAAAGACATTGCCAACGAGGGTGAAGCAAGATTTGAACTAAGATGAGCATAAGGATATAACAATAATTTTTTGCAACCTATTTGTTCCATTGAATTTTTAATCTGAGATATTGCGTCTTTAGCAACAGATGAATCATCTTCTTTTTCTACTGCCACAAATGCTACAACCAGTTCTTGTAAGGTTGTGGTTTCAGTAGAAACATCTTCTTCGGCATTTTTTATCTCCTTTTTGGTAGGAGTGTATTCTATGCTATCGCAATGAAGTTGTAAGATACGCACGATAAATCATGTCAATTGTGTCATAAATATACGATTCTTTCAAAAAGCAAAAATCCTTGAACCATGAAATTATGAGCTTTTTATTGCTTTTTCAATCAAGTCTCGTAATTCATGTCTATGAGTTTCAATAATTCCCCTAATTTCAAAGGTATCAACATATCCACCTGCAGAAGCTCGTGAGGCCTTTAAAAGAAAATGAAGCGAACCCTCTTCTAATTTACCTACATAATAGCCATACAAAAAATCTAATTCATTTTCACATTTCCAAATTTGGGTTGTTTTCAAAAAAGTTTCTTTGATCTCAAATGGAATTTCTTTTAATCTATGCTTTACATAATTATCTAAAGATTTTCGAATGGAGGAATCATTTAACATGATAAATTAGACTAATTATAGTTCATAAACAATTTATCATCAAGAATTTTCAAAAAATCGATTGAACATAAATTAATCTGAGATGTTACTTTTCAGGGTAATTATTGATCGAAGAACTAAAGCAGACAACCCCAAGTTAGAAGTCAAAAATTTCGCAGCACGTTTAAGAGAATTATCTCCACGGTAACCCTCATCGTAAATCATTTCAACTGTTCCCTTATCTGTTTGGACAAAGGAGGTAATCAAAGAAAATGCCCCTAATTTTCTGTCGGTTTTTTCAACATATAGACGAAGTTCCACATGTTTTATCAAAAATCCCTGTTCTTTAAAATCACCAGAACTATGAAGAACTTCAATTTGATCAGGCTTACGATTCACCCGTTCAGGATTATGTAAATCAACTATTTTCATATCATAATTCAGATAATCAACCTCCCATAAGAAATCTTTGAGCTGCTCAAACATGAGCAACATTAGTTGATAAAAAGTTACGTTATAGCATCAAATAATCAGTTGATAATTAGTTTCTAAAAGGATTTTAACACAAAGCACAAGTATTAATTTACAGCTAAATTAGAGTTTGAAAAGTGGACCGACACGAATTTCATGGAAAAGATATTCCTCACATTAAACTTGACCCAAAAATGACAATTGAGGATCTTGTAGAAGTTTTTTCAAGATCAGGGTTTAATGGAAGACAGCTTGGAGAGGCTGCAAAACTTTATGCAAAGATGATTAAAGAAAATGCAACCATCTGCCTTACTGTATCTGGTGCTATGACTCCTGTAGGATTTGGAGGAATAATCAAGTCTTTGATTGAACGTGGTTTTGTCGACTGGATAATAACAACAGGTGCAAATGTGTACCATGAAGATCATTTTGCATGGGGACTCCCAGTAAAGCAGGGCCATTATGATGTTGATGACATGAAATTATATGAAAATGAAATAGTACGAATTAGAGATGTTTACATAAAATTTTATGAAACTTTAGAAGCACAAGATCAAATAATCCAAAAAATGTTTGGGAAAGATTTCCCAGATAAACCATTCACTACTGCAGAATTTTGTAATTTGATGGGTAAATTAAGTAAAGAAAAATCAAAACATCCCGAAAAAAGTTTTGTTGCAACTGCATATGATTACGATGTTCCAGTATACATTTCAGCGATAAAAGATTCTTCTCTTGCATTAAACCTGGCAGTCCAAAGATTACAAGGAAAAATATACAGTTTGGATTTTGTAAGAGAGATAATTGAGCAAGCCGCCATTCTTTTTAATTCCAAAAAATCAGGGATAGTCGAGATTGGAGGAGGTGTTCCAAAAAACACAGCTCAGCAGACAGGTCCTCTACTTGATCAAATACTCCGTAGAAATGATGGTGGACAAGACTATATTATTCAAATAACAGATGCAAGACCAGATACTGGGGGACTCTCAGGAGCTACTCTTCAAGAGGGAAAAAGCTGGGGAAAGGTTCAAGATGCTCATGACGGAGTTGTTACAGTTTATGCAGATGCAACAATTGCATTTCCAATTCTGGCATTATATGTTCTGAGCAACCAGAAAGCAAGAAAACCAAAAAGGCTATACAAAAAACTAGGCCAATTTTATCAAAACTTAAGCAATGATTATTTCAATAAACCTACTAAATCTAAAAAACACAAAAACACTAAAAGAAAATAAAACTAGAATTTGTCATAACGAGCACGTTCTAGTTCTCTGTCATCTTTTGATTCTTTTTTGTATTCTTTGTAGTGTTCTTTGCATAAAACACTCTTTTTGCCTGCAGAAGTTACTCGTAGATTAGCGTTTTCAACTTTGGTGGTGTTTATTGAACGTGTACCGTCATTGTCACATCCGTCAACATTGCATTTGGCACCTTTTGAAACAACGCCCATAAAATTAATTAGAATAGATGTTATTTATGTTTGAAAAATTTTAAAAAGTTGATCTGTTTTTTGAATTATAGGTTTTAACGGTACCATGAATACATCGTTTATAAGAGGAATATTTTTTCCATGAAATTATGGCTGGAACAAAAAAGGTAAAACCTTCTGCTCAAAAAGATTCAAAGAAAGGTAAAAAAGACAAAGGAGGAAGTAGTACAAAAAAAGCAGAAATTACTGTATTTGTAAATGAGCAAGAGGCTACAAAAATCGTTAAAAATTCCAAAGTCATTACAGTTCATGAACTAGCAAGACAAACAGGAGTCAAAGTTTCAGCAGCAAATGTATTTTTAAAAGAATCCTTAAAAAAAGGGATCATAAAGCGCGTAGGTGGATTTAGCGGCCATTATATTTATCAACCAGTATCCTCATAAAGCAAAAAAACATCACCAGGTTTTAGGGCTTTTAACTCATCAACATTTTCTGTCATTTTACCAATTGGGGTCATTGTTTTTCCTTGTACGGAATCTGCAATAAAAAAACAAATGCTGGAAGAAGAAGATGAAAATGCAATATCACCTTTTTTGAATTCTTTTCGTGGTCTTTCAATCCCAGAATCAACGGTTGTTTCAAAATAAACAATATTTTTTCCCATTAAATGAGCATGACCTTCAAGAGGTAATGATCTCATAATAGTACCAACGGTTCTTGGAGATAAATGACGTTTTAGTTCACATGGAATTTTGGCTTTATCTTTAATTTCCAAAATAAGTTGTTTTTTGGAGATGGAAGAAGGACTCAATTTGTAGTATAAAATTATTGGAATATAAAATGCTTAACCCGTCGTATTACCCTCTATAGGCGTAATTTTTTCCAATAACCTAAACAACGACGCGAGTTTGTTTGCTTGAAATCTGGTAAAAAAATAATTTTAACACAATAAAATCAATTTTAGTAAACAAACAGAAATTTTAAAATATTTCTAGCCTATAGTTTGCCCAACAAGTATAGTTGAGACAAACACATTTCCATTTGCAGTTGTTATCTTTATCTGGGCATCATGATTAACTCCCATATTAATTCCTAAATCTAAAAGGATGGTCACTACTTCACCAGGTTGAATTACAGGAGAAGACTCTTGAACAGTGAAATAATTTTTTCCTTCATTGTGGCCATTTACAATAATGTATTCATTGGGGTGAGGCTTGTGTCCCATTCCAATTTTATTCCATTCTCCAATTTTTGAAACTGGAGCAAAAGAATAGACGTCTCCGGCAAACCTTAATTCAGAGATTACTACAGAGTGCACCGAGTTACTCTGGATATAAATTGCGATTCGCTCATCAAAGTTCTTTTTTCCATCTGCTATTCCGCAGCAATTTTTTGCCAAAATTTCGTTTCCATCATGCAAATTTAGTTTTTCTACATCTCTGGCATCATAGCCTATTATCTGTATGAATTCAATTTGTGGAGAACCGCTGATTTGTGAAGATCCAAAGTGGTCTTGTGCAAATACAAATACTCCACTGCCGCCCACAACAGCAATAGCTACTAACAATAAAGTTGCAATTATGGGTGAAACTGCTCTTCGTGAGGATATTTTATTTTTAGAAGTAAATAGTTTAATGGCAACATGGTTTGGTTCTAGTCCAGCGATTTTCATAATTCATAATATGACTCGTTATTACTTAAGGCGGATCTTCTGTAATACTTTTTTTTTACTTGTTTTTTAAAATTCAGGCATTACATTTCTTCTTGTAAAACAACATTGTTACAACTTTACTTCTAATTGTCAAAAGTCAATATCTGAGAAGAAAAAACCTCGATATTGGAATATATTACGCTTTGAGAGAATTTTGATACTTGTCCAAAACGAATGATCCTGAGATTGTTGAAACAAATGAATCCTCAGAGATTGAAGGTCTCGAGTCTGACCAAGTAGAGGTAAATGCTGGTTTAGACAAGGCCTTAGCAACCTATCGGAAATTAACTGAGGGTGGAAAAGATGCAGAGCCTCTAACCGAACAACAAGAAGCAAACCTTGAAAAACGATTGGCTGAAATTGAAAGTAGGGAAATTGTAGGTACAGTTGAAGAACATGAACCAATAGAGATTCCATGTGAGAAAGGAAAAATTACAATTGGGCCCCCAACACTTACAAGATTTGAGAAAGCAAGAATTATGGGTGCACGAGCATTACAGTTATCTCTTGGAGCACCGCCATTTATCGAAATTCCAAAAAATGCAAGAATTTCATTAGACATCGCAATGGAGGAATTAGAGCAAAGAGTTATCCCCATTACCATTAGAAGAGTACTTCCAAATGGGGATTTTCAAAATATTCCAATTGATTATTTTGATTAAGTGGACCAATCGTCGATAAAACTTAAAAGAACTCAAAATTTCTGAAAGGTTGAACAATGCTCATGGAGGAGATAAAGGAAGAAAATGGTCAAGAGCAGATCAAAACATCAAATGAATCTGTAATTGTGATTTATGATGATCCAGTTATGCAATCGGCTTTAGATGCCATATCCATTTTGGGAAAGCACGGAGAGATTACATTTAAGGCAAAGGGAAACTATATTCCAAACGCAGTAGCAGTTGCCAACATCATAACTGAAAACATTATGAAGGGAAATTCAAAAATTCACAGGATCACAGTAGATAGTGAACCAATCCAAGAGTTAGGACGAACACGTTCAAATATTGAAATAATTTTGAGGAAAATTTAGTAGACGCTTCCAGGACCTTTTAGAAGCATATTTTCGCATTCTTTACATACCTTTTCATCAATATTTGACTCCAAGTTATGGTGAATTTCACAAATTAACAAACTTGATTTAATATAATTACAAAGACCAATAAATTTTGAGAGACTTGATGGGGTATATGCCATGTCTGAAGATAAATTATCTGTTAACTCATTAATTAAATTTGAAACTTCTGGTTCTGATAACAGTTTAGTTATTAGAGCAGGATCTCCACGAGTACCACGGATATAATTGCTAATGGCAGCTTGAGTTACTCCCAGCATTTTTGAGATCTCTTCCTCGCGAACGTTATGGTCATCTGCCAATTTCTTAGCAAGAATTGCTCTTAAAGCTGGAATCAAAGTTTTTGATTCAATCTCTGCCGGAAGTAGCATGAATCCAAAAGTATCATTTACTGGATTTAAAGTTTACAATCTAAAAGACTCATCCTAAAGAATATTTTCCAAAAATTCTTGTGGCTATCCTATTATAGTTTCAAAATATCATCCATTTATTGGAAGATATTTCCAAAAAGTTGTTTGACAAATTAAGAGAAGCATGTGATTCCTGCAAGTCAGATACAATTTCACTTTCTGGAGGGCTAGATAGTACAATCTTGGCGTATTACCTAAAAGAAAAAAAGCCTAAAGGAATTGCAGTTATTTCAAAAGATTTCCTTGCAAATGATCTTACTTTTTGCCAATTAGCCTCCAAAGAATTTGATTTATCACTAACAATAATCTACGTAGATACTACAGAAATTCTAGAGGGCCTTAAAGGTACAATATCAATTTTAAAAAACTTTAACGATATTGAGATTAGAAATAATCTAGTAATGTATCTTGCCATAAAGTGGGCAAGAGACCATGGATCTAATGGAATCATAACAGGAGATGGAGCTGATGAACTTTTTGCAGGATATAGTTTTCTTATTAAAAAGCCAGAGGGTGATCTTGAAAAAGAAATTCAAAGAATTTGCTCTGTAATGCATTTTCCAACCCAAAAGATAGGAAAAGCATTAGGAGTCACAATAGAGTCGCCATACCTAGATGAGAAAATTATTGAGTTTGCAAAAGAAATCCCAGCCAATTTAAAAGTAAAAATTGAAAAAGATAGAAAACATGGAAAATGGATTCTTCGCAAAACATTTGAGGAAAAAATTCCCATTCAAATTGCATGGAGAGAAAAATCAGCTATGCAAGACGGATCTGGCACAAGTGGGTTGACAAACTTGTTTGATGTAATGATTAGCGATGAGCTTTTTTCAGAAAAAAAGAAAAAGGTAGAACAGGAGTCTGGAATTACAATTAGATCAAAAGAATCAATGCATTATTTTGAAATTTATAAAAATCTGCATGGGTTGCCAAGAAATGTTCAAGATAAAGCGATTTCTTGTCCATATTGCCATTTTAATACAGAGAATTCCAAATTTTGCCGTATGTGTGGAGCTTTTCCAATCTAAAGATTTTTTTTATACTTTCTTGGTTTTTTTATAAAAATTTTTCTGCAACCATTACAGCAGAAAAAAATTGTTTTGCCATTATATTCATGTGCCACAGCCAGACTTTCATCAAGCTCAATTCCACAAACAGGATCTACTGGCACAAAATTTCAACTGATCATTTCTATTTATAGATATATTCCAACGTTGTTTTTTAGATAGTATTGAATAATATTAAAAGCAAAAAATTCTATCCTGTCATCTAGGCAATAATTTTTTTGGATTGTGAGAATTTTTTAAAGACTTAAAATTCTCTATTGGAATTTTGGCCTTTGGTAAATCAAAAAAGAATGTAGTGCCTTGATTTATTGTGCTTTCTACCCACATTCTTCCCCCTAAGGTTTTAACTATTCCTTCACAAATAGAAAGTCCAAGTCCACTTCCTTCCTTTTTCCTTTTGGATGATGTATCAACTTGATAAAATTTTTTAAAAATATTTTTTTGCTGGTCCTCTGAGATACCAATTCCATTATCTCTAACAAAGAAAGTCACATTATCAGAATTATCGTTTGTTCCAATTTCAATAACTCCATTTTTTTCAGGTATGAAGGCCAATGCATTTGAAATTAAATTTGAGAAAACTTGTGATATTCGATCATTGTCAGAGTAAACCATTTCACTTGTCTTTAGAAACATGATTAATTTTACATCTTTATTCTCACAAATTGGATAAAATGCTTTGTAGGAATTCTCTACCAAAGTCTTAGCTTCTACAATATCCTTTTCAACAGATAATTTTCCCAGGTCAATTTTTTGTGCTGTTAAAACATCTTGAATTAATTTTTGTAGTTTTTCAGTAGAAATAGTGATTTCGTTTATGGCATCAAGCTGTTTTTCATTTAATTTTCCCATCAATTCTTCTTTTTTTAATAATTGGAGGTATCCCATAATAGGCATAATTGGGGTTTTTAACTCATGTGAAATCATTGACATGAATTCACTTTTTCTAATATCCATTTCTTGTAAATTTAGATTAAGTAGTTTTTCTTTTTCCAGTGCACCACCGACTTTATTTGCCATGTCTTCAAAATTTTTATTAAGAATTTGCAGTTCGTGAATGCCTTTATCATCCAAAGAATTTTTTGAAATAAAGTTATTCTTGGAGAATTCGTTCATTAGTTTGGCAAGTAATTCAATGGGCTTTGTAATATTATTTGAAATGTAGAATGTCGCAAACAAGGTACCAATTGATACTATGGCTGAAAAAACTAAAATGACTAGTCCAACACTCTTGTCTTGAGTTGTAATGTAATTTAACAATCCAATATAAAATATAATAAAACTAGTAACGCCAAAAATTAGAAAAAGTGCCTGCTTGATTCTCATCATGAATATTCAACATAGTTTAGTCAGTAGCATCTGTAATCCTAGAAAGTAGTTGGTCAATGTCTACTGGTTTTTGTAAACATGAAGAAACACCTAATTCTTTGAATTTTCGTACAGTTTCAATTGGAATACTAGAGGCAGTTAAAATTATTATTTTGGATAACTGTGATGAGTCTTCTCGTTTAAGGGTGTCAAGTATTTCATATCCGTCAAACTCTGGCATTGCAAGATCTAGTACTATAGAGTCGTATTGTTTTGTCTTGATTAGTTCCAATCCTTCCTTGCCATCATTTACAACAGTACAGTCATGATTGCTCATATCAAGAAATGTTGAAATCATTTTTGTTATCTGTTCGTTATCATCAATAATTAACACATTTAGTCTTGATTCATCTTGATTATTTGATTGGGAAATTGTGTCACTCATTTTTTCCACCTTTCTTTACCGTCAAGTTTAGTTTCAAGTAATCTAAAATGACCTTCTCTTGCTCAATCTCTCTTAGTCTGTGCTCATAGTCTTCACTCATACTTTTTGTGAATTTATTTTCTTTTTCTAAAACAAAAGCAGATTTTCTCCAAATTAATTTGAACAGAGACTTTAGAGTAGATACAAAGGATTTGGAATCAGTCCATATTGCCATCAATTCTGAACTTCCACTATTGATGAAAAACACCACCTCTGACTCATCTTTAATAATAAACGAAAAATTATGCTTATTGCTTTCATCTAATTTTTTTACGTTGTTAAGAGGTAAACCCTCCAAGGCAAACTTGCCTTTTTTAGAAAATGTTGTGAGTACCTGAAGTTCAGCTTTGGTCCTTTTTAGTAAATCAACAAACTCAGTGTGATAGAATTTAATAAAATTACCCTCAGAACCTAGCACCATTACTTCTTTTTCTGAAGATTTCACCATACGTTCAATTTTTACCAAGATTGAATTCCTTCCTTGAAGAATTTGGAATTTGTTTCCATCTACATTTTCAGAATTATCAACATGTTTTGGAATAGTTTCCCATAGAGTTAGGATTTTTTCTTTTTTTATCTCTAGATCTGAAATTCTCTTTTTTTCATTATCAATTACAATAGTTAAGGCATCATCAATTGGAACTGAATTAAATTTTGTTGGTTTTCCAAAAATCGAAAAAATAATTCCTTTTTGTTCCAACGAATTTAGTAAATGATATGATTCTGTTCTTGGTATATTGAGATTTTTTGAAATGGCAGATGCTGTTTTCTCTCCTGTCTTTGTAAGATAAAGATAAACTTTTGATTGATTTGGAGTAAGGCCATATTGAACCAAATTTTCATTAATTTTTTTCAAAGATTCTTTATGATCATTGCCTAAAACTAGGTTTTCTATCAATGCTTCTTCCATTGTCATGTTTTTTTAATACAGTGTTTGGAACTTAAGGTGGTGTCTGTCACACAATATTACAGATAATCTTATATCATGCCTATTTTTAAAAAAATAATCTCAAATGATGAAAATCAAAGTATTTTGTAATATTTGAAAAATATTGTAATTAAAAATTTATCAATGCCAAACTTTAGGACTTGATAATTTTTAGAATTTTCTTTGGGAGTATACCATAATCAGCATCAGATTCTGAGACTACATACAAAATATCCTCGCCTAATGGAAAGCTCATTGCAAGAGCTCGTTCTCGTGATGCCATGGCAAAATTAACACATCCTAGTTGTTTATCGAATTCTTTCCTCATTTTTACTCTTAGTGCAAGCTCCATGAAGATCATTTCATCGTCTTTTTCGTTTTCAAGTGGTTCAACATTTTCTTTCATCCCTCCTGCAACTAATCTACCTCGCTCATTGATTACTCCGGAAAATCTAATTTTAGGATCTAATGTAATAATTGAATCACAGATTTTTTTATAATCAAAAATTTTACCGGACAAATTTAACGAGCTATCTGTTTTATTTCCCTCATATTAGCCTTCTACCAAATCTATGAAATCAAATAAAATTTTTTAACTAAAATTATGATGTAAGTTTCTTTACAAGGGAAATAAATTCAACATCAGTCATTGGAGGAATTTTCATTATCTCAAGATTCTCTGAAACATGTTCTTGTGATTTTTGGCCAACTAGTGGAGCCACGACTCCAGGACTTGAGCGAATGAATTGTAAAGCTCGAAGTGATGGTTTCAAATCATTAAATTCAGGCATAGCTCCAGGTCCTAAAAGACGACCTTGCATAAATGGAACACTAGTGAAAACACCAACATCTAATTTTGATGCGGCCTCTAAAATTGATATGGATGATTCATCAAATAGTTGGGTCTTTTTTAACAATGCTTGGTCATAGTGCATGTTAAATGGTAATTGGATAAATCTAAACCCGTGATTTGGACCTCCAACTTCCCTTGCCATATTGACTGTTTCTTGTAGGGATAAATATTGGGGGTTGTCATTTGAAACTCTAAAGCATT
>PVMK01188449.1_pt1 | contig 21799 bp, 22 predicted proteins | sample 1853481 | NCBI WGS metagenome assembly PVMK01 (sample SAMN08533507, study PRJNA380276) | Marine sediment metagenome, whole genome shotgun sequencing project.
CTATTTAGAAATAAGTTTCACAAAGTGGGTTGAAGATATCCCTGCCCCACTCTCTCACTGAATCCCCTGACAGTGAGAAAGGACAGCAATGTCTGCAGGGTGGAGGCTTCGAACTGAATTGAGTAATTGTCGGCACAAAGGTGGGAGGACCGGAAACAGGAGTCTTCCAACCTGAGCCTTACCCCTGCTCACTACCTTTTTTCCTCTCTTGGTTAGATGTCATTATGAGTCTGGAGAAGTTTCTAGAGGAAAGAAAATCGGCCATCCTGGAGCGATGGTTTGATTTAATTCTGGAGACTTATCCTGCTGACACAAGACAGTTCTTGAAGAAGAAGAAAAACCGCTTTGCCAACCCGGTGGCACATGAGATATCCGCGGGAATTGAGGAGATCTTCAACAACATTCTCAAGGATGCAAATTCAGAAGATGTTTCCCCTTTCCTCGACAAAATCATAAGAATTAGAGCTGTTCAGGACTTCTCCCCCTCCCAGGCTCTGGGCTTCATTTTCGAGCTGAAGAAACTGATAAGGGATGAGTTGGCTGAGAATATGGGCAAAAGCCGCTTTTCTGAAGATTTATGGGAGCTTGAGCGAAAAATAGATGCAATGGGCCTCATGTCACTGGACATATACACCAAGTGCCGGGAGAAGCTTTACGAGCTGAGGGTGAAAGAGGTCAAAAACAGAGTTGGAAGGTTAATCGAACGAGCAAACATGATGTGCGGGATCCCCGAAAAAGAAGGAGATCCCGAAGTGTGCAGCACAGAAAATCTAACTTGAAGCGAGGTACCTGTAAATGGGCATCTGGGTTTCCTTTTTTGCGGTTATAGCACTCGTCGTAATCCCCTTGGTGGGCGCGCAAGGAGGCGGCCAGTATTTTTTTGGGATCGTGATACCGTATCTGGCCGTCCTGACTTTCGTCATCGGGTTTATTTACCGGGTAGTTCAATGGGCCAAAACCCCGGTACCCTTCAAGATTCCCACCACCGGGGGGCAGATGAAAAGCTTTTCTTGGATCAAGCCGAACCCCATTGACAATCCCTCCAGCACCGGAGGTGTCATTGTTAGAATGGCACTTGAGGTGTTCGCCTTTCGTTCCTTGTTCAGGAACACCAGAATCGAACTGAGGGATGGCCCCAAGCTAGACTATGGCTCCAACAAGTGGCTGTGGGTGGCAGCACTGGCCTTTCACTATGCTTTTCTGGTCGTGTTTATCAGACACTTTAGGCTTTTTATGGAGCCGGTACCCTTCTTTGTGGGTGCGCTGGAAAGCGTCGACGGCTTTATGGAGGTAGGGTTGCCGCGGCTTATGATAAGCGGTGTCGTGCTCTTGCTGGCGGCACTGTATCTTTTTCTGAGAAGAGTTGCAGTGCCACAACTTCGCTATATCTCACTAGCTGCCGATTATTTTCCTCTTTTCCTGATCATTGGCTTGGCAACTTCCGGAATTCTCATGCGATATTTCATCAGGGTGGATATCACCAGCGTCAAAGAGTTGGTCATAGGACTGGTAAGTTTCCATCCCACGATTCCGAAAGGGATAGGTGTTATCTTTTACATCCACCTGTTTCTCCTCTCGGTTTTGATCGCGTACTTCCCCTTCAGTAAACTCATGCATGCGGGTGGAGTTTTCTTCAGTCCCACCAGAAACATGGCCAATGACAACCGCGCCCGGCGGCACATAAATCCCTGGAACTACCCAGTGAAGGTCCACACTTACGCTGAGTATGAGGACGATTTTAGGGAGAAGATGATAGAGGTTGGACTACCAGTTGAAAAGGAGTAACGATGGCAAAGGTTGCGCCCCCAGAAGAACTTGCAAAAGTAGACCACACGCCTCCCAAAAAAGGGTGGATGGACATGCCCGTCGAATTGAAAGAGGGCAGGTGGTGCTACGGCTCCAAGCCAAAAGACCACGAAGTGCTCGGTCTGCCTAACCCGAGGAGTTGGTCGCCTGGTGACGAGGACTGGAAGCTTCCGGAGAACTGGCAAGAGATATTTCTCGAGGGAATGAGGGAGCGGCTGGATAAATTCCGTTCTTTCAGACTCTTCATGGATATATGTGTGAGATGTGGCGCCTGCGCTGACAAGTGCCATTTCTTCATTGGCTCCGGCGATCCCAAGAACATGCCCGTGCTTCGGGCGGAGCTGCTCAGGTCGATCTATCGAGGCGAATTCACCACCGCTGGAAAGATCCTGGGGAAGCTTGCCGGGGGGAGAAAGCTTACCTACGACGTATTCAAGGATTTGTTTTACTACTTCTTCCAGTGCACCGAGTGTAGGCGCTGTTCGCTTTTCTGCCCCTACGGCATCGACACCGCAGAAGTCACTATGATCGGTCGGGAGTTACTCAATCTGTTAGGCTGTAACATCGACTGGATAGCGGGTCCGGTGGCCAACTGCTACCGAACGGGTAATCACCTAGGCATTCAGCCCCACGCCTACCATTCCATGGTGGAATTTTTTTGCGAGGAGATCGAGGAGATCACAGGAATCCTTCCGGAGCCCAGCTTAAACAGAAAGGGAGCTGAGATCCTGTTCATTACTCCATCCGGCGATATCTTCGCTGACCCGGGCACCTTTACTGCCATGGGCTATCTCATGTTATTCCACTATCTTGAAGGTCTGGGGCTCGACATTACCTGGAGCACTTACGCCTCTGAGGGCGGAAACTTCGGCTCCTTCACTTCCCACGAGATGATGAAAAGGCTGAACTCCAAAATGTATGCCGAGGCCAAGAGATTGGGAGTGAAATATATTATCGGTGGAGAGTGCGGCCACATGTGGAGGGTGTGCAATCAGTACATGGACACCATGACTGGCCCCGCCGACTTTCTGGAAGTGCCCAAATCTCCCATTACCGGCACCGTTTTTGACAATGCCAAATCCCATAAGATGATTCATATCTGTGAGTTCACCGCGGACCTGATCAAACACGGTAAATTGAACCTGGATCTGAGCCGCAATGATCAATACAAATTAACGTTCCATGACTCTTGCAACCCGGCCAGAGGCATGGGATTCTTTGAAGAGCCGCGGTATGTCATTCAGAACGTGGCCAACAGCTTCAATGAGATGCCGATCGATACCATTCGGGAGCAGACCTTTTGCTGCGGCAGTGGGTCCGGCTTGAATACCGATGAGTTTATGGACATGAGGATGCGGGGGGCCTTTCCTCGGGCAAATGCCCTCCAGTATGTCCATGACAAACATGATGTGAACGCGATGGCCTGTATCTGTGCCATTGACCGGGCCACCCTTACAACTTTATGCGAGTATTGGGTACCTGATGTAGAGGTCATAGGGATTCACGAGTTGGTAGGGAATGCCCTCATCCTGGAAGGGGAAAAGAAAAGAACCATGAATCTGCGTGCCGAAGAATTCCCCTGGGTGGAGGAAGAAGAGGCTGAAGAAGCAGCTGCAGAAGTAATTCTCGAAGCAGCTGAAGAAGGAGTCGAAGAAGCAGCTGAAGAAGTTGCTGATGAGAAAGCGGCAGGAGAAGCGGAGGGTGAAGAATAATGTATAACAAAGGCTTAGTCATCACCGGAATCGTTATCTTTGTTGTCTTTTTCACCTCGCCCTTTTTGATCGGTTTGGTGAAATCCGGCCCACCGCCTGAGCCAGAGCTTTCGCCGAAGGCAAAGCTGGCAAAGCAATGTGTAGAAGCCAAAGAATACATGGTGGAATCCCACATGCAGATGCTTAACGATTGGCGGAATGAGGCTATCCGTGAAGGCAAGAGGATTTATGTCGCCACCGACGGGAAAGAATATACGGTGAGTTTGCAGAATACTTGTATGGACTGCCATTCCAACAAGAGCAAGTTTTGCGATCAGTGCCATAACTACGCTGAAGTGAATCCTTACTGTTGGGAATGCCATATTGAGCCGAAGGAGAAGTTGTGATGGAGAGGAGCAGAAGGAGCTTCTTGAAGATACTCGGAATCTCCACCCTGGGTCTCGGGACACTTTCGGCCGTGGATCTTTTGGCCAAGGCCGAGATGGGGAAGGCTGAGTATTCGCCAAATCCAAAAGGTATGACCGGCAAGAGATGGGCCCTGGTGGTTGATGTAAAGAAGCTGGATGAAGAGACTACCCAAAAGGCCATAAAAGCGTGCCACCTGATCCACAACGTTCCTGACTACGGCGATGAAGAAGAGATCAAGTGGATCTGGACGGATAAGTATGAGCATGTTTTTCCGGGACAGGAGCATGCCTACCTGGCCGAAGAGATAGAAGAGAAGCCTTTCCTTCTACTCTGCAACCACTGCGCCAATCCCCCATGCGTGCGGGTGTGCCCCACCCAGGCCACCTGGCAGCGTGAAGACGGCATCGTCATGATGGACCAGCATCGCTGCATCGGTTGCCGGTACTGTATGGCTGCCTGTCCTTTCGGGGCCAGGAGCTTCAACTGGAAAGATCCGAGGACGACCTACTTCAAGGACAAAGAGCCACCGAACCCCAAATATCCCACCCGCACAAAAGGGGTGGTGGAAAAGTGCAACCTCTGTGCTGAACGTCTGGCCGTAGGTGAGATGCCGGCGTGCGTTGAGGCGGTTAAGGATTCAAAAGCTATCGTTTTTGGTGACCTGGAAGACCCCCACTCCGAGGCAAGGGAATTACTCCATGAACGCTTTGCCATCAGGCGCAGACCAGAGCTTGGGACAAGTCCTAACGTCTACTACATAGTGTGAGGTGGTTATGCTTGAGACTGCTCTAAAAGGAAGTAAAAAATACTGGATACTGATAGGGGTTTTGTTCGGTCTTCACGGGATAGGCGTCACCGCTTTCCTGTATCAGCTCAATAAGGGATTAACCGTAACCGGCATGAGCAGGGATGTTTCCTGGGGCCTCTATATCGCCCAGTTCACTTTCCTGGTCGGGGTGGCAGCCTCAGCGGTGATGGTGGTCCTGCCCTACTATCTGCACAATGTCAAGGAGTTCGGCAAGATCACGATTCTGGGCGAGTTCCTGGCTGTGGCCGCGGTTAACATGTGCTTGCTTTTTATCCTTGTGGACCTGGGCAAGCCCATGCGGGCCCTGAACGTCATCCTGCACCCGACCCCCAACTCCATCCTGTTCTGGGATATGGTGGTTTTGAATGGCTACCTTTTCCTGAACATCATCATCGGCTGGGTGGTATTGAGTGCTGAGCGCAAACAGGTCGAACCACCCAAGTGGGTCAAACCCCTTATCTATCTGTCCATACCCTGGGCTGTTAGCATCCACACGGTCACCGCCTTTCTCTATGCGGGCTTACCGGGAAGACATTTCTGGCTCACCGCCATCATGGCGGCCCGCTTTTTGGCCTCGGCATTTGCAGCCGGGCCAGCGCTCCTTATTCTCCTGTGTCTCATCGTTAGAAGGGTGAGCAAGTTCGATCCTGGCAAGGAGGCCATTCAGAAGGTAGCCAACATTGTAGTGTATGCCTTGATCATCAGTATATTCTTTGTGGTGCTGGAGATTTTCACCGCTTTCTACAGCCAGATACCAGGGCATATGCATGGTTTCGTGTACACTTTCGTCGGTCTTAATGGGTATGGAAATCTAGTCCCCTGGACGTGGGCCTCTGCGGTAATGGCAGTGGTAGCAACACTCATGCTGCTCTGTCCACCGCTCCGGAAGAATGAAAAGACCCTGGCTATCTCCTGCGTGCTGGTATTCTTTTCCCTGTGGATCGAGAAAGGGATTACCCTGGTTATTACCGGTTTTATCCCTAACCCCTTTGATACAATAACCGAGTACGTCCCCACCTTACCGGAGGTGGCGATTACCGTAGGTATCTGGGCTACAGGCTTCCTGATTCTTACCATCCTCTACAAGATTGCCGTCTCGGTTAAGGAGGAAATAGCCTCATAGTTTGAGGAATAGCAGTACTCGTAAACAAAAAAGGCTCATGCCATATCGGCATGAGCCTTTTTCTTTAGCACTTTCAACGAACCGCAGAATGTCGAACAAGGAATTTTGAATATCGAAGTGTTCGTTACAAGTTTCTGCGGCTCTTATCCCATTATTCATTAAACCCCCTCTCCGCCCATTGGGGGGAGAGGGCAGGGGTGAGGGGGCATAAGCGCTAAGTTGTTTTTGCCCATGAGGGACTGGAAAAAATGAACATCGAACATCGAACGTCCAACATCGAACGTTGAATGGGAAAAGAAGAAGAAACAGACATATGAACAGAGGAATTAATTAAGATTTTCGTTACGAGTATCAAAACGGCTGAAAAGAAACCACGCCTTGGCGTGGTTGAATGTTCGGTATTGGGTGTTTGTTTTTTTCACGCCTTGGCGTGATTGGACGTTCGATGTTCGACGTTCATCTTTCAAAACAACTTATTCTTCTCCTTGTTGACCAACTCCCTTCCCTCGCCAGGATATACCTTCCGTTCCTGCGGTGGCGTGGGCTCCTCCACGGGGGGCCAGTGGCCTGGGCGCGGTTCTGGACCTTCACGCGTGACCATTGAGGGGGCGGAGTCCACCAGCCGCGGGTTCTTGCGGATATCCACGCTTTTTACATTGTGGCTGAATTCGATGGGAATGGAGTTGGGGTCGAAAGAATAGATGGAGTGAATAAAGCCGTGATCGATTGCTTCCGACACCCAAAACCCCGCAGCCGAGAGCTTGTCTTTTAATCGATAAAGATCGTCTTCGGATTCAACCCCAAAAGAGATGTGGTCGAAAATGACAGGCCCGGCGGTAGGGTAGCCGTGGTCCTTTTCCTCCACTGGTTCCACCCCAGGCCACTCAAAAAAGGCGAGGAGATCGTCTTCAGAGATCTCGAAAAAGTAGTGTCTGTAGCCGGGCTTGCCGAGTCCGGCAACCAATCTCATGCCCAACAGGTCCCGCCAGAAGCGAACGGTCTTGTCCATATCACCCGTTACCATAGCCAGATGATTAATGCCGTTGAATTTGATCATGACTCCTCCACAGGTGTAGGTTGTCCGTAGTCAGTGGTCAGTAGTCTGTTGTATCAAAACTAGGCAGAAATTGGGAGTGGGTAGAGAGATGAGCAGACAAGAATAGGGGACTCAGTCGGTAGGTCGGGTGGTTTCCGCCTCGGCGGAGTTCACCCGACGCTTACTCTAAAAACCGCTCCCACAGAAGAATCTCACTGCTGAAGCTCTGACCTCTGATCTCTGACCTCTGACTTCTGATCTCTGACCTCTGACTTCTGAACCCCGTCTCGCCTATCTCGCTCGTCTCGCTCGCCTCGCGATGCCCTATGCCCTTTACTCAACGGACTACGGACAACTGACTGTCACCTGTAAGGTGACCGCGTTGTTTTTTTGCAGATTCTTTCACAAAAGGTTGACAAAGGAAAATCTTCACGATATATTGAGCGCCGGTGTGCGAGCGCGAGGTTTTTACTGTTCCTAACACCTCAATTTCACTAGCGATTTACTCTAATTATCGAGCCCGCCTTAAGGTAAGGAGAATCCACTACATTAGGAGGTAGCAGCAGATGTGGCAGGTAACAATCGATAAGGAAAAGTGTACAGGCGATGAAGAATGTGTCGATATTTGTCCAATGGACGTGCTTGAGATGGTAGATGGCAAGGCTGAAGTGGTCAATGAGGAAGAGTGTGAGGGATGTGAAAGCTGTGTGGAGGTCTGTGAAGTCGACGCGATCGTCGTAGAAGAGATTTAGCGGGCAACACCATCAAGCATCTTCGCAGAAGATCCCAAGAGCGGGAATCTCGCAAGAGAAGTTCCAGCTGTCTAGTCCATCCTTGATTAGAGCCAATTAGTATCTAGTCTTCGTGTAAGCTCCTGACTAGGATAATGGAATTGTGCATATTTTATACAATCCAGCAGAGCCGAAATTGAGTTTATATTCAAGTGCATAAGGAGGTGGCGAGCACATGTGGGAAGTAACAGTTGATAAGGATAAGTGCACGGGCGACGAGGAATGTGTGGATGTCTGTCCAGTGGATGTGTTCGAAATGGTTGATGGCAAGGCCGAACCAGTGAATGCCGACGAGTGCCTGGGTTGTGAAAGCTGCGTGGAGGTCTGCGAGACTGAGGCTATCACGGTAGAGGAAGTATAGCGATTGACGGAAAGTCCCTCTGTGCTCCCTGCCCGCCATCGCGAGCGCTCAGGCGAGGCGGGCGGGTCCGTGTCTCCGTGGTTAGTAAATAAAAGTGGATATGGAAATCTAGTAACGACAGTATGCGGAGCTAAGGGAATAAGCGTTAAAAAATTACTTAATTCAACACGTGAGGAGGTGACCAGCAGATGTGGGAAGTAAAAGTTGATAAGGACAAGTGCGATGGCGACGAGGAATGTGTGGACGTTTGCCCAGTGGATGTGTTCGAGATGGTTGATGGCAAGTCCGATCCGGTGAATGCCGATGAGTGTCTAGGTTGTGAAAGCTGCGTGGAGGTCTGCGAAGCTGACGCTATAACGGTTGAAGAGATATAGCAATTTTTGCGAAAAGTTTTTCGGAATCTTATTGAAGACAAAAAGCCGGAGTTCCTGATGTGGAAGGTAACTGTGGACAAAGACAAATGCACCGGCTGTGGCGAATGTGTTGACGTCTGTCCTGTGGATGTATACCAACTGGTTGAAGGTAGGTCAGAGCCTGTAGATGAGGATGAGTGTCTGGGCTGCGAGAGTTGTATCGAGGTCTGTGATTTTGAGGCCATAACGGTAGAAGAAATCTAAACTTCTTCGAAAATCCCTTAGGTTTTGCACGAAATTCCAGTTCTTCTAGGGGAAAGTGGAAAATCCGAATATCTAAATCCGAAATCCGAAACAAATCCAAAATTCTAAATCCAAATGACCGAAACTACGTGCTTGGTGTTTGAAACAGCACTGTTTTTAACATTGATGAATTAGTGCTTCGAATTTGCCCTTCGACCTGGCTAAGGGTGGTGAGTCCTTCGACTCTGCTCAGGACCGTGAGCCTGTCGAACGGCTTGTCGAACCATTTCGTGCTTCGTGCTTCGAAACCGTGGACCCGCCCGGAGGGTGGGGAGTCCGAAGGACCAATTTCGAGTTTTAGGCCGGATGAATACAGTTTGTACTTCGCTTGGTAGGCTAGACTAGGATACCAGAATCCCCAGTGCTAAGGAAAGAAAAGCCGGAGGCCTATTTGGACTCCGGCTTTTTTATGTTCATTTTGTCAAGGGGGCGTCTGATTGGGTGTGGTCAGAAACGTCTCCACCTTGCAGTTACTTCTTCTTCTTCTTCTTTGTGTGACACTTGATACAGGTGGTTGGGATCTTTTTGTATTTCTTCTTGTCTTTCTTCTTCAATTTTTTGTGACAACCCTGGCAATTGGTGTGCATGGAGAGTTTCAGGTTGAGCTTTTTCTTGTCCTCGGACAGCTTTTTTTCGCCTTTAATTGTGGGCTCATTGTGACAGTCCATGCATTTTTCGACTTTATCACCCTCTTTCCAGATGTTCTTGCCGTCCTTGTACACGTGATGGCAGTCGTCGCACTTGATCTTGTATTCATCTTGGTGCTTCTTGTGCTCGAACTTCACCGGACCCTTGGTGTGGTTTGTCCAAAGCTTAGCTAGTATTTCGATCGTGGCGGGCGCCTCTTGCTTATCGGCTGCTCCGCCCAGGCTTGAAAGAACTACCCCACTCAAAAACGCAATTACCGCTAGAACTGTTAGGAGACGTTTGCCCATGGTAATGTTTCCCCCCCTTTCTCATTCTTTTGTGAAATCTCTGCCTGATTTTGAATGTTCGCCGCAAAACAACCCAGCCGAAATACACGCTGGAACAGGATCGCTATATGCCAGATTCTATATCGGATTGTGAAAATTTTGTCAAGCCCTACTAAAGTGGTAGATAAAATGCTCCTCAAAAGGGTTGCTGATTTGATCAGTGGTGTCTGGATGGTAGGTTGGGCGAGACGGGGATTAGAGGTCAGAGGTCAGCCGCCTTCGCTAAAGCTTCGGCGCGCCAAGGAGGTCGGAGGTCACACGCGACGGGGAAGTTATACGTTATACGTTAATCGTTATTCGGGTGTTTTCACTGAAGACTTTGTCGCAGTTTAGATCTGAGATCATCGAACCCTGATTTTCCCGTATGACTAATAACGGATAACCGATAACGACGACTGTGTGCTTAGTTCCTAGTGTTCACCGCCTTTTGTCCGCTGCCTTCTGCCAGCTGCCCTCTGATCCCTTTCTCGCCTTATCTCTATTCTCTATGCGCTCTGCCTCTAAGCAGATGCCTCTTCTTCCTCTTCCAAGTCCCGGGGCTTTTTACCAAAGATCTTGGCGATCCAGATACTCATTTCGTAAAGGATCAGTAAGGGACCGGCCATCATCACCTGGGTGACTATGTCCGGGGGTGTCAGTATGGCGGAAAGCATAAAGATGATGAGGATGGCATATTTCTGCTGGGTTCGAAGCATCTCTGCATTGACAAGCCCAAGCCTGGCAAGAAAATAGGAGAAGAGCGGCAACTCGAAAATGAAACCGAAGGCAAAAAGAAGTTTGGTGGCGAACTTCAGATATTCACGGATACTGGGCAAGGCCCTGATACTGTCACTGGAAAAACCTATAAAGAACTTGAAGCCGAAGGGAAACACGACAAAGTAACCAAAGAGAGCGCCCCCGAGGAAAAAAACCGTGGAAAACAGGACGATGGGAAACATGGCCCGCTGTTCTCGTTGGTAGAGGCCTGGGGTGAGGAAACGCCAGAACTGGTAAATGATTACCGGCGAGGCAAGGCCGATGCCGGCGAGCAGGGCAACCTTCAGATAGGTGATGAAAGCCTCGGGGAGGGCAGTAAAAATCAGCCCTTCTCCAGGGGGCATCACCTGAATGAGCGGTCGCATCAAAATCTCAAATATCTGTTTAGCGAAGAAATAGCAAATGAGAAAACCGACTCCAACGGCTGCAAAACAGACTATGAGACGGCGGCGCAGCTCTTCCAGATGCTCGGTAAAAGGCATCTTGGCTCCGGTATCATTGTCATTTGTCGCCATGGGAGGATTTCTCCGGGGCCGGGGGTGAAGGCGGGGTAGTTTCCTGCTCTTCCGTGTCATCACTGCTGACGCTTGCTAGCTCGAAATCTTCTTCATTCTCTTGATCCGAAGTAGTGGTTGCGGTACTTACTTCTTCAGGGTCTAAGTCCTCGCTGGTCGTTGAAGGAAGAGTGGCGTCGACCACCGTTTCCTGGATGTCATCGAAGCTCTGCTTCAACTCGGAAAACTCGGTATTCGTTTCCAGGCTTTCCTTGAGCTCGTTGGTGGCCTTTTTGAATTCAGCGAGACCTCGGCCCAAGGCCTTTGCCAACTCTGGGAGTTTTTTAGGCCCGACAACGATGAGTGCTATGGCCAGAAGAAGGAGAAGCTCTGGCATGCCAATTCCAAACATCTAGATAATCTCCTGTGGTGAAGGAAGAAAATTAGTAATAAAATGGCTTAGTTGGAGACAATGAATTGTAGTTGGTTTTCCATGGACTGTCAACTAGGTAATTGGGGAATTAGGTAATTGAGGAATTATAGGGATTGAGGTATTGAGGGATTGCATGGGGTATCCTTCGACAAGCTCAGGACAGGTAGGGAATGGAGAAAAGGCGAGAAAGGGAAGATCATTTCGGATTTCGGATTGTGAAATTATCGTGTTGCGATTTGTCCGTTGTTCCGCCTAGGGCGGATCAGTTGTCCGTTGCAGAAAAAACAAAGGGGATAAGGAAAAAGAGTAATTTTCTTTTACTCCATGCTCCATGCTCCATGCTCTATGCCCTATGCTAACTTCCTGACACCTGACACCTGACACCTGAAACCCTCAGACTACTGAATTCTTTGATTTCGGGCTTGCGCCTTAGGCGATCAATAAGCTACACATAGAAGGTAAACGGATTGAGCCGTGCTAGAAAATTTCTCAATACCTGAATACCTGAATCCCCCAATCTCGTAATTGGGAGTTTGTTATGGACCTCAAAGTGAAGTGGTGGCTGGAAAAAGATGGTGGATTGGTGCTCGGCAAGGGGCGCTGTATGTTGCTCGAGGCCATCGACCAACGGGGGTCGCTGCTGGAAGCAGCTCGTATTTGCGGTATCTCCTACCGGGCAGCCTGGGGTAAGCTGAGGGTTTCGGAGGAGCGTCTCGGTGAAGCTCTGGCGGAGACCCAACCTGGCAAGCGCGGCATGAAAATAACTCCACGCGCCCGGCAACTACTGAAAATTTTCCACAGCATCGACCAGAAGCTGGAAGAGGCCACCGCGGCCATAGTGAAAAAAAGTCTCGAGGAGTAACGGTGTACGATACCCGGTGGTGAGGTTTATGGGCTCTGGAGGCTCGCAGATGTTCAAGGGAAAACGTACTTGACAAAGAGTATGGTCCAAGTATAATGAGGTAGTTTTATAGGATTAAACCCTATATTTTCAGTATGTTATTTTTATTAAATGTTTCACATCCCCATTAACCAAGCAGCGATATCGCCCCAGAGTGTTGGCCGGGGAGGTTTCAATTCTACGGGGAAATGATAAAGCTGCTCCAACCACCCAGGGAACTCGCAGACCTAAAGCTTATGATATTCACGAGAGGGAGAGGACTGCGACCAGTCGTCACATGGTTGAAGATCTCGCAGAGTATGGTAAGAGCATGGAGCGAGAGGTAAGTGCGGTTTATTGGATCTCCCCTCTACATACCTAAATACTAGTCCGTATATTTCATGAATTGTTGTCGCGAGACCGCAAAGATGGGCGTGCCACCGGGCAACCGCAGGGTGGTGGTTCCGAGGCGTACCTGAACGGTACGTCGCAGGGGCCGACACCCGAGGACGCCAGGAAGGACGACCATATCCGTGGTCGCAGCAAATTATTCATGAAACATCCGGGCTAAAGCATCCTGACACCAGAGTTCGCAGCTCTAAGGTGCCCATAAAGGCATCTGAGTCTAAAGAACAGGGAATAATCGATTCCGGAGTTGTTACATTTCAGGATCGACCTGCCCCACACAGGCTCCAGTCCGTGTGAGTGGCTATAACCAAAAAACCCAAGGTGCTTAACTGGAGGACGCGATGAGAAAAGAAGAAAAGGAGTTTTACGGAAAGCTGTCGGACAATGGGGTCTCACGCCGAGACTTCATGAAATTTTGTACCGCTCTGACAGCGACCATGGGCCTGAGCGCCGCATGGGGTGCCCAAGGTGGCTGAGGTCTTTGCCGCTTCCCAAGCAACGCCCGCCGGTGGTTTGGCTCCATCTCGGTGAATGTACCGGATGTTCCGAGGCCGTATTGCGGACCATGTATCCTTGGATTGATACACTTGTCCTGGACATCATCTCCATGGAATATCACGAAACTATCATGGCCGCTGCCGGCCAGCAGGCGGAAGACACCCTGCACGCAGCGGTCAAGAAGTACAAGGGCAAATTCATCTGTGTGGTTGAGGGCGCCGTAGCTACCAAATATAATGGGGCCTATGGCAAGATCGGCGGTCGCACCTTCCTGCAAATTGCCAACGACGTCTGCAAGCAGGCCGCGGCCACTATCTGCATTGGGGCCTGTGCTACCTTTGGCGGAGTCCAGGCAGCTGCTCCGAATCCGGGTGGTTACAAGGGCGTGGGCGAGGCTATTGGCATAAAGACCGTCAATATAGCCGGATGTCCGCCCAACCCCGTCAACTTTGTCGGCACCGTGGTAAACTTTCTCCTCTTGGGCAAGCTCCCTGCTCTGGACGATCTTGGCCGTCCCCTCTTTGCCTATGGAAAAACGGTTCATGATCAATGCCAGCGAAGAGGCCATTTCGAAAACGGTGAATTCGTCACCCAATTCGGCTCTGAAGAGGCCAAAATGGGTTACTGCCTCTACGAGATGGGATGCAAGGGGCCAGATACCTTCAATAACTGTCCCACTGCCAAGTTCAACGATGGCACCAGCTGGCCGGTCGAGGCGGGCCATCCGTGCATCGGGTGCAGTGAGCCGGATTTCTGGGACAAAATGAGCCCATTTTTCGAAACTTCGTAAGTCTTAACCATGAATCGATTTCCAGATTCCAGCAATAGAGAGGAGACTATACATAATGGCTAAGAGAATCACCATCGATCCGATTACAAGGATAGAGGGCCACCTGCGCATTGAGGTGGAGGTGGCGGGAGGCAAAGTCGTCAACGCCTGGAGCTCCGGTCAGATGTTCCGGGGTATTGAAATTATCCTGCAAGGACGGGATCCCCGGGATGCACCACTGTTTACCCAGCGTTCCTGCGGGGTCTGAACTTACACCCACTACCTGTCCTCGGTGAGGGCAGTAGAAAGCGCTGTTGGTGTAAAGATCCCTGACAATGCTCGCATCATCCGGAATTTGTTGATGGGCGCCCAATTCCAGCAGGACCACATCGTCCACTTTTACCACCTGCATGCTCTTGACTGGGTGGATGTGGTAAACGCTCTGAAGGCAGATCCCAAAAAGACGGCCGCTCTCTCGGACAATGTTAGTAATGCTCCATGGGGCGGCGCCGCTTATTACAAACAGGTGGCACAGAGGCTCCAGACCCTCGTGGACAGCGGCCAGCTGGGTCCTTTCACCAACGGCTATTGGGGACATCCTGCTTATAAACTACCACCTGAAGCGAATCTGATGGCGGCTGCGCACTATATCGAAGCACTCCGCCTTCAGGCCAAATCCATGAGGATGCACGCCATCTTCGGCGCCAAGAATCCACATCTTCAGACTCTGACCGTGGGCGGCGTGACCTGTGTAAAGGATCTGACCCCGGATCGTATAGCCGAGTTCCTCTATGTGTGGCAGGAGACTCAGGATTTCATCGAAAAGGTCTATATCCCTGATCTTCTTGCTGTGGCCAGCTTCTACAAGGATTGGGGCGCCATAGGTGGGACCACCAACTTCCATGCCTGGGGTGAGTTCCCGATGAGCGACAAAGAGCCTGAAAGCCTCCTGATGCCCAGAGGCGTCATCATGAACCGCAACCTGAAAGGGGTGCAGATGGCGCGGCAGCAGCAGGTCACAGAGCATGTGGCTCGCTCTTGGTATAAGGGTAAGAAGGACAGACACCCCTTTGAGGGTGAAACCGCGCCGCAGCATGGTGACTTCAAAATCAACGGCAGATACTCTTGGCTCAAGGCCCCCAGATATCAGGGCGCGGCGTGCGAGGTGGGCCCCCTGGCTCGGGTGCTGGTGGCTTATGCCAACGGACACAAGGCAACTCAGCAGCTTGTGAACAAGACTCTGGCGGATTTGAACATCCCGGTGGGCGCCCTTTTCTCCACCCTTGGTAGGACGGCTGCCCGTGGCCTGGAGACCGTAATTATCGGTCAGGCCATGCCCGGGTGGATCAATGAGTTGGTGGCCAACCTGAAGAGCGGAAACGACAAGACCTATACACCCTGGAAGATGCGCGATGGTATGGGATACGGCCTCAATGATGTGCCCAGGGGTAGTTTGGGTCACTGGATCCAGATCGAGAAAGGCAAAATCAAAAGATACCAGTACGTGGTACCCTCCACCTGGAACCTTGGGCCGCGTGATGCCAAAGGAACGATGGGGCCGGTAGAGGAGGCGCTTATCGGTACTCCCGTTGCCGATCCGAAGCGGCCACTGGAAATCTTGCGGACAGTGCACAGCTTCGATCCGTGTATTGCTTGCGCCGTGCACGTCATCGACCCCGACTCCAACCAGGTCTACAAGGTGAGAGTAACATAGAGGGTCAAAGCTAACAGTTTGAGCCCCGTAGCCGCACGATGTGTGGTTGCGGGGTTTTTTATCAGCGGCTCAAGGCATAGGGCATAGGGTTGGAGGTTGGAGGAGCGCTTCGCTTTAGGTTGGAGGCACTATTCATTTGCTTTGTCCGATTTGTTGCCTCAAACCTCTAACCTCCAACATCTTCTCTGCCCGCAAAGCTAAATTCTCCGGCAGTCGAAATCCATGTCTGAAAGGTTACTTACTAGCCTGTCTAAGCGAGATATACTCCAGGCGATAGTCCACCGCCCTCAGTGGATTATCCTGGCTGTGGCGGTGGTTTCTCTGTTTTTCGCCTGGCACGTACCCAAGCTCTCCATTCGTACCTCCATTTACGACCTCGTGATCGAGGACCTTCCTGAAACAGCTCGCTACAACGATTTCAAAAAGATATTCGGCTCCGACGAAATAATCCGGGTGGTGGTAAAAGCCGAAAATGTCTTCGACCCGGCCACCTTTGGCAAAATCGAACAGCTGGTGGGGACCGCAAGCGAAATCGAAGGGGTAAGGAGGGTTATAAGCCTCCCTGGAATCAAAAAAGACGTGGAGACCGGCTCCACCTGGGATCTCGATAAATTCGCCGCCATGGTGACACCTGTCGCCGTGTTCAACAAGAACCTCATTTCCGAAAACCACAAAGCCACTGTGATGACGCTGGTTCTGGAGGACACCTCCGACAGGACCAAAGTAATCCAGGACGTGAACAAGATGATTGACGGGGCTGATAAAGACCTCTCTCTTTATCAGATCGGTATGCCTTTGGTCTCTGAAGCCCTGGCCAATTTTACCAAGAAGGATTTTTTCCAGCTGCCCCCTATCACCTTCCTTATTATTACAGTCATTCTCTTCTTTCTATTTAGGAATCTTGCCTGTCTGCTGCTGCCGCTCACCTGCGTAGCCCTGGCACTTGTCTGGACCTTCGGCCTCATGGCCCTGACCAATACCCCCCTGTCCATGATGACTATGATCGTCCCTGTCTTTCTAATCGCTGTTGGCACGGCTTACTGTCTCCATATCAGCTCTGAATATCTCGCCGTCTCCCAAAAGGCTGAGTCACGGGCAGAGGCGTCTTTCTTGACATTTTCAACTATTTCGTTTCCCACGGTGCTTGCTGTTGTCACCACAGCCATTGGTCTTGGCTCCCTTTTGGTAAATCGAATCGTTGCCATCCGTGAATTCGCCATATTTTCCTGTTTTGGCATGTTCAGTCTGCTGGTTATTGTCCTGACTCTTTTCCCAGCTGCTTTGGCCCTCTTCCCACTTCCCAAGAAAAAGGCCAATGGCCACACGGAAACCCCCACTATTATCGACCGTTTCTTGGACTGGATTGTTCATCTCGACCTGCACAAGCAGAAGATCACACTACCGATTTTGGCTATCTTTGTTGTGTTCTGCCTACTCGGCATCTTTCGCATCCGAGTGGAGACCAGTCCCGTCGAATTTTTCAAGAAAAACACCCCGGTGAGCCGTCACTTTCATGATATCTACAAGGATCTGTCTGGAAGCTTCCCGGTCAACGTGGTCATGGCAAGCGAGGAAGATGACTACTTCGAGGATCCCGACGCCCTCAGTGAGATTGCCAGCCTGCAAGAATTTCTAGAAACACTTCCCGGTGTTGACAAAACTGTATCCTTTGCCGAGTACATGAAGCTGGTCAACTACGCCAGCAATCAGTTCGACCCCAAGTACTACACCCTTCCCGAAGAGGGCTTTGAGGTCAGAATGCTGATTAACAGCTACAGGATAATGCTCGGCGAGGACATGTTTTCGCGGTTCATGAATTATGAGCTTTCCAAGGCCAACATTTTGCTTTTTACCCACATATCGAGTTCTCGAGATTTTCTTAAGACACGGGACAGGATTCTTGCCCACGTGCAAGAGAATTTTTCCAAGGATCTGACCTGGGATGTTACCGGCCTCGGCATGGTTGTCTCCGCAAGCAGCCACCTGTTGACCAAAGGCCAGGTCAAGAGTCTCTCTATCACCGTGGTGCTTGTCTTCGGCATTATGTTTATGCTTTTTATGTCGAGCAAGGTTGGACTCATTGCCATCGTTCCCAACCTTTTTCCCATTGTCGTAGTTTTTGGAATCATGGGATGGCTTGGAATCGAGCTTTCCATGGTCACCAGCCTGATCGCCAGCATTGCCATTGGTCTGGCAGTGGACGACACTATCCACTACCTGGTGCGATACAACCGGGAGTTCAAGAAAAGCCTGGACGACAAGCTGGCACTCAGAGAGACCATCAAGCATGTGGGAAGGCCAATAGTTTTCACCACTCTCACCATTGGCATTGGTTTTGCCATCCTTACCCTTTCCAGTTTCAAACCCACGGCCATATTTGGCGTCATGATGGTGATCACCATGCTTTCGGCTCTGGTGGGAGATTTGATTCTGCTGCCATCACTGATGCTGCACGTGGAGCTGGTGACCCTGTGGGATCTCTTGCGGTTAAAGATTGGCAGCGACCCACATCTGGGCATTCCGATTTTCGGTGGTTTGTCACGCACACAGGTTCACTACATTCTTATGGCCGGGGCTCTTAGGGAATTCGAGGCCGATGAGGCTCTGTTTCGCAAAGGAGATCCCAGCGACTTCATGTATGCAGTACTCTCCGGGACGATGGACGTGATGGACCCAATGATGGTTGACGGAGAACCAGATGAGTCAGGCGCGCACAGATTCATAACCCGTTTGAAAGCTGGTGATCTGTTGGGCGAGATGGGTTTTATTCGTTCCGTACCCCGATCAGCCACGGTGATAGCTACCGAACCGGGTGAACTCCTGCAAATCAACTGGAAAATGATCAAGAGACTGCAGTGGCTGTTTCCCCCAACTGCCCATAAATTCTTTTACAATCTAATAACCATGCTTTCTGATCGTCTGGAGAGATCCACCGACCGCCTTACTGAGGTAAGCCGGGTTGATGATCTCACCGGCCTGGTTAATAAGAGAGGCTTTGTGGAGATCCTGGAACGCGAAGTTCACCGAGCGAAACGGTATGAGGCAAAACTTTCTCTTTGTCTCATGCGGATGGACTTGGAATCGGCCAATCCAGAGTTGAGCTATGATGATAGAGATCGGATGATCAAGTACTTGGCTGGAATTCTTGCAGACCACGTTCGAAAGAGCGACACCCTGGGTAGGGTTGACACCCACATGTTTGGCCTTATTCTTCCCCACATTTCTGTTCTAGAGGGTCAGCAGATTTGCGACCGGTTGTTGGACTCTTTTGGAGAGGAGACCGAAGAGGCAGCTGCGAACCAGGTGAAAGTGTTCCTCAGCCTGGTTGAATTGTCAATCGAGGCCGATGAGACAGATACTGACTTTTTTGGCAGGGCCACTCTGGAGCTTCTGAGAGCCATGGAATCTGGGGAGTACCGCACCGTGTCCATCCTGGACACTGAGCTGACAGCTGGCAGCTAGCAGCTCGCAGCAGGCAGACTGGGACGAAACGGAGACACGGAGAGACGGCGATGCGGCGAAAAGAATCACCCCTGGCCGTCTACCAATTACCAACTTTAGACACTTTAGACAATTTAGGCATTTTATATTTATAGCGTAGGGCCGGTCACCGTACCGGCCATTTGTTATCTCTTACAGCTACTACACAATCGTCATACCGGACGAGACGAAGTCGAGTTCCGGTATCCAGTCATTTCTTCCCATTTCTGGATTCCGGACATCCGCGTCCGGCGGATTCCGGAATGACGGAAGCAGACACCGGTAGGACCAGCCCGACTTTCTCTTTATCTATAGTTGCTTACATGGTAAAATGCCAAACTCGACAGATCCTCAGAATGAAAAGAATCGTCATACCGGACGAGGCGAAGCTGAGATCCGGTATCCAGGAAACTGTTGCTTCTCCTGGATTCTGAATTCTGGCTCCTTGCCCTGAGCGACTCGACCTGAGCTCGTCGACAGGTCCTGTCGAAGGGCTGACTCCTTCACGGACATATAGAGTGAAAATGGAAGAGAAACAGATAATGATCCTCGGGGTGGGAAACCTCCTTTTCACTGACGAAGGGGTGGGGGTCCGGGTGGCGGAAGCCTTGCAAGACCGCTACGAGTTCCCGGAAAACGTCAAGGTGGTGGACGGCGGCACACTGGGCATGAACCTTTTGGGAGTGGTTTCTGAGGTTGATCACCTCATTGTGGTTGACGCGGTGCGAAACGGAGGTGAACCTGGCACCCTGCACCGGCTGGCAGGTGAGGAGATCCCCAAACGAATTCTGGCCAAGAACTCCCTCCATCAGGTGGACCTGCTGGAGGCCTTGACATGTTGTCAGGCTCTGGACAAGGTGCCGGAAACGATAATACTGGGAGTTGAACCTGAAGATATCACCACCCTCGGGACAGATATGACCCCAACTGTCCGTGCCAGAATAGACGATCTGGTGGAAGCGGCGCTAAAGGAACTGACCAGCTTGGGAGGAAGCTACTGCCTTCGAAAAGAAGGGGATAGTTGTGTTGAATCGGAATTTGTCAGAAGAATCTGATACAAAAGCATCTGTTAATGTCCTCGTAGGGGCGGGGTTTACCCCCGCCCGCAAATGTGGGTGAACAGTGGAATTCTCGGGCGGGGGTAAACCCCGCCCCTACTAAAAGGATTAATCGGTTTCTTCATATCTATTGAATTGGAGTGTACTAATGTGCCTGGCGATACCAGCAAAAATTGTGAACATCGAAGATGGTATGGGTACGGTGGACATGGCCGGAGTACAAAAGAAGGTGAGCCTCATCCTGCTGGAGGACGCCCAGGTGGGAGATTACATCATTGTGCATGCGGGATTCGGCATACACAAGATCGATGAAGAAGTGGCCATGGAATCACTGCGAATCCTCAGAGAGGCGGCACACTTATTGGATGTTGAGGATCCCAGCCGGACCAGACGAAGTCACCGTTACGGGTTTTGGAACTGAAGAGGTAGAATGAAACGAGGGTGCAATCCGCAAACCGCAATTCCGTCCCACCCCACCGCTACATCTACTCACGAGCCCAGGTCACAAAATCTCAAAACCCAAGCACCAAATTACAAACAAATCTCAAATTCCAAGCACCAAACCTCAGGGTTTCAGGTTTCAGGAAGCTAGCGTGGAGTACGGCGAGACGAGCGAGACGAGAGGTCGGGCGAGACTGGAAAGTTATCCGTTATTCGTTAATAGTTATTCGGGTTTGCTCACTGCAGTTTTTGTCGTAGATTAGATCTGAGATGATCTAATTCTGATTTTTCCGTATAACTAATAACGTATAACCGATAACGACGACTGTGTGCCTAGTGCTTGGTGCCTAGTTCGACCTGCCTCCAACCTCAAGCGAAGCGCTCCTCCAACCTCCAGCGGCGTAGCCCCATACCAACCGAATGTCCAAATTTCACCAGCGGTCCTCTATTTTTGCTTTAAGTTGATAAACAGTATTGTCGGAAATACTGGTCAATTAGTGGACTTTTTCTGTTGACAACGTATTTAGCATCGGTCTATGGTTAACTATCTGTTTTTCAAAAGCTTCAAGTTCATTTCCATAGTTATTTGCTCGGAATAATCCTGATTATTGTAACAAGCTTGTTTGTAATTTTTCATAGCTAACTGGTCGGAATAAGATTCAGCTACAGTAGTACTACTTTATGCTCGTACAAAAAGAGCGGGGCACCTACTGATCTTCTCTGCAGGAGCAAGGGTAAGTAGCCGGTAAATGCTACCGGTCAACCTTATTACCTTGCGACTGGCTGTTTTGGATGATGTGCTCCGCCATGTCTGAAAATCAGAAAAGCTCTGATGCATCGCCCGGGAACGTGGTTTATATTGTCGGTCCCAGGAAGCTCCAAAATGAGGCCATCGCCTCGTGCTTGGAGCGGGAAACCGGAGACCAGTGCTTTGTTCTCGGAGATATCAATCATATTCCACCGGATGATACCAAAGACAGTGGTCTGCAAAGGCTGGTGCTCTTGGACTGTCAGGGCAAAGATAAGAAGAGACTCTTGGCAGAGTTAAGGCCGTATCTCAGCCAAAGGGGATTCTCAAACCATATCGCCTTGTTCAACGTATCCCGTGACCAGGAGATCGAACAAAGCTGCGTGCCGGAGGGCATACGCGGCTTTTTTTATGAAAAGGATCCATTAGATAGGTTTCTCAAAGG
>PVMK01153311.1_pt1 | contig 21794 bp, 21 predicted proteins | sample 1853481 | NCBI WGS metagenome assembly PVMK01 (sample SAMN08533507, study PRJNA380276) | Marine sediment metagenome, whole genome shotgun sequencing project.
CATGGTTCCGGCATTGCCCTTGCCACCATCTCGGATCCGGCCAAGGCCGATGAACTGCGAACCTTCGCCCGCTTGGGAATTTCTGTGGATTATCCCTTTTTCCTGATGTACCACGCCTACATGGATCCGGCCAAGATGGATGACTTGGTTGCGCTGCTGGTGGAACAAAACGTCCGCATGAATTTGAGCAGGTCAACACGGCGGGACGTTGGGTTCCCGAATACCGTGAGGCCTGGTTAGCTGAAGACACCCGGCTGTTGCAGGATCCAAATCTCCAGTACATTCCTGCTCAAAACCGAGACCGCGTGCTGTATTACGAACCCTACGACCAATTGACCGATCAGCAGCGAGAACTGGTTCGCCGAGGATATGAGAAACGGAAAGATTTTATTGGCAGGTTTGTCCGGGCCGGCGGCAAAGTGCTGGCAGGGTGCGATACCGCGTCTTTTGTTCTCTCTGGCATCTGCCTGCATCGGGAGCTGGAGCTGTTGGTCGAGGCGGGATTGACCCCTATGCAGGCGATCCAGGCGGCCACTCGGAACAACTTTGAATTTCTCCGAGAAGAGAAGCTGGGCACCATCGAGTCTGGCAAGCTAGCTGATTTGATGATCGTTCGTGAAGATCCTCTGGCCGATATCAGGAACACAAGAACCATAGATCTGGTGATTCAGGATGGCAGGATCGTCGACACGAACTATCATGCTGACTTCGTCAATCCTGTACCCAACCCGTTTGTGGGGGGAGGGTTTGTGAACCCCAGGCCTTTTTTGAGAATCATTTACCCCATGTCCAGCAAGGGACTGAATCAGGAATTGACGCTGATTCTGGAGGGAAGCAACTTGGTCGATGAGTCGGTGGTGGAGTTCGATGGAGTGGAGGTCGCCAGCAGTCCCGTGAAGAGCACCATGCTGCGGGAGACGATGTACAACCCGGTTTATACCCAATTCGAAGTAACAGTTCCGGCTCGGCTGCTCGACCGATATGGCAGTTACCGGGTGATCGTGAAAAATCCGAGACCCCAGGGGGGGATCTCAAACGCTTTGATCTTCTTTGTCGCCGAGTAGGTTATGATTTTCACCCCTTCACCGTGTGCAGCTTCATCAGACTGGTGTGGCCTTTCTCGACGATGGGAGCGCCGGTCAGGATGATCAGGTTGTCGCCTTCTTTCACCCACTCTTTTTGAAGGAGAAGTTTCTCCACAGCTTCAATCAACTGATCCACGTTGCCGATTTCGTGCATGAGCGTGGGTCGAACTCCCCAGTAAAGAGCCATTCGATTCAAGATGGCCGGGTCGGGGGTGAAGCTCAAAATATCGGTCGGAGGCCGGTACTTGGAGATCAGGCGAGCGGTGGAACCGGTTTGTGTAAAGGCCACGATGGCACGGGCTTTGATGGATCGGGAGACATGGTAGGCGGCATCGCAGACGGCTTCCGGAAAGGAAAGTGGCTTGGATTCCGGAAATCGGTCGATGTGACGTCCGCTCTCGATCTTTTCAACCTCGTTAATGATCTTGGTCATCATGGAAACCGACTCAACAGGGTACTGGCCGCTTGCCGTCTCAGCAGACAGCATGACGGCGTCGGTTCCATCCAGTACGGCGTTGGCCACGTCCGAGGCCTCGGCCCGTGTCGGTCGAGGGTGGTGGACCATCGATTCCAGCATTTGGGTGGCGGTGATGACCACCTTCCCTCTCTTGTTGGCTTCGGCAATGATGTGTTTTTGAATCACAGGCACCTTCTCCGGAGCCATTTCCACCCCAAGATCTCCGCGGGCCACCATCACCCCTTCACAGACATCCATAATGGCATCCAGGTTTTCGATGGCCATCGGCTTTTCCAGTTTGGCGATCACCGGCGTGCCCCGTTTTTTTTGGGCAAGCCTTTCCTTCAACTTGAGGATATCGGCGGGTCTTCGAATGAAAGACAGGGCGAGGTAATCGATTTGCTGCTCGGCTCCGAAGTCCAGGTCTCGCAAATCCTTTTCGGTCAGCGCCGAGGCCGAAATCTTCACATTGGGCAGGTTGATGCCCTGGTTCTCAGCCAGAGTGCCGCCGGCGATCACCTCACACTCCACGTCAGACTGGGTTGTGGTGAGCACCCGAAGCTCAATAAGACCATCGGAAAGGAGAAGCCGATCTCCCGGGCGAAGATCTTGAGGCAGAGCCTGGTAGGAGGTCGAGACCCTTTCGCTGTTTCCGACAGCCGCCTGGATGGTGAGAACGAAATTCTGGCCCGTTTCGAGTTCGACGGGTGCTCCATCTTCCAATGGGCCGGTTCGAATCTTCAGTCCCTGAAGATCCTGAATGATGGCAACGGGTTTGGAGAGCTGCTTGGAAGCCTCACGAATATGGAGAATCGTCTTCCATGCGATTCGTGATCACCGTGAGAGAAGTTGAGCCGGGCCACGTCCATTCCCGCCTCCACCAGTTTGGCAAGCATTTCCGGGGATTGGCTGGCAGGACCAATGGTGGCAACAATTTTTGCTCTTCGCATAGATAGAAGGTTTAGGTTACCATAGACTCCCCGATCGGACGGATTTCCGCGGGCGTCTTGGCAAGTGAGAATAACCCGTATTCGAGACACTTGGTGGCAGAAGGTTGATGCATAATCCGGACTAAGGACCCAACAAGGAAGGGGATCGCATGAGTGACGAAGAATCGGTAGAAGTGAGCGAAGCCAATATCGCGGTGCACTGGCAGGAAGAGGAGTATTTCCATCCTTCAGCCGCCTTTATTGCTCAGGCAAACATGACCGATCCGGAGATCTATGAGCGGTTCAGCCTGGATCACTTTCCGGAATGCTACAAGGAATATGCCGATCTTCTCAGCTGGTACCAATACTGGCACACCATGCTGGATACCAGTGATGCTCCCTGCTGGAAGTGGTTTGTGGGGGGCAAGATCAATGCCTGCTACAACTGCGTCGATCGACACCTCAAGAAGTACAAAAACAAGGCGGCCTTTATTTATGTTCCGGAACCCGAGGATGAGCCCCATGTGACCCTCACTTTTCAGGAACTCTATGTGAGGGTCAATGAGCTGGCGGCACTGCTCAGAGACTTTGCCGGGCTGAAGGCGGGGGATCGAGTCACACTGCATATGCCGATGACCCCCGAGCTTCCCATTACCATGCTGGCCTGTGCCCGACTGGGGGTGATCCATTCGGAAGTCTATGGGGGATTCAGTGGGAAGGCCTGCGGCGAGAGGATCGCCGACTCCGGAAGCCGTGTCCTGATCACCATCGATAGCTACTATCGCTCGGGTAAGCTGCTGGATCACAAGAAGAACGCCGATATCGCCGTGAAGGTGTCCGAGGAGGAGGGCCAAAGTGTCGATAAGGTTCTGGTTTTCAGACGCTACCCTGGAAAATACTCCTCCGAGTCCCCGATGGTTGAAGGGCGTGACTACTTCACGGACGAGGTGTTGAAGGACTATAAGGGAATTCGAGTCGACCCTGTTCCCCTGCCTGCGGAGGATCCGCTCTTTGTGATGTACACGAGCGGAACAACGGGTAAGCCCAAGGGGTGCCAGCACAGCATTGGAGGCTATCTGTCCTATGTGACCGGGACCTCCAAATATGTTCAGGACATCCATCCCGAAGATGTCTATTGGTGCATGGCCGACATCGGCTGGATCACGGGCCATTCCTATATCGTCTATGGGCCACTGGCCCTGGCTACTACCGGTGTTTTGTACGAAGGGGTTCCCACCTATCCCGATGCCGGAAGGGCCTGGAGAATCGCTGAGCAGCTGGATGTCAATATCTTCCACACCGCTCCCACCACCATACGGATGCTCCGAAAATCAGGTCCGGATGAGCCCTCCAAGTACAACTACCATTTCAAGCATATGACCACGGTGGGAGAACCCATCGAACCCGAGGTGTGGAGGTGGTACCACCAGGTTGTCGGCAAAGGCGAAGCAGCTATCGTCGATACCTGGTGGCAAACCGAAACAGGAGGGTTTTTGTGCAGCACCATGCCCGCTCTTCAAGGCATGAAGCCGGGAAGTGCCGGCCCCAGCGTGCCGGGGATCCACCCCGTTATTTATGATGAAGAGGGCGAGGAAATTGAAGGGGGATCCGGTGTAGCCGGGAATATTTGTATCCGAAACCCCTGGCCCGGAGCCTTTCAGACCATATGGGGAGATCGAGAGCGGTACGTTTCGACCTATTACGCGAAGTATTGCAAAGATGAAAAGAGCAAGAAGTGGCAGGACTGGCCGTATTTTACCGGCGATGCCGCCATGCAGGCAGAAGATGGATACTTTCGCATCCTGGGTAGGATCGATGATGTGATCAATGTCGCCGGTCACCGGTTGGGTACCAAGGAACTCGAATCCGCCTGTCTGACCGTCTCCGCCGTTGCCGAGGCCTCGGTCGTCCCCTTGGCCGATGAAATCAAGGGCCGAGTCCCTGACATTTATATTTCCCTGAAGCCGGGGGAAGAGGCCGGAAAAGAGATCGAGGCGGCGGTGACTCAGGTGATTGAGACCGCCATTGGCAAGATCGCCCGACCCAAGCACGTTTACATCGTGCCCGATATGCCCAAGACTCGTTCCGGAAAAATCATGCGCCGGGTGCTGGCAGCGATTTCCAACGGAAGCGACGTGGGTGATGTCACCACTCTTGCCAACCCGGAGATCGTGGAAGAAATACGGAAGATGGTTCAGGGCGACTAGCGGCCCACGTTTTTCACACCGGATCCGCTGCCGCAGTAGATTGGGTGTGAGAAATGCGGGCTTACTCGAACGCCGAGATCCCGGTGATGCTCTTGCCAATAATCAAGGTGTGGATATCGTGGGTTCCCTCGTAGGTGGATACCGTCTCCAGATTTGCCAGGTGACGAAAGACGGGATAGTCGCTTAGAATCCCATTGGCTCCCAGAATGTCTCGAGCCATTCGGGCCGTCTCCAGGGCCATGGCCACGTTATTGCGCTTGGCCATGGAGATTTGGTCATGGCGGACCTGACCTGCCTCTTTGAGTTGCCCCAGACGAAAAACCAACAGTTGCGCCTTGGTGATTTCCGTCAGCATGTGAACCAGCTTGTTCTGAACCAATTGGTGAGAAGCAATGGGTTTTCCGCCAAACTGCTTGCGCTCCAAGGACCATCGTCTTGCCGTGTAGTAACAAGCCTGGGCGCTTCCCACGGCTCCCCAGGCAATGCCGTAACGAGCCTGGTTGAGACACAGAAGAGCCTGTTTCAAGCTTTGGGTCTGGGGCAGAAGATTGGACTCCGGCACTCGGCAGTTGTCAAAGACCAACTCCGAGGTGACGGAGGCCCGCAAGGAGTGCTTGTTGTGATAATCGTGGGTGGCAAAGCCCTGAGTCCCCTTTTCCACCAGGAAGCCGCGAATGTGATCGTCCTCGCAGCGAGCCCACACCACCGCGATATCGGCAATGCTTCCGTTGGTGATCCAGGCCTTGGCGCCATTCAAGACATATTCGTCTCCCTCCTTGCGAGCCTGCGTCCTGAGTCCGGCAGGATTGGAGCCGGAGTCGGGCTCGGTCAATCCAAAACAACCAATAGCGGATCCCGACTGAAGTTGAGGCAGCCATTTTTGCTTCTGTTCGTCGCTCCCAAAGCTATGGATCGGATACATGACCAGAGCACTCTGGACCGATCCGAAGCTGCGCAATCCGCTATCCCCTCGCTCCAGTTCCTGCATGATGAGCCCGTAAGCGATGCTGTTCAATCCGGCACATCCGTAACCCTTCAGGTTGGCCCCAAAGTAACCCAGTTTGCCCATCGACTTGATCAATTCCGATGGGAAGCTTCCCTTCATGTAGTGGTCTTCTATAATCGGAATGACCTGATCCTCCACGAAGGAGCGAACGCTGTCCCGTACCAGCCTCTCCTCATCGCTCAGGAGGTCTTCAAGACCCAGGAAGTCCACGCCTTGGAATGCCATTGCCTTGGAATATAGCACAGAGGAAGGGGCAGTGTTTTCAAGGAACTATGTTATAAAGGGGCCATGATTCTGGGCTTGACCGGTCCCAACGCATCGGGCAAAGGAGAGGTCGTTAAATTTCTTGAATGCAAGGGTTTTTACTCCTACTCCCTATCGGACGTGATTCGTGAAACAGTGCGCAGTCGAGGGTTGGAGATCACACGCGACAGGTTGATTGAAGTGGGAAGAGAACTGCGTTGTGAGGAGGGAAACGGCGTTCTGGCTCAGCGGATTCTGTCACAGATCGAGGAGGACAAGAATTATGTGGTGGACTCGTTCCGGCATCCGGAGGAGATGCAGGTATTCAGGACCCGACCCGACTTTTACCTGGTCTTGATTCAGGCCGACGCGGAAGTCCGCTTCGCAAGAATTCGCGAACGGAAGCGGGAGAGTGACGCAGCCACGCTTGAAGAATTCCTGGACCTGGAGAAACGGGAGAAAGCCAGCAAGGACTCCTACGGACAACAACTTGCAGCCTGTGAAGCGGAGGCTGACTTTAAGATCACCAACAACCGTTCGCTCTCTGAGCTCACCGATCAGATTTCGGAGTTGTTACCGCAGTTGATGGGTAATCTGGTACGTCCGAGTTGGGATGAGTATTTCATGAAATTGGCCAAAGTAGCGTCGCTGCGCAGTAATTGCGTGAAACGAAAAGTCGCTGCTATAATCGTCCGCGACAAGAGAGTCATTTCCACTGGCTATAACGGAACTCCACGAGGAACCAGGAATTGTTATGAAGGCGGGTGTCCGCGCTGTAACAACCTCGCCGACAGCGGAACGCTTCTGGACGAATGTCTCTGTTCCCATGGTGAGGAGAATGCCATCACCCAGGCTGCCTATCATGGTATGAGCGTCAAGGATGGGACTTTATACTCAACCTTTGCGCCCTGTTTGACGTGTACCAAGATGATCATCAATGCGGGCATTGTAGAGGTCGTTTACAACCTGGATTATCCCCTGAACGAGACGTCTTTTGAATTGTTCCAGGAAGCCGGTGTGAACATTCGCCAACATCGAGTGGAGTAACAGTCGGGGTGTGAGAGCCGCGCCCCGGCGTCAGAAGTCACTTCCATGCTGGGTCTTGTTTCGCTTTTCTTTTTCACCATGGCCACCGGAGGGTTCATCCTTTTCATGGTCAAGTACCCCCATGGTTCGGAGGTTCGAATGTGGGGGATTCGGCTGAGCTATGGGTTTGGCTTTTTCGGGGTTCTGGCCTGGAGGTTCTACCGAGGCTCGTTCAGCGAACTCTCCCTGCTCACCGTTTCTGCTTTGTTGGTTTCTCTGGTTGCCTTTGAACTCTCCACGAAATATCTGGATTAGGATTTGTAGCGCACGCGTGCGCCCGAGAGCCCTGTTTTATCAACGACTTACTGGGCGCACGTCAGTGCGCCCCTGCACATCTCTCTTTTACAACCCGGAACGGGACAGCTCATCCAGAAAGTAGGCGGAGCTCTTGATCCCAGCGTAGAAGTTATCCAGATTCAGTTTCTCGTTGGGGGGCGTGGGCATTCTCATCCGGCAGGCCGATGCCCATGAGCACGCTGGGGATGTTGAGGAGTTCGGCAAAGGTTGCCACCACCGGGATGGACCCTCCTTCGCGTTGAAACACCGGCTCCTTGCCGAATCCCTTCTTGATGGCTTGAGTTGCCGCCCTCAGAGCCGGGTGATCCAGCGAAGCAACCCAGGGCTTCCCTCCATGCATCCGGGTGGTTTCAAGGTGCACCGATGAGGGGGTCAGAGCATGGACGTAATCCTCGAACAAATCTGCAATCTTTTCGGGGTCTTGATCGGGAACCAACCGCATGCTCACCTTTGCCATGGCCTTGGCGGGCAAGACCGTCTTGGCTCCTTTCCCGGTAAAGCCGCTCTTCAGGCCATTGATTTCAAAGGTAGGTCGTACCCAGAGCCGTTCCAGAGGCGTGCATCCCTCTTCGCCTGATAGTTCCTTCAGACCGAGGGCCTTTTTGTAAGTGGACTCGTCAAAGGGCAAGCGAGCAAATTCTGCTTTCTCTCTTTCCGTCAATTCGCGAACGTCATCATAGAAATGAGGGATGGTGATCCGACCTGCTTCATCTTTCATTGCGGTTAAGATCTTCGAGAGCTCAAAGGCAGGATTCACAACGGTGCCTCCAAAGGATCCCGAGTGGAGGTCAGTGTGTGCTCCCTGTAGATCCAATTGAAAGTAAGCCAGGCCTCGAAGTCCGTAGCAGATTGAAGGAACCCCATGGGCGAACATGGCGGTGTCCGAAACCATGGCCACATCGGCTTTGAGCAAATCCTGATGGGTTTCGATGAAGGGGTCCAAGTGAGGGCTGCCAATTTCCTCTTCCCCTTCGATGAGGTACTTGATATTCACCGGAAGTTGCCGGTTCGTGTTCAGGAATGCTTCAGCACTTTTGAAGTGGATGAAAACCTGCCCCTTATCGTCCGCTGCTCCCCGGGCATAGAGCTCACCATTGCGGATGGTCGGTTCAAACGGTGCTGATTCCCAAAGCTCAATCGGATCAACCGGCTGGACATCGTAATGGCCGTACACCAAAAGGGTAGGTTTTGCCTCTTCCACCAGCCGCTCGGCATAGACAATGGGATGCCCCTCGGTGGGGAAGATTTCCACGGTCGTCATGCCCGCCTCCTGAAGTTGCCTGGCTACGAATTCGGCAGCGGTTTTAACGGCCTCATTGTGTTCCGGATCGGTGCTCACACTGGGAATTCTCAAGAACTCAGTCAATTCCCCGATGTACCGGTCGTGGTTTTCCTGAATGTATTCGATGATCTTCTTCATCAGGGGATTCGAGGTTCATGACGATCCAAAGACACGCTCAAATACAGTGTCGATGTGCTGGAGCGTGTTTTGAACGTCAAAAACCTGGTTCACTTCCTTTTGGGTGAGGTGCTTTTGGATGTCTGGGTCTTCTAGGATCAGAGTTTCGAAATCCGCACCGTCGTCCCAAACGCGCATGGCGTTTCGCTGAATCCATTGGTAAGCTTCTTCCCGAAGGACCCCCCTTCGCACCAACTCGAGCAAAAGTGTTCCCGAGAAGATCAAGCCCCTGGTCAGCTGGAGGTTTGCCTCCATCTGCTTTTCGTGCACCTCTAAATTCTGGATGACGTCGTTGAGCTTGATGGTCAGATAGTGGGCCAATGTCGTACTGTCGGGAAGGATCACCCTTTCCACGGAGGAGTGTGAAATATCCCGCTCGTGCCACAGAGGGATGTTTTCCAGGGCGGCCAGGGCGTTGCTCCGCATCAGCCGAGACAAGCCACTGATATTTTCACAGGTCACGGGATTGCGCTTGTGAGGCATGGCTGAACTACCCTTTTGCCCGGAACCAAACGGTTCACTCACTTCCTGAACTTCAGTCCTCATCAGGTGGCGGATTTCTGTCGCTACTTTATCGTAGGTGGAACCCAGGATGGCCAGGGTGCACATGTATTCAGCGTGCCGATCTCGTTGCAAGGTTTGGGTTGAGACTCGGGCGAAATCAATCCCCAGTTTCTGGCAAACGTCCTCTTCGACCTGGGGAGAAAGGTGGGAAAAGGATCCCACCGGCCCACTTAGTTTTCCAACCTCCAGGGTTTCTCGGGCCCGGCGAAAACGGTGCAGGTTACGTTCCATCTCGGAGTACCAAACCGCCAGTTTGAGTCCAAACGTCACGGGCTCCGCGTGGATGCCGTGAGTGCGACCGATGGCAGGCACCTGCTTATAACGAAGCGCTTGAGTCCTTAATGTGGAGAGAAGTCTTAAGAGTTCCTTTTCGATCAACTCGGAGGCTTCTTTGACCTGCAGCGCCTGGGCCGTGTCGACCACATCTGTTGAAGTGAGACCAAAATGAATAAAACGTGAGGCGGGCCCCACCTTCTCGGCAACCGCGGTGGTGAAGGCAATCATGTCATGGCGGGTGACTTCCTCGATTTCCTTGATTCGGTCGATGGAAAAACCGGCTTTTTGTTGGATTTGTGAAAGCTCTTCCTGAGGGATCTCGCCCATTTCCGCCAGAACTTCACAAACGGCAATCTCGACCTGAAGCCACTTTTGGAACTTGTTTTCCTCAGACCAGACCCGACCCATCTCGGGCAGGGTATATCGAGGGATCATAAGTCTAGGACTATGGAGGGTTTGCTCTGATGAGTCAAGTGCAGGTTGCAGCATTTGGCGTACAGAGGAAGGTCTTGAAAAAGGGCACGAGAAGCATGATCCAGCGCGATCTTGGGATCATTGTTTCGACGACTCAGATGAGCCAGGAAGATGTGGCTCGCCTGCCGGTCGAAGGAGTGGCTCAAAAAGGTCGACAATTCCTGGTTGGAGAGATGGCCGACTCGGCTCAGAACACGCTGTTTGATGCTCCAGGGATAGGGCCCAATCTTCAACATCTGCTCGTCATGATTGGATTCCACGATGAACCAGTCACATCCCGACAGGTTTTCAACCACGGCCGGGGTGAATTCTCCCAAATCGGTGACCAGAGCACCGCATATGCCTTGTGCCGTGAAACGAAAGCCTACAGGTTCCGCGGCGTCATGAGAGACCGAAAAGGCTTCGATCTGAAGGTCGCCAACGGAGAAGGAGGAGTTGGAGCGGAAGCTTTCCCAGCGGTCAATATTCTGAAGTCCGGGTACTTCTTCCCGGGTCCCTTCATTCATGAAAATCGGCACCTGGCGGCGAGCCAGGAACCCGGGAACTCCGCTGACATGGTCCGAGTGTCCGTGGGTGAGAAGAACGGCATCGATTCTCTGGTTCTGAAGGTCGGCCTGGTCCAGACGTCGCTTCAGACTGCGCGGGCCAAAACCCAGGTCGACCAAAACGCAGGTCTTCTCGGTGGCGATGTACGTGCAATTCCCACTGCTTCCACTTCCCAGGACGGATACTTTCACGGTGAGGTAGAATGTATCAGCTGAGTGTGAAAAAGAAAAAAGCAGCAAGGACACGGAACTGTCCGTGCCTGCTGGCGGGATGATCAACAGTGGCTAAGAAATTCTACATCGCAACCTTCGGGTGCCGAACCAATCAAGCGGACAGCGCGGCCCTGCGGGAGGATCTCCTCTCTCGTGACTTCGAGGAGACCCGGGAGTGCCGCCAAGCCGACGTGATTGTGGTGAATTCATGCACGGTGACCCATCGCTCGGATCAGCAGGTGCGGCAGCTCACTCGCAGTTTGGGTCGCCGGAATCCTGCTGCACGTCTGGTCGTGACCGGATGCTATGCCCAGCGCGATCCCAGCAGTTTGGCACGAATCACGGGTGTGGATGCGGTGGTGGGAAACAGCCACAAAGGCAACATCGGTTCCATTGTTGCCGCCTTTGAGTGTGCAGAAACGCGCCCTCCCACTCATGGGGAAATTGCGACCATTTACCGGGATGACTTTCGCAGCGTCGCGGCCATGGAGATGACGCCCGCCACGGAGACAGGGGGGAGAACCAGGCCCTTCGTTAAGATCCAGGATGGTTGTGACGCCAAATGCACCTACTGCATTATTCCCTATGTCCGCGGTCCCAGCCGCAGTGTGCCTCCCCAGATCGTTCTGCGACAGCTTGCTCAGTTGGTCGAAAACGGATTCAAAGAAGTGGTTTTAACGGGCATCCACATGGGCAGTTACGGAGTGTACTTGAAACCCCGCTATTCCTTGGATCGCTTATTGGGTGAGATTGTGGCCGTGCCGGGTTTGGAGCGGATCCGGCTCAGTTCCCTTGAGCCCATGCAGCTGTCCCGTCGCGTCATTGCTCTGGCTGCAAAGTGCGAGAAAGTCGCTCCCCATTTCCATATTTGTCTTCAAAGTGGAAGTGACCGGATCCTGAAAAAGATGTTCAGGCCCTATAAAACCAGCCGATTTGCCCGGATCGTTGAGGAGATTCGCCGCTGCATCCCGGATGCCGCCATCGGAACAGATGTTATTGCCGGTTTCCCGGGAGAATCGGAGGAGGATCACCGCCAGACGGTAGAGTTTATCAGCCGGATGCCCTTCACCTATCTCCACGTGTTTCCCTACAGTGATCGTTCCGGTACGGCCGCCTCTGATATGGCGGAAAAGGTGGATTCTGGAACCATCAAGCGCCGCAGTGGGGAGTTGCGACAGATCTCCGAAGACAAAAACCGGGCCTTTCGACGCCGGTTTCTGGGGCGATCCATTTCCGTACTCACCCTCAGCGAGAAAAAAGATGGGATGCGAACGGCTCTATCCGGAAACTATCTAAAAGCGAAGCTGGATCCCTCAATACCCAGCAACCAACTGGTCCAAGCCAGGGTGATGGCAGAAGATCCGGAGGGCTACCAGGTGTTGGAGCTAGCTAATGTTCCAACATGACCATCGCCACTGCATGGTCGGGCGAGTGGGTGATGGAAATCCAGGCTGTTTGAGCACCCAATTGGTCAAAAATCTCCCGGGCTTTGCCATGGAAAGTCAGTAGCGGCTTTCCCGCCTCGTCGTCGGTGATCGCTACATCTTTCCAGCGGATTCCCCTGCTCCACCCAGTGCCCAGTGCTTTCAAGGCTGCCTCTTTGGCCGCAAACCTTCCTCCGAAGTGCTGATACTGATGCCTGCGGCTGGAGCAGAACTGGATTTCCTCCTCTGTAAAAACTCTCTGTTGCATCCGCTGAGTGCCCTGTAGAGCGTTCCGAATGCGACGGATTTCTACGATGTCAACGCCGATGCCAATGATCATGGACTTGTGTTAGCCTTTCTTCTCGATGTTCCGCCAAAAGAATCCGGGTCCAGCCTCCTTTTTTGTGTTCGAGGAACTGGAAGAAATTCCAGGCTTTGTCCACGCTTTCACGTCACGGCAGACCGATGCTCCAAAGCAAGAGCCTGTTTCCTCGGATGAAGTCCCACTGGAAAAGAGGCTCTTACTCGAAAGCCTTGGCCTGCAGCCCAACCAGCTCTTCTTTTTACATCAGGTGCACTCAAACCGAGTCGTTACTGTGAATGCCCCGACTTTGAAGTCCTCGGGTCCGACTTCACTGGGCTCTGCAGATGGAGTGATCGCGCTTCTCCCGGCCCAGTTTCCGGTCATTCGAACGGCCGATTGCCTTCCAATTCTTGTTCTATTGGCAGAGAAAAAGCAAGTCTGTGTCCTGCACACGGGTTGGCGCGGGACCCGGGATCGAATCACTCGAGAAGGGGTCTCCCGGTTCCTCGAGGCCACCCAGGCTTCCCCCCAACAGCTCATCGTCGCCATGGGACCCTGTATTCGAAAATGTTGCTATGAAGTGGGACCGGAGGTCAGGGAACAATATGCCCGGTCAGGACACGATCTGGATCGGTGCTTCTCTGGCCCACAACTCGATTTGGTAGAGGCCAATAGGGTTCAACTGCAGGAGTTGGGAGTGCCGAAAATCCTGGATTCAAAAATGTGCACCGCTTGTCGAACCGATCTGTTTTATTCCTATCGCCGAGAAGGTGAAACAGGGCGGATGTGGCTTTTGGCAGGGTTTCAGCAGTAGTGGGATTCAATTTTCTTAGGTAGGGGCGCACAGCCGTGCGCCCTATAAACCGTGGATAAACTGAGGCTTTCGGGCGCACAGCTGTGCGCCCCTACCCCGGTAGAATTTCCTGACGCATCTTCTCCCGGTATTCCTTCAGTTTCTGAGCCAGGTCCGGGTCGCTTCGAGCAAGGATCTGGACGGCGAAAAGAGCTGCGTTGATGGCCCCTGCCTTACCGATGCCCATACAGGCAACAGGGATTCCCTTGGGCATCTGCACGGTGGAGAGTAGAGAGTCCAACCCCTGGAGAGAGGAAGCATCCAGAGGTACACCAATGATGGGAAGGGTAGATTGAGCGGCCAATGCTCCCGCCAGGTGAGCTGCGTACCCCGCCCCTGCGATCAATGCTTGAATCCCTCTACTTTCGGCCGACTGAGCATACTCGGAGGTTTCTTGAGGCGTACGGTGTGCCGAAAGGACCTTCATCTCATGGGGAACGCCGAACTCTTCCAGGATCCTGGAGGCTTCACCCATGATGTCAGCATCTGATTTACTACCCATGAGGATTCCGATCTTTGGGTTGGTCATGTCAATTCCTTTTTAGTCCTTTGGAGGCTATGTCTCGACGACAGTACATCCCCTCAAAATGGATCTTGTTCACACCTTCATAGGCGCGCATAATAGCAGGTTGGAGGGTGGGAGCCACAGAGGTGATCCCAAGAACTCGGCCTCCATTGGTGAGGGTCTTTCCGTTCTTCAAGGTGGTTCCTGCATGGAAAGCAACGGTGTTTTCATCCTCACCTGCCATGTCCAGCCCGGAAATCTCCTGGCCCTTTTCATAGGATCCCGGGTACCCCTTTGCCGCAAGCACAACGCACACGGCAGCATTCTTGTTCCAGCGGACATCTACATTTTCTAAATTGCCTTCGGCCATCGCATAGAGGAGGTCCAGAAGGTCACTTTCCATTCGGGGCAAAACGACCTGGGTTTCCGGATCTCCAAAGCGGACGTTGAATTCAAGCACTTTCGGGCCTTCACGGGTCATCATGAGGCCTGCGTACAAAATACCTTGGTAAGGATTTCCCTCTTCAGCCATACCCGTTATGGTTGGATAGATGATTTCATCCAGGACCTTTTGGCGAAGTTCCTCCGAGAGGATGGCATCAATGGAGTAGGCTCCCATACCCCCCGTATTGGGCCCCTGGTCTCCTTCGTAGATGGCCTTATGATCTTGAGAGGGCACCATAGGTATAACGTTCACCCCGTCAGAGAAGACCATAAAAGAGGTTTCCTCTCCTTCCAGAAACTCTTCGATAACCAATCGATCTCCAGAGGCTCCGAATTTTCTTTCCTGCATGATGCAGTCCAGCGCCTCTAAGCTGGTGGCCAGGTCGGGGCAAATGAAGACACCTTTCCCGGCCGCTAACCCATCTGCTTTTAGAACCACCGGGAATTGAAAAGCGTCGTGCTTGAGGGTGGTTTCCGCCGTCTCGAACTGGTCGAAGACCTGATATCCGGAGGTGGGAATGGCGTGTCGTTTCATGAAGTCTTTGGCAAAGGCCTTGCTGCCCTCCAGACGAGATGCTTCACGCGAAGGCCCGGCAGCGCGCAAACCCTGTTGCTGGAATCGATCGACGATTCCGGCGACTAAAGGCCCTTCAGGGCCGACTACGGTCAGGTCAATTTGCTGGGAAACGACAAAGTCGAGAAGCCCGTCGATGTCCTCAGCATCAATGGGGACATTTTGGGCAAGCTGTGCGGTTCCCGCGTTACCCGGTGCACAGTAGAGGTGCTCGAGCTGTGGATTTTGCTTGATTTTCCAGGCGAGGGCATGTTCCCTGCCACCGGAACCGACGACAAGTACTTTCAATGTAATCTGTGTTACGGCTCCCTACTTCTTGGAGTCCCCTTTCCCACTTCCGGATTTACTCTTGGAGTCCGAGGTACTTGTTGTTTTCTTCTCTTCACTCTTTTCCGAGGAAGGCTTGGGTGTGGAGCCTTTGTGGCTGTTTTTACCATACTCGTTAACGTACCATCCAGACCCCTTGAACTGGATGGCGGAAGCGGAGAGGAGGCGCTCCAGTACTCCTCCGCAGTCTTCACACTTAGAGAGTGGTGAGTCGGAGAATTTCTGAATGACTTCGATCGTTTCTCCGCAGTCCTGGCAACGGTACTCATAAAGAGGCATTCGTGCTCCTACCGGAAGGGAATATAAGATCGCCATTCCGGGGTTGTCAAGTAAGTTCAGACCCTGGTTATTATAAGCACAAAGCGAGGAGGTGACTAGCTGCGGGTGGCTTTCCTGGGTGTGACTGGCGTGCTATCATCCGCCTTTTCAAGGATAATTCCCGTGAAACGTGTTCGAAAGGCAGTCATTCCAGTAGCTGGCATGGGAATGCGATTCCTTCCGGCTACCAAGGCGATCCCCAAGGAAATGCTCCCCATTGTGGATAAACCCACCATCCAGTATGTGGTGGAGGAGGCGGTCGAATCGGGTCTAAAAGATGTTACCTTCGTCACCAGCAGCAGAAAGAATGCGATTGAGGACCACTTTGATTACGACTACAGGCTGGAGCACAAGCTCCAGGAACAGGGTAAGCTTGAGCTGTTGAAGGTGGTCCAGGAGATCACCCGGATGATCACCGTGTCGTCGATTCGCCAGAAAGAACCGCTGGGACTGGGGCACGCCATTCTCATCACCCAGACATTGATTGGAAACGAACCTTTCGCGGTCTTTTTGGGTGACGACATCATCGTTGGCGAAGTCCCCTGCATGAAGCAGTTGTTGGGTGTCTACGAAACTCACCAGGCAAGCGTTCTGGCCGTGCAAGAAGTTCCACAGGAGGCCATTTCTCGTTATGGCGTGGTGGCAGTTGAGCCGGTGGAACCAGGCGATGACCGCCTTTTTACCGTCAAGGATGTGGTGGAGAAACCTCCTCCAGAGAAAGCTCCTTCCAATCTGGCCGTGATTGGTCGATATGTTCTCACCCCCACGGTTTTTGAGTGTTTGGAGAAGACGAAGCCCGGAGTGGGGGGGGAAATTCAGCTGACTGATGGTCTCCGAAGCTTAATCGAAAAAGAGCCTGTGTACGCCTACCGCTTTCAGGGTTCTCGATACGATGCGGGAAACAAGCTGGAATATCTGATGGCCACGGTGGACTTTGCCTTGCAGCACAAGGATTTGGGAGAACAGTTCCGAGCCTATTTGAAAGACCTGAAGTTGTGAGAAGGAATGTTAGATAGAAGCCTGATCCGGGAAAAGCTTGATTGGGTCCACCAGCGGCTCGAAACGAAGAGCTTCAAGCTGGATCAAGAAGAGTTCGTAAGACTCGATGAAGAAGAACGCTCGCTGCGCGTGGAGTGGGAAGATCTGCGAGCCCTTCGAAATCGGACCAGCGAAGAGATCGCGGAACAAAAAAAGCAGGGAAAGGCCGGCCACGAGAAGATTGCGCAGATGAAGGAGGTATCTGCTCGAATCAAGGAACTGGACGAGCAGGTCAAAGCATCGCAGACTCGCATGCATGAGTTTTTGTCGGTGATTCCCAATCTTCCCCATGAGAGCGTTCCCGTAGGTGCCGATGAATCTTCCAACTCAGTGGTCCGGGAAGTGGGGGAGCCTCCCCAATTTGATTTTGAAGTGAAGGATCATGTGGATCTTGGGGTGAATCTGGGAATTCTTGATCCGGAGCGGGCTGGAAAGATTGCGGGAGCTCGATTTACCAACTATTACGGCTCGGGGGCACTGCTGGAACGGGCCCTCATGAACTTCATGTTGCATGTTCACACCCGGGAGCATGGTTATTTGGAGATCCTCCCACCCTTTATGGCCAACCGCCGCAGCTTCTTTGGGACGGGCAACCTGCCCAAGTTTGAAGCCGACCTGTTTCATGTGGAAGGAACCGATTACTTTCTGGTTCCCACCGCCGAAGTTCCCGTGACCAATGTCTTCGCGGATGAAATCCTGGCGGAAGAAAACCTCCCCGTGAATTTCGTCGCCTCTACTCCCTGCTTTCGCAGTGAAGCAGGATCCTATGGAAAGGATACGAGAGGTTTGATTCGCCAGCATCAATTCAATAAGGTTGAGCTGGTCAAATTCTGCAAACCGGAGGATTCCTTCAAGCAGCTGGAGGAACTGACCTCTCACGCCGAAGAAATCCTTCGCCGCCTGGAACTACCTTACCGGGTGGTCACGCTCAGTACCGGGGATATGAGCTTCAGTGCCGCCAAGACCTATGACCTGGAAGTCTGGATACCCAGCCAGAAAACGTACCGAGAGATTTCTTCCTGCACGAACTTTGAGGACTTTCAGGCTCGCCGTGCCAACATTCGCTTCAAGGCCAGTGGAGGCAAGCGAACTCAATTTGTCCATACCTTGAACGGTTCAGGATTAGCCGTGGGGCGAACCTGGGTTGCCCTGATGGAAAACTTTCAGCAGGCGGATGGGACGGTGCGGATACCCGAAGTGCTGGGGCCCTGGATGTACGGGATGGAGCAATTGACTGGGCAGCCTTTTATGCTAGGCTAGCCAGAGTTGGCCGGGCTCTACAGCCTTCTGAGTGACGATGATCAAATTTAATCTGGACAAAGAAGTTGGCCTGACTTTCTACGATCAGATTAAAGGGCAGCTCTTGTCGGCCATCTATTGCGGCAAGATCAAAGAAGGCGATCGGTTGCCCTCCATACGCGAACTGGCCGAAGCCCTGAATATCAATTACAAGACAGCCCGCAAGGTCTACCTTCGTTTGGCCGGCGAAAACTACATCGAAATTGTCAAGGGAAGTGGAGCCTTTCTGCAAAAGGGAAGTGGAGAAAACAGCTACGAGCAGATGCGTCGACGAGCCATCTTCAGGTTGATGGGAGAAGTTTCCCAAAAGGCGCAGGACCTTGGAGTACCACCCCGAAAATTCCTGGAGCTTTTGGAGAGTTACTTCTCAGGAACCCATTTGAATAAGCTGAACCTCGCGGTGGTTGATCACGAAGAAGAGGCCTTTATTTTTTCACGCGAGTTGAAGATACGTCTGGGGGGCCGATGTTGCATCCGTGTCCTTGAATCAGATTCAGACCAATGGGGCCAATGAATTATTCCAGAAGAGTGATTACTTCCTGACCACCAGCTGGCATATGAAAGAGGTCCGGCAATTGGCTGAGGAGTATGGCAAGCAGGTTGTGGAAATCAAGCCCAGCCATGAGATCTATACAGAGATCTTGGAGGCGGCCCGTGATCGCAAGGTGGCCATTGTGATCCAGGACGAGCAAACGATGCATGCCTCCTGGGAGATCTTCATGAATATCTACCACCCTTCAACTGAGAAACAGTTTTGGATTGCACCCATTAACCGAGAGGAACTGATTGAAAAGATCATCGAGGAAGCAGAACTCATCTTTGTTTCCCCCATGTGCTGGGACGAAATGAGAAAACGGGCCCCAGCCGAAAAAGAATTGAAAACCTACGAGAACTTTATCTCTCAAGAAACCATCGATTATCTCAAGGAGCTTCAGCTGCTTGGCTCCTGACCCAGAAAAGGTAAAACTTCCAGAGGCTGATTTCTTCAGCATTCAGTACCTGAAAAGCCTCCCCAAGGCTGAGCTGCACCTTCATCTGGAAGGTTCGGTGACTCCTTCCGGCTTTCGAAATTTGAGCAAGAGGTATGGAACGGAGTACAGCGCGCTCAGTGAGGAAGAACTCGAGAGACAGCTCTTTCAGTATGAGGATTTCTACGAGTTTCTGGAGACTTATCGCATTGTCTGCGAACACCTGCGGGAGCCGACCGACTATGTGAAGGTCTTGGATGGGCTGGGTGAATACTTCACCCAGGAGAACATTCGCTATGCCGAGATCATCTACACACCTTCCATTCCCTGGAAATATGAACGAGACGGCAAGGATATTCTTCAGGCTCTTCTGGAGAGGAGCCAACAGATCCAGTCGAATCAGGGAACGCTGATTCGATGGATCCTGGATTGCGTGCGTCAGTTTGGACCCGAATTGGCGCGGCGAACGGCTGAGTTGGCAGAGGAGTTCCGAGACCAGGGTGTGGTGGCGGTCGGTCTTGGCGGCGACGAGAAATCTCTTGAGATGAAGGAATATCAGGAGATCTTCTCCTGGGCCAGGGCTCATCGGCTCTACATCCATGTGCACGCCGGAGAAATTGGTGACGCCCAGCAGGTGTGGGATGCGCTCCTCATTTTGGGTGCCAATCGCATTGGACACGGCATTCAGGCCGCCCGAGATCCAAAGCTGATGGATTACCTGCGCCAGCACGCCATTGGTCTGGACGTCTGCCTGACCAGTAATCTCCTGACCGGGTGCCTGGAAGCCCATCTCAGACAACCCTTTCGGGCTGCTTCTCCAGCGAGGAGTACCGGTCTCCTTGAACACCGACGATCCCGGGCTTTTCCAGACTTCTTTGAGCGAAGAATATCAGAAGGCCGTCCATTTCTTTCAATTGACTCAGGAAGAAGTGCACCGAATCGTACTGCAAGGGATTCGCTCATCGTTTTTGCCCCATGATGAAAAAATGGCTTCATGAAACAGTTTCAAGAGGAGATCCGCCAGCTTTCTGCCTGAAACCGACTGGGCCCGTGGGCTAAAGCCCACGGCTCGGTTCTGACTCGCTCCATCAGAGCCGCAGGCTTTAGCCTGCGGGCCTACAGAGTTGCCATTCTCAGAACTGCTTGTCTCAGGGTCCGGTTGCGGGAGAGAGCTTTAAGGGTCTGGCGGGTGAGAAAAGGGTATTGAACGGCCCAAAGCAGCATTTGGGCCAGTTGAAAAGCAGGACGAAAGTAGCCGTTGCGTGCTCGAGTGTATTCGCAAAGATCCTGCTCGCTGAGCCTGTCTTCGTGAAGTCGCTCCTTGAGAATCCGGCAGGCCAGCTGGGCATCTTTTAAGGCCACCGTCATCCCCTGTCCCGTGACCGGATCGACGGCCCCTGCCGCATCGCCCACCAAAAGCAGTCGCTCTCCGTGACAGCGTGAAACCTCCAGGCTGACGGCTCCAGTGCTTTGGACCATGCCTTGGGGATAGGGACTTTTCAACCGTTCCATCAAGAGTGGGAAGAGACTCAACTTTTCAAAATAGAGATCCGATAAGGGCGTCCCACGGGAGCGCTGCGCTGAGCCAAAGAGGAGCAGGGTGATTCGAGCCGATCCGTTGCCCATGGGAGCCACGTAGGCCTCTCCTGCTTCACAGCAGTGGACCTCAACCATGCCCGTTTCCTGTAGTTGGTCGTAGGAAGTCCGAAGGGCAAATCTGCGAGTGTGCCGTTTCCGGCGGTCAATTCCAAACCCGTTGTGAAAGCGTGATCGGATACCATCGGCCCCGATCAGCAACCTTGCCCTGTGGGTGTGCAATTGACCTTGATAGAGGCCGGTCACTTCCACCTGCTTGAGGCCGGTTTGAGCAGACAATACTCTAAAGGCCTCACACAATTGGACTCCGGGCTGTCTTTCCGCAAACCGAGCCAGGCTTTCATCCAGAATCATCCGGGGGACCACCCATCCCTGGGCTGTTGGAGAAATTTCACCAAAGTTCACTTCAAGGCAACGGTCTCGGGGGAGGTGAAAACGGATTCCCGAGAAGGCTTGAGCTCCCTGGGCCCGCAGCTGGGAGAGGATGCCGAGTTTGTGAAGGATGTCTGCCCCTGCCGGCATCAGTCCCTCCCCGCAGACCTTTTCTCGGGGAAAGGTAGCTTTTTCAACCAGGAGGACACGAAAACCCTGTCGGGCCAGCAAGGCAGCGGTTGTTGAACCGGCTACGCCGGCGCCGACGATGATCCCATCAAAATTGGCCATGGTGGATTCCAGCTAGCGACCTCAAAAAAGTGGGTTTCCGGTGGAGAAAAACGCAAAGGCATCCGCCAACAAGGCCCCACCCACTAGAAACAGCAATATCGGCATCAGTATCGCACTCAGCCACTCCATTGCGTCCGAGATGCTCTTAAAGAGCACATCGCTCTCTTGGCGATAGATGAGGCGTATGAATATCAATAACGAAAACGGTAAAACGTAAAGCAGATTGTAGATCAGTAACACCATGAGCCCACCCATCCAGTCCAGATCAGCCTTGAGGATCTGGCCGAGGAACGCGAAATAGGGAATGGCGAAGGGCATTCCAATGAGATTGATTGAGGCACCTATCCAAAAGGACGTGCCGGCGCTCAGAGTGTCGGCGTCGTCGAATTCCCGCTTCTTTGTTTGCCGCTGGCCGGATCGAGCCACGTAAACTCCCAGCCCTATCAGAAGCAGCCCCAGAACCGTTTCAATCACAAAATCTATGGGCCTGGGAGTCTTGAAGAAATCGATTATGGCGTCCAACCCCAGCGCCAGCAGAATGCCGGCGGCGAAGTAGGTGAAGAACCAACCCAGCAATAGAAGGGTAGAATTCAAGAAGGGTCGGCGGCTGCCCAATCCGAAAATCACACCGGCAAGCAAG
>PVMK01128194.1_pt1 | contig 21793 bp, 17 predicted proteins | sample 1853481 | NCBI WGS metagenome assembly PVMK01 (sample SAMN08533507, study PRJNA380276) | Marine sediment metagenome, whole genome shotgun sequencing project.
TGAAACAGGAAGCAACCGATAAACAATTGCTTCATATGGGTAGGATATCAGGTGTTGTTTTGACAATGCTAGGGGTTTTGTTTGCCCTATATATTGATAATGTTCTACAGGGGTTTTTATTTATTGAAACCATTGCAGCATTTATGGGGATCATGGTCTTTGGGGGTAATCTTTGGAAAAGAGCAAATAGGTATGGGGCCATTTCGAGTGTAATAACATCCTTTTTGGCCTACTACTATTTGAACTATTTAAATATTGGTAGTTGGCAGTTGGTTTATAAATGGGAACCAGACACTTTTGGTTGGGCAATGTTGATTGGATTTATTGCTTTCTTTATAGTTAGTCTTGTCACAAAACCTGAGGATCAATCAAAAATAGATAAATATTTTGACAATATGAATAGATTATCCGATGCTGATATATTAGATCAGGACGGAAAAAAACCGCTCGCGAGAGAATATGGAAAAGATCTTATTTTACTGGATTTTACCTCTTGGTTTACAAAAGAGCGATGGCAAAATTTTGGTTTCAGATATAAAGAGGATTGGTTGGGCTTTCTGTTAGCATGGGTATTTGTACTGGTTTTAATATTCGTTGCCTGGCTGGTAATACAGTTCTAATGAAATAGAAAAAATGAAAAGTAAATATTTTGATATTCAGGTTAATGGTTATGGAGGTATAGATTATAATCAAAATGATCTTACCTTAGAAAATTTGCGACTCTCCTGCTCAAAGCTTAGGGCTGATGGTGTAGAAGGAATTTTTGCAACTATTATCACTGCTGATTTTCAGGATATGATATCAAGAATTAAAAAATTGGTCTATCTACGCGAACAAGAACCTTTAATTCATGAAATTATTAAAGGGATTCACATAGAGGGTCCTTTTCTCAGCAAATCAGACGGTTATAGTGGCGCACACCCAAAACAGCATATTTTAAAGCCGAATGTAGATCAGTTAAAAGAATTATTGGATGCCACTGAGGGTCTGTGCCGTGTTTTTACATTAGCTCCCGAAACGGACACCGATAACGTGTTAATCAAATACGTATATTCTCAGAAAATTATTGTGTCTGCGGGTCATTGTGATCCTGACCTGGAGGAATTAAGATCGGCCATTGATTCCGGATTAAGTATGTTTACGCATCTTGGAAATGGATGTCCTCAAATATTAGCCAGACATAATAATATTATCCAGAGGGTGCTATCTCTAAAAGATGATCTGAAGATATGTTTTATTGCAGATGGAATCCATATTCCGTTTTATGCATTAAAAAATTATATAAAAATAGCCGGAATAGAAAATTGCATCATTACTACAGATGCGATGGCGGCGGCCGGTGCGAAAGCGGGACGATACACGATTAGCAATATTGAATTGGAAGTTGGTGAGGATAGAATAGTCAGAGAACCCGGTAAATCTAATTTTGCGGGTTCAGCAATCGATATGAAATCAAGTGCCTTAAATTTAAAGACTGAAATTGGACTAGGAGAAGAAGAAATTAATCAGCTTACCTATAGTAACGCTATTTCATTAATTACAGAGCCAGAATAAAGTGTTAGGGGTCAAATTGAAAAGAACAGGGCAAAAATAATATAATCTTATCAAATTGAGATTTCAAACTTGATCAGGTTTCATTAAAACAAATATTTTATGAGTAGGTGGATTAAAATTGTAATTGTAGTTTTAATATTCTCAGGTTGCGACTCAGATAAAAAAGAGGAAGAACAAAAAAAACCGAATATTGTTTTGATCATAGCCGATGATCTGGGGTATTCCCAGTTGGGATGTTATGGCAGCGATTATTATAAAACACCAAATATTGACAATCTCGCAAAAACCGGGATGAGATTTACAAATGCATATTCAGCTGCAGCTGTTTGCAGTCCTACAAGAGCTTCAATAGTTACAGGAAAGTATCCGGCCAGATTAAATATAACAGATTATATACCAGGGGATAAAAACAGATCTAATTTATTGGAAATACCCAGGTGGCAGAAATTCCTGCCATTGGAAGAAGTGACTATAGGAGAGGTTTTAAAATCAGAGGGTTATAAAACTGCCTGGTTCGGAAAATGGCATCTAAGTAAATCCAAAAAACCTCCGGAAAGTGAAGAGAATAACCCTGAGAAACAAGGGTTTGATGAATCCTTTATCACTTATAAACCAAACCTTGAGGCCCCATTTGAAGTATGGCAAACTCCTGAAAATGATGGTCATAATGTGGAAATATTAACGAATAGGTCGATCGACTTCATTGATCGAAATAAGGAGAATCCATTTTTTCTGGTCATCTCTCACAATACAATTCATGATCCTTTGATGGAAAAAGAAAGTTTAATTGAAAAGTACAGTAAGCTTGAAGCAACGAATAAGCCGGAAAATCATGCAACTATTGCAGCAATGATTGAAACTTTGGACAAAAGTGTTGGCAGGATCATCAAAAAAATAAACCAGAGTAAAATAGAAAATAATACTATTATAATATTTTATTCCGACAATGGAGCACTGGATAAACATTCAAAACAAACACCTTTTAGAAAGGGGAAGGGCTGGTTATATGAAGGAGGGATACATGTACCCTTGATCGTTTCTTACAAAGGTGTTATTGCTCCGAACTTGATAAATGACCAGCTTGTTTCTTCAATAGATTTTTTTCCAACATTTTATGATTTTTCATCGACTGATCCAGATCAAAAATTGTCAATTGACGGACTTAGTTTAAGTCCATTACTTCTGGGCGAAAAGGTTACTTTAAGAAAGAATCTTTACTGGAATTACCCTCATTATCACAGTTCAGGAATGAAACCGGCTGCAGCGATACGTTCAGATGATTTTAAACTTATTGAATGGTACGAACCTAAATTGATGGAAAATCAGAATGCTTATGAATTGTATAACTTGGTGGATGATCCCGGCGAGACAATTGATCTGTCATTGAAATTGCCTGAAAAAGTTAATGAACTAAAGTTATTACTTGAAGAATGGAAAATTGATGTAAATGCACAGGAACCCGGTATAAATCAGAATTACACAGACAAAAATTAACTTAGAGGATCATGTATTATTCACGATTCTAATTTTATATTCAAGAATATCCATATCAAAAATTATGACACCCCTGCCTGTGGCTGCGGTCAGATGTGACAGATAAGAAACGAAAAATATAGACACATGCAAATAATTACACGTGGTTTCATCTTATTATTATTGACAGGAGCCTGCTCAAATAAACCGCAGGTCAGCATTGAACACCTAAAATGTGAATTCGTAACAAACCCAATAGGTATTGATGTTCAAGAACCTCGTTTTAATTGGCAATTAATATCAAAACAACATGAGGTTAAGCAAATTACCTATCAAGTTCTCGTTTCATCCAGTCTGGATGAACTCAATAAAGACAATGGAAATATATGGGATAGTAAAAGAGTAATTTCTGACAGATCCATACAAATCAAATTTGATGGGAAACCATTAATGAGTCAACAAAAATATTTTTGGAAAGTAAAAGTATGGGATCAAAATAACTCAGCGAGTCCATGGAGTGAAGTTTCAACTTTTGAAATGGGTTTACTTAATTCCTCTGATTGGGTTGCTAAATGGATTGGAACAAAAGATCTCCAAAAAATCAAGGTCAAAGAAAATATTCCAGCCACCTATTTTAAAAAAACTTTTAACATAGAGAATAATGTTAATAATGCACGCGCTTATATTTGTGGTTTAGGCTATTATGAATTATTTATCAATGGAGAAAAAGTAGGAGATCATGTTCTTTCTCCTAATCAAACAAATTATGATAGAAGACAGGTCAATTCTTTTGAAAATGGCAAAGTTGCAAATATGTCTACCCGTGTTAACTACGAAACATTCGATATAACGAACTTTTTACAGATAGGCAATAATACGGTAACTGTCATACTGGGTAATGGTTGGTATTTTCAAAATGAAAGAAGTGAATATTTCCCTTTGTATTATGATACTCCCCGTTTTATAACCCAAATGCTCATAGAGGATCAAGAAGGGTCAAAACGAACAATAATCAGTGATGAAAGCTGGAAAAACAGAAAGGGTCCGATTTTAGGTAACAACATCTATTTTGGTGAGATCTATGATGCGAGGCTAGAAAATGAGATCTGGAATGTAAATGAAGCTGATGAAAAGAATTGGATATCTTCAGCAATTGTTCGTGCTCCCGAAGGGAAACTCCAGGCCCAAATATCACCTCCGGACAGGGTGATAAGAACAATCCAGCCTGTTGCCGTAACCGTTCCAAGAAAAGATATAACCCGTTTTGATTTTGGTACAATGTTCTCCGGATGGGTGAAGATAAAAATAAAAGGCAAAAGAGGGACTGAATTAAAGTTGACTTTCTTTGAGGATAATGGAAATTCCTATGAGCAGACAGATACCTACATTTTAAAAGGAGGAGGGATGGAAGAATGGGAACCCCGATTTACATGGCATTCTTTTCGTTATGTTGAGATTTCGGGATCTACAACTATGCTAACTAAAGAAAATTTAGAGGGTCAGGTTGTTCATACAGATGTGGAGTCAGCAGGAAATTTTGAATCTTCTAATTTCTTGTTTAATAGAATTTTAGGTGATTATAATAAAACTCAACTGGATAATATGCACGGGGGAGTTCCAACGGATTGTCCCCATCGCGAACGTAGAGGTTACACCGGAGATGGTCAGATCGCTGCACAGGCTGCAATCTATAATTTCGATATGCAAAGTTTTTATACAAAGTGGTTAGATGATATTGCAGATGCTCAAAATAAAGAAACGGGATATGTTCCAAATACGGTTCCTTACCACAATGGAGGAGGTGGTACGCCATGGGGCTCTGCTTATATAATTATTCCATGGTACATGTATCTTTATTATGGAGATGTCAGTCTTCTCGAGAACCACTATAAAGGAATGAAACATTATATAGTCTATCTTAAAACCCAAACAGATGACGATGGCCTGATCATAGAAGATCAACTTGGTGAATGGGTGCCTCCTGCGATAACTGAAATCCCCCCTTCCTTTGTGAGCTCGGCGTATTATTATTATAACTTGACTTTAATTGCTAAAATGGCTAATATTTTAAAAATGAAAGCAGATGCAACCACATTTTTAAAGCTTGCCGAGAATACAAAAAGGTCATTTCATAACAGGTATTTTAAACCAGAACTTTTCAGCTATTCTATTGGCAGACAAGGCGCAAATGTATTTCCCCTTGCTTTTGATATGGTTCCGAAGAAATTTATTGACGGTGTATTTAAAACTTTAGCAAATAATATTGAGGTAACAACAGAGGGGCATTTTGATACAGGTATGATGGGGACACCATACTTGTTGGAAGTTCTTACTAAGTATGGAAGATCGGATTTGGCTTATACTATCATGAATCGAAAGGATTTTCCGAGCTTTGGATATAATATTGAAAGAGGAGCCACTACCTTATGGGAAACATGGACAGGGAACGAATCGCATAGTCATCCCATGTTTGGAAGTGTTACGGCCTGGTTCTATCAAGGTTTAGGTGGGATTCATCCGGATCCTGAGGAACCGGGATTCAAGCACATAATAATAAAACCAAATCCGGTCGATGAACTGGATTTTGCCAATACCACCTATTCTTCTGTTTATGGTGATATTCAAAGCAATTGGGAACTAAATAATGGAGATTTTAAATTAAAGGTGAGTATTCCACCAAACACTACGGCTACAGTATACATTCCTGGCAATCAAGAAGAGAATATAAAAACTAATAATAAGGATATCTCTTTAATTGGTAAAGTAGACAATTGGATTCAATATGATGTTCCATCAGGTGAATACACTTTTGAATCAGATAAAATGGGAGATTTAATGAAAGCACCAATGCTTTCCATCCCTGTAATTCATCCACCTGACTCCACTATTTTTTCACCGGATTCTGTTTGGATAAATATTTATCAGGATTCTAAAAATGCGGAAATAAGATATACTTTAGATGGAAGTGAACCCGATAAAAAATCAGATTTGTACAACCAAGAATTTTTACTTCGTCATAGTGCAGTTGTGAAGGCTAAGGTATTCAGAGCTGATCAAAAATCAGGATTTACAAAGACCAATAAAATAGTTTTTATTGACTCTCTTAAAAATGGGCTGAGCTATAAATATTATGTTGGATCCTGGAATAAACTTCCCGATTTCACTAAATTAAATCCTGCAACGAAAGGAAAAGTTTATAATGTTGATTTCAACGAGTTCAAAACCCCTGGCAACCAATTCGGAATCGTTTTTAATGGTGAGATAGAAATTAATTATGATGGTACTTATACCTTTTTTCTCCGTTCTAATGACGGAAGTAAATTGTGGATCGATAATAAAGAAATTGTAGATGCTGACGGAACCCATGGCTTTAAAGAAGTTTCAGGTGAACTAGTTCTGAAACAAGGGCAACATAAGATCAGGCTGGAATATTTTCAGGCAGGAGGCGGAAAAGGATTAGAGCTTCTATATGAAGGACCCCAAACGGTAAAACAACGTATTCCGGCAGATATGTTCGAATACTCATCAGATGACTAATAACCGTTCTGAGTATAGTCATCCGATGAGTAAAAAAAATTAAATTTTGCCTAAGATTAATTGATATTCTCCCGTCTTTACATCATTAAAAAGTTAATTTAGGGTTTTGGAACTTAACATATAAAAATTTAAAAATACCATAATGAAAAACATTAAAAAGTCTAGACTGTCAATTATTATAAAGTCACTTTCTTTTACTATTTTCTTTATCCTGCTTACGGCTTGTAATAAACCTATTCAACCGGCTCAAAACATTGTATTAAATCCGTTATTTTCTGATAACATGGTATTGCAACAGAAACAGGATATTCCAATTTGGGGGTCTGCAGAGCCAGGTGGTGAAGTTATTGTTACCCTGCAAGGGGAGCAAAAAAAAGCGACAGTTGGTGATGATGGAAAATTGAAAGTGAGTTTGGCTCCGGTACCAGCAGGGGACCATATGAATTGATCATACGTGGAGAAGAAACGAACACGATTGAAAATGTTTTAGTTGGTGAAGTTTGGGTGTGTTCCGGACAATCAAATATGGAAATGGCTGTTTATGTAAGTGATGATGCTGTTAATGAAATAGAAAACGCAAATTATCCAAACATACGGTTGATTACGGTAGATAGAACAGCAGAAACTAAACCTCAAGAAAATTTTGATAGTGAAGGTTGGGTAGCATGTTCTTCAGAATCGATATCTGATTTTTCTGCGGTAGCCTACTTTTTTGGACGTCGTTTACATAAAGATCTTAATGTTCCTATCGGATTAATTCACACTTCTTGGGGAGGAACTAAAGTTGAAGCATGGACAAGTAAAAAAACTTTAAAACAGTTTCCTGAATTCACTGATCTGGTGGAAAGTTTGACCTTAGATACAAGTACCGATGAAGAGAAAATTGCGGCAATTAATAAGAGATTGAACGAATGGCCGGATAAGATCGAACAAATATTAAAGGACAAAGGCACTTTTGATCATGGTTTTCAAAATGCTGATTACAATACCGATAATTGGAAAACCATGAAACTTCCAACTACCTGGGAACAAACGGGCTTAGAATACGACGGAGTTGTTTGGTTCAGTAAGAGTGTGCACGTTCCAAAAGGCTGGAAAGGTCAAGATCTGGTTCTTTCTTTAGGGAAGATCAATGATTATGACATCACCTGGTTTAATGGAGAGCGAGTGGGAAGAGGTACCGATGTTTCTGAGCAGAGGGTATATAAAATTCCAGGTTCGCTTATTAAAGCAGGGGAAAACAAAATCACTATTCAAGTGCTTGATATTGGAAATAATGGGGGTTTATATGGTCCTTCAAAAAAAATGAATTTGTCCGGCAAAGAGGATTCAATTTCGTTGGTTGGAAATTGGAAATATAAAATAGATCCTATCAAAATTAATGTTGACAAATTACCTATAAAGCCAACGTCAAATTCAGGTGCAAATCGTCCATCAGTATTGTATAATGGTATGATAAGTCCAATCATACCTTATGGAATTAAAGGAGCGATCTGGTATCAGGGAGAAGGCAATGCGGATAGAGCTTATCAATACAGAACACTTTTTAAAAATTTGATCAAAGATTGGCGTGCTGATTGGAATCAAGGAGATTTTCCGTTTTATTTGTTCAACTAGCCAATTTCAAGGATGTTAAAGATCTGCCAGCTGAGGACGATTGGGCAGAATTAAGAGAAGCACAAACGATGGCTTTAGAATTACCAAATACAGGAATGGCTGTTATTATTGATATTGGAGATGCGAAAGATATTCATCCTAAGAACAAACAAGATGTTGGTAATCGGCTCGCTCTAAATGCCTTGTCGAAAACATATCAAATAGAATTGCCGTATTCGGGACCCATGTATCAATCCATGAAAATAGAAGGGAACAAAATAACAATTCAGTTCAATAATACGGATGGAGGTTTAAAAATTAAAGGAGATGATAAACTAAAAGGGTTTGCTATTGCTGGTGAGGATAAAAAGTTCGTTTGGGCAAAGGCTGAAATAAAGGGAGATGAAATAATTGTTTGGAATGCCAATATTAAAAACCCTGTAGCGATAAGGTATGCATGGGCATCAAACCCTGTTTGTAATTTGTATAACGGTGCCGGGCTACCAGCATCACCTTTCCGTACAGATGATTGGAAAGGAATGACCTATGGTAAAAAATGAGATAACGGGTGATTTTGAAAATGTCGTAATGCGTTAATGTGAGAATGATTGATCGAAGAATAATTAATAGATCTTTTCGTATTTGGAATTTGGGAATTTTATTTTTTGAAATTTCGAATTGTCACTAGGGTAAAAAACAATATGATTTTAATAAAATATCTATAATGTTTTGTTTCCGTTACCAGTAAATTTGAGAAAATTATTTATAAATTTTAATTCGTCCTTATACATTAAATCATGCAAAAAAGAATAAGTTTATTTTTATCTATGTATTTAATTACTATGAGCTCAATAGCACAGGTAATAGATGCACCATTTAAACAAGCCACCTCCGTTAAGTACACACTATCCGATGATTTGAAAGGAGCCAAATTAAAAAAAGTTGTCGTTGATTATAACGAGATTGTTTATGTGCTCACAGACAAAGGTCTATACAGAGATTATAACGAAAATGAAATTTCCAAGGATTTGTTCTACCGTCTCTTAGCCACAAAAATACCGGTAGATATTACTGTACAGGAAGGAACCGGATATTTGTATTATTTGTATGCGGATGAATTTTTGACCAATGCCCATGCAGGAACCATATACGAATACTTTCCTAAGAACAAATACCATCGGATTTTGGTAAATGAAGAGGATCAGATATTATTGTTAGGAGATAAAAAGGCAGCGCTTTACCATCGAAAAGAAAAGATATCTGACCTTAAATTGCCAAAAGGAGAACTTGTGGAGGATTATGTATATAATAAAATGTTCTACTATCTCACCACTTCAGCTATTTACAGATTAGAAAATGGAAATTGGAAAGCATTGCATGAGGGTAAAAATCTAACCGCAATTACTTTTACACCCAATGAAATATTTGTAGGAACTACTGACGGATATTATTCTGTTAATATCTACAATGGAGAAAATATTTTAGAAAAAAGCAATAAACTTCCGGTACCAAATATAACAGATATCAGACAAGTAGGAACCCAACTTTGGTTTGGATCTGACAATGGAGCTTTCTTGAAAGAAACCGATAAATTCAGATATTTTGCAGGTGGACGCTGGCTGGATAATAATGAGGTAACCGACATTGCTAACGATGGTAAGGGAAATATTTATTTTCTGACACAAACAGGTCTTAATAAAGTAAAATATATTACACAAACACTGGCTGATAAAACGAAAAAATTTCAGGATGATATTCGCAAATACCATATGCGTTTTGGCTGGGTGAATGAGATTAGATATAAAGTTCCCGGAGATATGAAATCTGCAAATTCAAAGGACAATGATAATGACGGTTTGTGGACCTCGCTTTATCTCGGGAGTCAGGCATTCCGATATGCCTCAACAGGGGAGCCGATAGCAAAAAGGTATGTATGGGAAACATTTGAGAACTTTGAAAGGTTATTAACCGTAAACCCTTTAAAAGGTTTTCCTTCAAGAACTTTTGAAAGAAGAGGAATTTTAGAATATGGCGATGCCTGGAGACCTTCACAAGAGGAAGAATGGGATTGGAAAGGAACTACAAGCACAGATGAATATATCGCTTACTTGTTTATCGCTTCTTTAATGGATGAGTTTATCGCAAAAACAAAGGAAGAAAAACAAAGAGTCGCTGATTTTATCGATGCGATCATGACCCATATCATTGAAAATGACTACTATTTTGTTGATGTTGATGGTAAACCAACCCGATGGGGGCGTTGGAATCCGGAATATGTAAACTGGTATCCACTATATGTTTCTGATAGAAAACTTAATAGTGCACATTTGATCGCGGGACTTCAGTTGGCTTACGATCTGACCGGAAAAGAAATCTTTAAAACAGAGGCTTTTAAGATGATGGACGAACATGGATACCTGGAAAATATTATGGCACCTATGAAAGATATGCGTAAAACATTGGATTATGATCATATGGGTGATATCATGGGCGATTCCTGGAATCATTCGGATGATGAAATGTCGTTTATTACTTACTATGTATTGTACAAACATGCATTCAATAACGAATTAAAACAAAAATATGTTGAAGTTACCCGTGAACATTGGGAAATGGAACGTCCGGAAAAAGATGGATTGTGGGAAATGTTAACTTATGCCGTGAGTGGTGATATTGATGTCGAATCGACTATGTTTTTCTTAAGGGAATTTAACTATGATTTAGATAGGTATTCTACAAAGAACTCGCATAGAAAGGATTTGGAATTCTTGCCTGAAAATTACAGAGGACAAACTACTACAGAATTACTATACCCTGGAGAAAGAGAAATGCATCGGCATAATACCAATCCTTTTTCCTTAGATCAAGGAGGAGGTGGTTTTAGTCGACTTGCCGGTGATGAATATTTGTTACCTTACTGGATGGCAAGGCATTATAAGGTAATAGAATAGATTAATCGAAAGAATTCGCTACTTGCTGCAGGCAAGTTCGGGGCCAGCTATTGCCGTTAGGCTATGCTTTCTAGGACTCGGTTTCAAGAGATATTTTATTTTAATTGGACCCAAATTTGCATGGATGCCTTCTGCCTCCAAATAGCAAATAAATATTATCCAGTCAACAGTTATCATGGGAGTTTATTGTTTCAAATTTTGAAGGATAAGGATTATATTGGTATTTTGAATATTATGTCAATTTTTAAATTTGTGGGAGAATTAAATGTACTTTTAAATAAAGAAATAGTAGCTTCCAGCGTTATTTTTTAAAAATCAGAGCTGATAATTGAGGAATTGATTGATGTTTATTGTTAAAGAGCATAAAGACAAAATATCTTGTAGGTTTGATGAAAGGTTCTTAAGTTTAGAAAGTATAAAAGTAAACTATTGAGAAAATAATAAAAATTATCTAAAGAAGCTTGATATTATCTTATCTTAGATTTTCAAAAACTAAATCGAAAATCATTGATACACAGATACTACTTTTTGGCCATTATAAAAAAACTGTGGGCCGCTGTAACGGATCTGATACCAATAATTGTGGTAGTTGTATTTTTTCAAAGTGTTGTAATCAGGCAACCATTTCCGGAACTCGGTGAAGTCATTTTCGGAATCCTGTTTGTGATAGTTGGTTTAATGCTTTTTATAGAAGGGCTGGAGATGGGTTTATTTCCTATAGGGGAGACGATGGCTTATGCGCTGGCAAAAAAGGGAAGTGTTTTTTGGTTAATGGTTTTTTCATTTTTACTTGGTTTTTCCACTACTATTGCCGAACCGGCATTAATTGCAGTAGCAAAAGAAGCTTCGGTAATATCATCCGGTGCCGGTCTGATTGAGAATAGCCAAAAAACCATGGACACCTATGCGATGGGCTTAAGACTGACCGTGGCTTTTTCAGTTGGCCTGGCTATTGTAATTGGCGTATTACGTATTTTAAAAGGCTGGCCTTTGCATTATTTGATCATTGGGGGCTATATATTGGTTATGTTGATGACTATAATTGCGCCGGAAGCAATTATCGGACTTGCTTACGATGCCGGCGGTGTTACCACTTCCACTATTACCGTTCCGTTGGTAACAGCCTTAGGGGTAGGACTTGCAACTGTGATCAAGGGCAGGAGTCCATTGCTCGATGGTTTCGGTCTGATTGCTTTCGCCTCACTTTTACCAATGATTTTTGTATTGTCTTATGGCTTGTTTTGGTTTTAATGAAATAATTTGAATGATGATTGATTATTTTACAGATTTTACTTTAATATTGTTTTATACCATACGAGATGTATTTACCATACTAATATTTAAAATTTTCTTTAAAATTGTAATATTAAAGAAAACTATTCTCCATTTAAAAAAGATGATAGTTGGCGGAATTTATGTTGTGCTAGGGCTTGCATTATTTCTAATGGGTTTGGAAAAAGCGCTTTTCCCAGTTGGCAAAATTATGGCTTCGCAACTATCAGATCCGTTATTTATTGGTGCTGCAGAAGCAGATCTTACCAACTGGAAATCATATTACTGGATCTATATTTTTGCTGCCCTGATTGGGTTCTCAACCACAATTGCCGAGCCATCACTTATTGCCGTTGCAATAAAAGCCGATGAGGTTTCAGGGGGCACTATTAATCCTTGGGGACTTCGAATTACAGTTGCTATAGGGGTTGCTTTTGCCTTGGCTCTTGGTACATTTCGAATTGTGACCGGGACACCATTGTTTATTTACATAATGGTAGGTTATATTATAGTGATTATTCAAACTTTTTTTGCCCCAAAAAAACTCATCGCATTAGCTTACGATTCAGGAGGGGTTACTACTTCAACGGTAACAGTACCAATTGTTGCTGCACTTGGCTTAGGTTTATCCAGTGCGGTACCAGGTAGAAATAGTGCGATTGATGGCTTTGGACTAATAGCCTTTGCAAGCTTGTTTCCAATTATTGCGGTGTTGGGATATGCACAAATTATGAGTATAAAAAAACGATTTACTAATAAATAAAATAAAAAAAGATGCAATTTAAATTAATTATGGCTTTTGTAAAACCTAGGATCAGTGATAATGTAGTTGATGCTATGAAAGAAGCAGGAGCGACCGGAGCTACTATCATACCTGCCAGAGGAACAGGAATACATGAAGCAAAATCCTTTTTTGGGCTTTCTCTGGAGGACCAAACAGAAATCATTATATTTCTTGTGGAAGAACATGTTGTAGAAAAATTCATGAAGGTAATTGCCAAAGCAGGGAAATTCGAAAAGCCGGGAACAGGAATTGCTTTTGTATTGCCAGTAGAACACATATTGGGATTAGAAAGCCAGATGAAAAAATTTAAGGACCAGGCACGTGATGAATATTTTTAGGAAAATCAATATTTATTATGTTTTGTACATATAAGTAAAAAGTTGGGAATTTATAATTGTGGTCTGTTTTTATTTATTACTAAGATTAAACAGACATTTTATTAACTGATAAATTAAAGAATCGTAAACATGAACAATAAAAGAAGCTATCAAAGTGCAAAAGATGTAATGACCAAAAAAGTGTTTTTGGTTGATGGTATGGCCACTGCCAAAGAAGCGGTCGAAATGATGCGAATAGAAAAGGTTGAATCCCTGATCGTAAAAAAACGCGACCCCCGGGATGCCCATGGAATAGTCAATGTACATGATATTATCAAGGGTGTCATGATCAAAGATAAAACAACGGAAGAAGTCAATATTTTTGAAATAATGACAAAGCCATTGATAAGTGTACCAGCCGATATGGACATACGTTACGTAGCACGTTTGTTAATGAATATAGGAATTAGAATGGCGCCGGTAGAGGAGAATGGTGAGTATATTGGAATGATTTCGCTTTCGGATTTGATATTGAGCGATTTGCTTTTTTAAAAAAATACGAATAAAAATAAATTGAAATAGAATATGCTTCAAGATAAACACTCAAGTAAAGAATTATATACACGCCGTGGGTTTGTAGGACTTTCAGCAGCATTCGTTGCAGCAATTACAACAGGAAATGTATATGCTTCTGCTTTAACAAGCTCAGAAATGCAAAGAATCAAACAGGATTGGCATATGCATACCTACCGGGCTGGTGGAAAGCCAGACGCGATCGTTGCAAATATTATTAGAACAAACGAAAACTATGGCCTTGAGTTGATGGGAATTTCTGAACATATAGATCGACCTGATCAACGAACAGAATTTATTGAAAAAATAAAGGCAAATCGAAGTGAAGCATCTGTGGTACCCACAAAAATGAAAGTGATGATTGGTACGGAATCAAGTATGATCAATCCCAATCTTTGTGCTGTGGGTGATGAAATTCCTAACTTGTTGGATTATGTCCTGGTATCCTGTAATCATTACCACCTCAAACATGTTGAAAATCCGAATTCCAAGACGGTGCAATCATATGCAGATCATTATCTGGATATGCTGATGGGAGCAACTGAATTGGGATATGTTGACACCATAGGACATCCTTTTTTACATAGTAAACTGAAAGGAAAATTAGGGCAGGAAAAATTGGTCAAAATACTCAAGACTTATAATGAAGAACGGTTGATCAGCGTATTAAAAAAATCTGCTGAAGTGAATATGGCTTTTGAGATTAACCCGCGTCATGTGGATCAGGCGCTTGAATGGTTTCGTGATCTTGTACAGGAAGCACGTTTGCATGGTACAAAGTTCACTCTTGGTACAGATGCTCATGCCATTTCAAGTCTGGGCTACCCCGACCAACCGGGCAGAACATGTCTTGATATTCTCAATGACCTCACACTTACAGATCAAGATCTAAAATGGAAGCCGATCAAAGGTTTCCCGTTGGTTGATTGAGTTTTGATTAATTAATATTTTTAATATAAAATTAAAAAATGAGTTTTAATAGATCAATTTTAAAACTCTGAGCCTTCTTCTAGTTTTTAGCGCAGTGTTTTTTCAGGCTTGTTCGAAAAAGACGGAATTCAATAATATATATGATGTGGTTGTTTATGGAGGTACTTCAGCAGGTGTCATTGCAGCCATACAAGCAACAAAATTAGGAAAACGAGCAGTTATTATTGAGCCCGGGAAACATCTTGGCGGTCTAACTTCCGGAGGTTTAGGAGCTACAGATATTGGCAATAAAGACGCTATCGGTGGACTTTCCAGAGAATTTTATAAGCGTGTTAATCAGCATTATAATTCAGGTTCAGATAGAACTGCATCCATGTGGACCTTTGAGCCTCATGTTGCTGAAAAGATATTTAATGAGTGGATTGAGGAAGTCGGTGTTGAGGTGATTTACAAGGAACGACTGGACCTGATAAATGGTGTAAAAAAAACCGGGACCAGGATAAAAGAGATTATCATGGAATCCGGACTGACTATCAAAGGAAAAATGTTTATCGATGCAACTTATGAAGGAGATCTAATGGCAAATTCGGGAGTTAATTTTACTGTTGGTCGAGAAGCTAATGAAAAATATGGAGAAAAATATAATGGAGTACAGATTGAAAATGCAAAAAACCATCAATTTAAGAACCCGGTTGATCCTTATTTAATTCCTGGAAAATCGGTAAGTGGTTTATTACCGGGGATTCTGGACGATGGTGGACCCGGAGTGGATGGTGAAGGAGATCATCGAATTCAGGCATATTGCTTTCGAATGTGCATGACGAATATTTCGGAAAACCGAATTCCTTTTCCGAAACCAGAGAATTACGATCCTCTGCGCTATGAGCTTTTACTGCGCTATATTAATACGGGAGTATTTGATGTCTTGAATTTGTCTACACCAATGCCAAATGGCAAGACGGATACCAATAATAAAGGTGCATTTGCCACTGATAATATTGGAATGAATTATGAATATCCGAATGGAGATTATAGTACTCGTGAAGCTATAATTAAAGAACACGAAAATTACCAAAAAGGATTGATGTGGTTCTTAGCAAATGATCTAAGAGTGCCGAGTAATGTTCGTGATGAAGTTAATCAGTGGGGATTGCCGAAAGATGAATTTAAAGACAATGGGAATTGGTCTCACCAACTTTATATCAGGGAGGCGCGCCGTATGATATCAAATTATGTTATGACACAACATGATTGTGAAGGTTCGGCAGCATCGAATGATCCTGTAGGCCTGGCAGCGTACACCATGGATTCGCACAATGTTCAAAGATATGTTGACACCTATGGAAAAGCCAGAAACGAAGGAAATGTTGAAGTTGGAGGATTTCCACCTTACCCAATATCTTATAGAGCTATCGTCCCAAAACGTGAGGAATGTTCTAATCTACTGGTCCCGGTTTGTCTTTCCGCATCACATATTGCGTTTGGTTCTATACGTATGGAGCCGGTTTTTATGGTGTTGGCCCAATCTTCCGCGACAGCTGCCGTATATGCAATAAATGAAGAAATAGATATCCAGGAAATCAATTATAAGAAATTAAAAGATCAGCTTTTAAAAGATGGGCAAGTTTTGCAATATCAGCAAGAGCCAATTTTAACAGGAATGAAAGAAATTGAACTGCTCAATAAAAAAAGTAAGGATGTTTCTGTACGTTCTATCGAACTAAAAGATGTTGCAATAATACCTTATCCGGGTAATTTTATGGAATATGAGAGCAAAGGAGGGAGTATTAGTTACGTATTTAACGTAGATGAATATTTTGATTATAAGTTAATTGTTGGTAAAATAATGAATAGTGCTTATGGAAGTGCAAAGGTTTGGATCGATGATACATTTATCGGAGATTTAAATTGTACAGGTGAGTTCAATATTACCCTTCCGGCAGAACAAGAATTTTATCTTCCATTACTTTCGAAGGGTGATCATTCTTTTACATTGAAATTTAAGAAGGAGGCTACAATAGGAATTGAAAACATGATCCTGATTAAAATTCCGATAAAAATAAAGGAAATTTTAATATCTCAGTCCTTCCCTGGTTTTATGGGAGAAAGGGGTGCGAATAGTTATCCCATTGAAAATAAAAGAATTAGTTGGAAAAAAGCAGAAGTATCTGAGGATGGTATTATGAAATTGAATGCCCAACTAGAACCAAAAGAAAATTGTCATGCATTTGCTAAAACTGAATTGATCTGTGAAAAAGAAATAAAAACCAATCTGCGATTTGGCATAATGATGGTGCTTTTATCTGGCTCAATGGAGAGCTTATTTATAAGTACACGGATGTTAATTCGTTTAAGTACAATGAATTTACACTTCCAGTTGTTTTAAAAAAAGGCAAGAATGAACTGGTCATGATGATTATGCAGGCCGAAGGTAAATGGTTATTTAATCTGAATTTGGATTCTTATCAGTTTGAGAATAGGACTCCAGGCTCCTTATAAAAAAGAGGAGAAATAGTTCATAGTTTTAATGTTTGATCATTGGAAGAAAGTCCCCTCCTTTTTTTCATGGAGGGGTAACTCCATTGATAGATGGAGTTGGGGTGGTAAGAATACGAGGTGGTTTTTTTACTCCAAAAAATTTAAATATTAATCAATTTCGATCAATCCAAAGTTGTCATTTCAAACTCCAAAACACCACCCTTTAAGATCTCCTCATAAGTAATGTAGTTTCTGTTAAGGTCTTCCCCATTCAATTTTTTTGATTTAATATAGAAATTCTTATCAGATACATTATTTGCTTTCACAATAAATTTGTTACCATTAGGAAGTGCTATTTCCACCTTTTCAAATTGTGGCGAACCTATATAATATTTTCCGTCGAGTGGATTTACAGGATAAAAGCCAATCGTACTAAATACGTACCAGGCTGACATTTGTCCGCAATCATCATTTCCGCACAAACCATCAGGGGAATCTGTATATAGCGAATCAATGATCTTGTCTACCCAAAATTGTGTTTTTAACTCTTTACCAATAAAATCATATAAATAACCCACATGATGACTTGGTTCATTACCGTGGGCATACTGACCTATTCTTCCCACTATATCCTCTGTATCTTCACCCAAAACTTCCGATGTTTGTGTGAATAAAGAGTCCATCATCATTTCGAAATCATCATTGCCACCCATCAACTCAATAAGAGCATCTGTGTCATGAGGAACAAAAAATGAATACTGCCAGGCATTGGCTTCTGTATAATGGGGATTTCCATATTGGCCAAACCTCGGATGGTAGGGTTCGTACCAGCTTCCATCACTGTTCTTCCCTCTCATCAATCTATAATCAGGATCAAAAACATTTCTGTAATATTCGGATCTTTTCATATATTCCTGATAGATTTCATTTTGCCCTAAATGCTTCGCTACCTGAGCTATACACCAATCATCATAGCTAAACTCCAGCGTTTTAGAAACAGTTGCATCTTCATTAAAATCGGTTGGTACAAATTGATACTTTAGATATAGTCCCAGACCTTTTCTATCATGGTTAGAAGCATCGATCATGGCTTTAAGTGCCAATTCCTGGTCAAAATTTCCAATTCCTTTTAGAATAGCGTCGGCAATAACCGGTACAGAATGATAGCCAATCATAGATCCCCCTTCATTTCCTGCGATCTCCCAGTAGGGGAGTATCCCGGTTTGTTTGTATTGGGCCAGCATTGAATTTACAATATCTGAATATAAATTGGGTTCCATAATCGCGAGAAATGGTTTTAGAGCACGAAATGTATCCCATAGAGAAAATACAGTATATTGATTATATCCCTTGGCATTTTCCATATTGTTATTAAATCCTTTATAGTTGCCATTTACATCCGAAAAACGGTTAGGAGTTAGATAGGAATGGTAAAGTGCCGTATAAAAAATACGTTTTTGCTCTTCATTATCTGAAGTAATTTTAATTTTTGAAAATACCTCATTCCATTTTGAACGGGTATCGTTCTTCACTTTTTTAAAATTCCAATCGTATTTTTCCACGGTCTTCAGATCAGCCAAAGCACCTTCAACATTACCTGAGGAAAGTCCTACTTTGAATTGTATAACATTTGTCTTTTTCCATCAAAAGTGAATACACCTTGAATTCCTTTTCCTTCAACACCATTATTTGCTATTTTTTTCTCTTCATTAAAAGTTCTGAATTTCATGGGAGTATCTTTAAACTCCAGAGCAAAGAATACTTTTTGGTGATCTGCCCATCCTTCGGAAAACCGATAGCCAACAAACAGAGTTGGAGACCTTTGTTCTAAATAGGTTTTTACGGGCCTACCTCTGTTAATTGCAAAACCCAAATTTAAAATGACAGTCAATTCCTCTTTTGGTTCGTTAAAAGTGTATTTGTGAAATCCAACAAACTCTGTTGTGGTAAGTTCAACATCAATATCATCGTCCAGTAGCTTTACAAAATAATATCCGGGAGATGCTTCTTCTTGCTCATGAGAAAACTTAGAACGGTATTTTAATAATAAGTTATTTTTAAAAACCTCACCCTTTTCAGGATCAAAATATTCGCTAATGTCAAGTCCTGTCTCCTCACTGTATGTTTCAATAAATTCTTCAGGTTGGGTAAAATAAATTTCCACTATTTCCTTGGTCGTTGGCATAAAGGAAATGTCTGCAAAATCGCCTGCCCCCGTACCACTGAGATGGGTATGGCTAAAACCCGCGATCATATCTTCAGGATAAAAATAACCGGAACAGTAATAGGGACCACTTTTTCCATTGTCAGGACTTAATTGGACCATTCCAAAGGGATAGGTCGCACCGGGATAAGTGTTTCCATGCCCGTCCAATTTGCTTCCACTAGTACCAATAAAAGGATTGACGTATTGTGAAAGATCGGTTTCTTGTTTTTTTGTACAGCTAGTAATTGTAACAACAATTGCAAATAAATTTATTAAAACTAATCGTAAATAATTCTTCATTTTATTTTTATTAATACTCATCGAGTGACTCTAAGTCACCCAATGAGTAAGATATGCTAATTAATAAAACCATGATACCGGCCCAGCCAATATGCCAGAAGCCAGGAACCTCCATCATCTTCATAGTTACCGCCGTTGCCACCATCGGCAGTATATGGATTGCGATTCCATCTGTCAAAATTTCTTTCATCCGCAGGTAATACGTCCAAAAGCTGTACTCGATTAAAGCGACTCTTGTAGGGATTCCAGGTAATATCTTTTCTGTTGCTGTTCGTCATTTTCCACTGCCTTCTGTCCGTTGGAATTTGGCGAAGATTAGTTACGCCACCATAATATCAACATAATCCGGATCGATTGTTGCAGCGGCAAAGTAGAAAAATGCCGAGCGTCTCTGCCAAGCGTACGATAGTGTCTTCTAACCGTTCTTCGCAGCGCAGTTCGTGCCAATGGATCGTATTCAAGTTGTAGTAGTGGGTAGAGCGCAACAAAGCCCAGTTGATTATCGGAATGATTGTTCATATCGGGAAAAACTTTTTTCTCTGTTAAAACATTGGCTAGATAGCCATGTTCTGTTATCAGTTGATCATAATGTTTTTTAAATTTCTCATTTCCGGTGATATAGTAGGACACTTTGAGAAAGGAAAGAATTTGTGCAGAATTCAGGCCATTTTCTAGTATAGTGTTCATCGTCATTGAGATAGTTCTGGTTCCAGAACCCCATCGGGTCCGTTCTCCATCCCAGTCTATCAACTGATAATTATTATCCACGATATAGTTCATCAAAGTGCTGGTCTGTTGTTTGATAAGAGCTCGGCCTCTTCCGGGTCCTTCTGTGCAATGTGCTCCCAATAGGCATAAAAAGCAAAAAAATGTCCGTCGATCTCATCGCTTGAAGTATCACTTTTCCAGAGTAATTTTCCGTCAGGCGTTTCTCTCCACTGTGCGCTCATTTTATCTCTTTCAGAAATTGGCACCACACTTCTTGCCACCAGGCCAGGAGTTCCGGAAGCATTTTGAAGCATGATCATGGCATGCATACTTTCTTTAGCCGATTCGAGATATGCTTGATTTCCGGTCGTAGCATATGCCAGTGACATGGCAACCACATGATAGGAAGTCCAGAGTCCATCGTTATCATTATCTCTAATAGTATAGGAAGATGGATTTTCCGGATCATCGAGCACACATGCCGCTACCATTCCCATTCGTCTGTGCCTCTCGTTCAATTTATTTTCTATAATTTCAGCTTTTTGCGATAGCGTTCTGTTTACAGATATCGATCTTACTGATTCCTGCCTTCGTTTTAAAGTAGATGGTCACTCCTCCTGATCCACATTCTATGTCTTCAATCGCATCGTTTATCAGATACCTTTTCCGCTCGATAGTACCACTGTCTCTCTTCGCTATAGGGTTTGTACAATATTGCTCCTTGTGTTGTGCCGACCAAATATTATCATTTTCATCAATGGCCAGCTAGTGATTCTTCAACAGGTAATCCGTCTGCGCCACGAATGGAGGACCAGTTTCCATCGGGACTAAGAATGCTCAGACCAAGTCCCTACCACATATTACCTTTACTGTCCTGACAATATCAGAAATATTCGTAGCTAGTGGGCCATCTATGCCATAGGATTCCTGTTTTGTTACCTTTTTTGAATTTATATCAAAGTGGTATAGACCATTTTTTGTTCCAAGCCATACTTTCGTATCTCTTTCCAGAATAGAAGTTATTGATGCTTCCACTAATTTAGAATATTTTGATTTTTTTAATCTCTGGAATTGGATTCGAATGAGCTCTTTCTAATTTTTTGTTCTTCATCTC
>PVMK01125923.1_pt1 | contig 21784 bp, 17 predicted proteins | sample 1853481 | NCBI WGS metagenome assembly PVMK01 (sample SAMN08533507, study PRJNA380276) | Marine sediment metagenome, whole genome shotgun sequencing project.
TTCGGTTGGGATTCAGATTGTTCGAGGCTTTTTTGCTGCATATCTGGATAGACCTGGTGTGTCTGGCGTGGACCCTAGATAGGAAGTGGATCAGTCTAGCATGGTAGCAGCACGGGTTTAGAGTGTTACGGGCCGGAATATTTTGCTTGCCTATACACTTGTTTTCAGGGCACACTTTCAGCTTCAATGCATTTGATTTGAAAGGGAATGCTGTTTGATGAGTGACCAGTTGATCGTTGCATCGCCACTTAAAAACCCAATCTTCCGGCGGCTATTTACAGCCCAGGTAATTGCACTGGTTGGCACCGGTATGACAACTGTGGCGCTCACACTGCTTGCCTATGACATGGTGCAGGAGAACGCAGGTGCGGTACTGGGCACAGCACTGGCTTTCAAAATGGTTGCCTATGTTATTTTTGCGCCCATCATAGGTGGTATAGCGCATCGTTTTCCGCGCAAACCATTACTTATCAGTCTTGATATTATGCGGGCCGGTATTGTGTTGTTGATGCCGTTTGTTACGGCTGTCTGGCAAATCTATGCACTGATTTTTCTGTTGAACCTGTTTTCGGCCGGTTTTAAACCGGTATTTGCTGCCGCCATACCTGATGTGTTGCCGGATGAACGTGAGTACACCAAGGCGCTTTCCTACTCACGGCTGGCCTATGATCTCGAGAATCTGCTCAGCCCCATGTTTGCGGCGGTGGCATTGCTGTTTGTCAGTTATACCGGCCTGTTCGTTACTAATTCAATCGCATTTATTATCTCGGCGGTGCTAATTTTATTTACGCTATTACCACCGCAGCAACTGCTGGATCGTTTGGGTGGTTTGTGGGGTGAGATCAGTTTTGGTGTGATCTCGTACATGAAAACACCGCGTTTACGTGCTTTGCTGACTCTATATCTAGCAGTTGCGAGTGCCAGTGCGATGTTGATAGTTAATACAGTTGTGTACGTCAAGGATTATCTGGGCGGCACCGACACACAAGTAGCTGCCGCATTTGCTGCAGCGGGTTGCGGGTCCATGCTGGCTGCACTCAGTGTGCCAAAAATGCTTGCTACGGTTTCCGATCGCCTGGTGATGCTCTCTGGTGCAACCATCATGGGTTGTGGTGTTGTATTTATCTGGGCCGGGCCTGGCCTTATTAGTATGTTGCCTATCTGGTTTGTTATTGGACTAGGCTGGTCACTCGTGCAAACGCCAGCGGGGAGGCTGGTAAACCGTTCCGCAGCACCAGGCGACCGAGCCGCTTATTTTTCTGCGCAGTTCGCGCTGTCACATGCCGCATGGCTGATTGCTTATCCGATGGCAGGGCAACTCGGTGTGCGCTTTGGTATAGAAATCACCGCCCTTTTCATGGGGGCAGCGATACTTTTATTTACCGTATTGGCCGCCCTGGTTTGGCCGAAAGAAGATGTAGCAGAGTTATCCCATGTCCATGACCCGATTGATCATGGCCATTTACATACGCATGGGCCACATCATCAGCATGAACATCTCGGTGACGAAGGTCCTCAGCCACATCGACACTCGCATCGCCACAAAAAAGTAACCCATGCTCATACCTTCGTTATCGATGAGCATCATATGCACTGGCCTAAGGCATGACGTTATTCGTCATGCCTTTATGGTTTAACTATTCTCCGAAACGGAAGATCGCTTCTATCCCGTAATTACGCCCCGGTAATGGGGTAATTGCGTATGATGCAGGAAAAAGACCGTCTGATTGTTGAACTTCAAAGTTAACAAACTGAAGAATTGATGCTGCTGATGCTTCGTCAAGAATGTTGTTGATATAGAGGTTTACTTCCCACTTTTCTTCCTGCAATCCTGTGCGGGCATTCCAGAATGTGCGGTCCCCAATTTGCGTAAGGTTTGCAGCACCCGTTTCACGTTCGGTTTCGTATATGATATCGGAACGCAGGAACCAGTCTGCGAATGTGCCTATAGGCTGGGTGAAAGTACCACCCAATACAACCGAGTGCTTCGGGGTGCTGGGGATGCGATTGCCAGAGACATCACCATCACCACCGGTAATGTCTGCCAAAAATGGGTCCTTGTATTCTTTATATTCCCCAACTGATAGTCCATAGGCTAGGTTGAACTGGAATTTGTCGTTAACAAAATAACTGCTTTCAAACTCCAGGCCATAGACCTCGGATTTACCTGCATTATTAATGATTGAATCAGCAATGCTTTGGTAGCCAGATGCAAGAAAAAAATCGATGCCTGTGTCGAGACCGGAGTTGATGATCTCCTGCACGTATAGAGATATATCTTTTACTTCGAATACACCCTGGTTTTCCCAGTTAATGTAGAAAAAGGATGCATTAGCAACTATGCGGTTATCTAGCCAGCTGGTCTTGGTGCCAATTTCATATGTCCAGGCGGTCTCTTCTTCAGCCGTGGCAAGACCGGTTTCATGAAAATTTACCTGTGTCTGGCAGCCCTCACGGTTATCGCCATAGTAGGGGTTGTTGAAATCTGCCGGCTTATTGCCCTTGGCTGCCTGCCAGTAGAACATGACATCGTTGTTCAGCTGATAGCGCAAGGTGAATCGTGGCGTCAGTGCCCGGGCAGAGATCTCATGCCTGATTTCGTTATCGGGGTCGATGTACTTGGTGAATGCCGGGTCCCAGTTTGGGTTAATTGCCGTTGCATCACCTCTGGCTAAGCCGGCATCTTCCAGGCAATACATGCTGGCACTGATTTTCTTTTTATCTTCAGCGACGCGGGCTTCTGCCCCCAAGCTCCAGTAATCGTTAAAGTCATAATCTAATGCGCCGAACAGTGCGTAGTTGATGGTGTCGATTTTCTTTGGCGCGCTCATCTGGGCCTGGGCCACGCCTACGTTGCTGTGTTGCGTACTGCGCCATTCGGAGTTGAAGTAATAAGCACCGATGGAGCCGCGTAGTTTGCTATCTCCAGGGCTGTCAAAGCGGACTTCCAGAGAATGGTCTTTGATGTCCTGTTCCTGGTAGAAAGCAAACAGACCGCTAAATGGCCTGCTTTCCCTGCCGTCGAGGTCAAAGGCCTGCTCCAGTTCATCGTTATTGGCTGCGGCACGGATAGTCATCTGCCAGTCACTATGTCCTGACGGTAGTCGGCCAGAAAGCGGTATTGGTCACGTTGGGCGCCTACGGTTTCGCCCTGCGAAATAAATGAAGCGACGTCTTCCGGGCGTATAAACCCAGTATTTGCCAGGGCTCCTGTCATGCCGGTTTCCATATCCGGGATATTCAGACGGGTTTGTCGTTCCTGAGCGTTTAAAGGATTGCCTGGATCCAGCGTATGAATTTTATCGCTATCTACAACGCCGCAATAAGCCAGGAAATCTCCATCGTTATTCGGATAACAGTTAAGCTCTTCTTGTTCTACCAGCAGTTGTGCGTAATGCCCGTCGCTGCCGTTGGTGTAACTGGCCTTAAGGGTTAGTTCAGCGGAGTCATTAATCTGCCAGAGGAGCTTGCCCATTATGTCCTTGGTCTCTGTTCTGTTTAGACGGCTGTAGTCTGCTGACTGATTGGGGTCGGAAAATTTAGTGCTATCCTTCGCTGCATTTTCCGCGAGGTTATTATGGAATTCACCGCCGCCAAATTTATCCCAGGCAACTGATCCAAAGAACAGTAGTTTATCCTCGATCAGCGGACCGCTGGTCCAGCCGGAAATGAGGTATTTGTCATAGGAACCTGCCCGTGTTTGTATTTCACCTTCCCAGATATCGGTGGGTCTACGGGTGATGTAGCTAACTGCCCCGGAGAATGTTGCGCGCCCGAATTGCGCTGACTGCGGTCCGCGGAGAATTTCCACTCGTTCGATGGGCCCTAATGTGGCTGTGGAAATACTGCCTGATACATAGGCGCCATCAATGAAATAGGAAGCATTAGGTTCTCCACGGTTGGCAGGTGCTGCCTGACCACGAATGACAGGTCTGTCCTGTCGCCGACCATTTTGCTGCAGTGTATTGAAATTGACGGTTAGCAGGGCAACATCATAGTTATCTGTTGCCCCGGATTCACGCAGCGTATCGGCCGTAAACGCCGTGATGGAAATGGGCACTTCCTGAAGTGATTCTTCCTTTTTGCGTGCCGTGACGATAATTTCTTCGGGGCCTGCCTGGGCCCATGAGTTGGCTGGAGAGCCAATGAATATTACAAATACAGCGAATACTGGCATCCAGGCCAGTGGGTTTTCTTGCGTCAAGGTTTACCTCCCCAGGTAAAATTTTATGCGCAGCAATATCGACAACGCGATCTGATCATGGTTATCAGAATTTTTATATAGGAATTATCTTGTACAAACAAGTGAGCTACGGTTCCAGTTGGTCGATATCCGGCCAATGCCAGCACTGTCATCAGATCTGATGCATGTGGAGATCTCTGCGTGGCTGGTTCAGGCAAAAAAAGTGGCCCCGCCCGCGGGGGGCGGGCAGGACCGGAGTTCAAGGCCAGCTCGGGTACTAGCTAACCTTGGACAACTTGCGCTCGACGCGGTTATTAACAAGTGGAACAGGCTCCACCACCCAGTTTCTGGATGTGCGGCGCCCGGGGCTGGGTATGGCAAAGGCAGTAACTGAGCCCTTGCGTCGATTGAACTCGTTGATGTCTATACGCCAGCCTGCCTCATCAAATTTACTAAGCCACTCGCGATAGGCAACTATTGCCTTGTCGGCGGGCATTAAAACTTCCTTAATATTGCTGACAGGTGTAAGTGGCGGGTTCATGGTTTCGAGGATATCGATATCCTGCTTGGCAATAACCTTGTTGGTGGCATGGATTGGGCCGTCATGTTTTGGGTCAAGCATGAAATTACGCATATTAAGGAAGAATATTTTTGTCCTTGTTTCATCTACCGGTTGCTCAAAAAAATACTGCCGGAATCCGGCGTCTGGCTGGGGGTTAATATGTGTAGCGACTACATTCGGGCCATAGGTGCCACCGCCTGCCCATAAGTCACCCGCTTCAGTACGAACCGTGCCCCATTTTTTCTGGTCGAGTGGTGGGGCATTAAACTTATACATGAACCACATGCCCCATCCCTGTACATGATCCTCCGTGTCATATCCGTTCACACGATAAGAGTCTCGGTTCATGGCGGTGAAACCATGGGTAGGATGAACAAATTCGTTATGAGCTGGATCAAGTGCGTTTTCGATCGAGCGCTCATAGTAGTAATTGATGTCAAGTACAAGTACGGTGTTGGCACGCCAGCCTTCCTTACCATATTCCTCAACTTCTAATAATGGTGGGCGTGCGCCTTTTGGCAGATCACCAAGGAAAGCAAATACGATGCCGTATTTTTCCTCTACAGGATAAGAATCGATTTTTGCCCGGGCGGGTGTGTTCTCTCCATAGCCGATGGATGGGATATTAGTGCACTGGCCTTCACCATTAAATTCCCAGCCATGATAGGGACAAACGATACAGTCATTAATAATGCGTGGCACATTACCCGCTGACCATGCACCGCCCAGTGAGGCCCCACGATGGACACAGGTATCGCTTAAAACATGTGCGTTGCCTTTTTGGTCGCGGAATGCGACGAGGTTGGTGCCGAGAACGGTGGCTTTCTGTGGCGTATCCATCGGCAGGTCTTCACTGCGAATGATTGGATACCAGAAATTGATGTACACGAGCCCCTCCAGATGCGTCCGCATCGCCGACCAGGCTGCTTAGCCTGCGTACTCCATCGTCTGTCGGCGGGGGGGTCGGGTCTATAGGTAAAGTTACTTAGCCCAATAAAATCAATTGCATATGGACCCGGAAATATCAGAGGGGCATCATTATTCGTAACGTAATGCTGCAATCGGATCGAGATTGGCTGCCTTGCGCGCAGGTAACAGTCCAAAAATGAGCCCGACACCGGCACTGAAACAAAAGGCGATCAGGACAGCGGAGACTGACAACGGTGTCGACCAGCCCGCTAGAGATGCGAGCAGACTGGCTGCAGAAGCACCCAGAGCGATACCAATCAGTCCTCCTACGATGCACAGGACCATGGCTTCGATTAGGAACTGCAACAATATGTTTACTTTGGTGGCACCCAGTGCTTTACGTATGCCAATTTCGCGGGTTCGCTCTGTAACGGTAACCAGCATGATATTCATAATGCCAATGCCGCCAACGATCAGGCTGATGCCTGCAATACCGGCAAGCAGGTAAGAGAAAATTTCTGCAGCTTCCTGCTGCATATTTAAAAACATTTTGCGATCGCTTAAAGAAAAATCATTTTTAGCGCCCGGGATAATTTGATGTTCACGCCGCATGATTCTTTCTACGTCAATAATTGCCACTTCCATCGGCACATCAGGATCAATCTTTACGCCAATGGCATTGATATTATCGGTGCCCATTAGTCTGCCTTGGGCGGTTCTCAGTGGTACCCACGTATTTTCATCTGTATTGCTAAATCCAACAGAACCCTTGGGCTCAAATATCCCGATAATCTCGAATGAAGTGCCCTTGATAAGAAGTTTCTGGCCTATCAGCATCGTTGGATCAGTATCGAGTAGTGCCGGTACTTCTCCTCCGAGTACGATGACCCGTTTTCTTGCAGTATTTTCAGATTTTGTGAACATTCTGCCGTACATGAGTTCGAAGTTGTAAACTTCCGCATAGTTTGGTGTTGTTCCGACTATCTGAATATTGCGGTTTTTATTACCAAATTTTACCTGTATACGTCCGGAAGTTTCCGGAACTACCTCAACCGCTACTTCGACATCCTGTTCGATTGCTTTGGCATCATCAATGCTGAGTTTTTTATCGGCAGCGGATACCCCGCGATGCATAAATGACCCGGTTCGTACCGAAAGAATGTTGCCGCCCAAACTATCCAGTTGAGTATTAATTGCACGTTGCGCACCTGTTCCGAGCGCCACCATCGCAATCACGGCTGCTACGCCAATAATGATACCCAGCATAGTAAGTATGGCGCGGAAAAAATTGGCCCGGATGGACTGCAATGCGACCCGGATCATTTCCCAGAACAACATGTTAGTCGTCCTTGTCCGAACTTGTGCCAGGCATCGCAACTACTTTACCCATCCACTCACGAAATTGGTTTTGTGACATGATTAAAGCCGAACTGGGTAGCAGGATAATCTGTTCATTAGCATCTACACCGGACAACACCTCACTGTAATCCAGGTCTGTGAGCCCGGCATTTATATATTGGGGGACCGGCTGGCCATCCCGTAATACAAAGATCCAGTACTGCCCACCAAACATGTAGCCCTGGCCTGCTGTTGACTGGCCGGGTATTTCACTAGTGGTTAGTGTCGCCGCCTCTTTATCTTGATATGCCTCACTATTTTTATCGCTGTCGGTCGCGTTATCAACAGCATCGTTTTCAGTTGCCTCGCTGACGCCTGAAACCATATCGGGTACCGCCATGCCGCTGCTGCGTAACTGCTCTCTGAGTCGTTCCTCTTCCATGCCGGTAAACAGTGCAGCAGCCTCAATATCTCGTGATGTCCTTAACGCAATAGTTGGTATGGCTGGAACCCCGTACCGGCTGGCAATATTCAATTCAACTTCTGCATTCATGCCAGGGCGCAGCAAACCAGACTTGTTGTCAATAGTGATGATAACGGCGAACAGCGTGACGGTTTCTTCTTCTTCTGCTTGTGGTTCAATCTTCAATACAGAGCCGTCAAAGGGCTGGTTTGGATAAGCCGCTACAGTTACTACGGCCTTTTGACTGGGTAAGATCTTGCCGATATCGGTTTCATCAACCAGTGCGCGTACTTGAACGAAGCGTAAGTCGGCCATGCGGAGCAGGGCAGTACCGCCACCCACATCCATTGTTGGTGAAGAAATTACCTGACCCACCTCGATTTCACGCAAAATAATAGTGCCGTGGGCGGGCGCTCTGACTTCGGTGTCGTCCAATGCTATACGAGCATTTTCTACGGCGACCTGAGATCGTACCACCTCTGCTTTGGAATTGGCGTATTCCAAAATACTCTGTTCATGATCAACTTGATTCAAAGTGCCTGTCTTAAACAGTGTCGCGGCACGTTCGCGCTGCAATTTTGCAATATCGCGACGGGCAACGGCGGCCTCCAGTTCGGCCTCTGCCTGTGCCAGTGCATTACGTGGTGTGCGTTTGTCTATTTGTACCAGTAGCTGGCCGGCCTCTACGACATCACCAGTTTCCGCGCTGATTTCGAGTATTTCACCGGAGGCTTTTGATTTGAGTTCAACTGTGGTGACGGGTTCAATAATGCCAGCAGCCTGAACTGACACAATGATGTCGCGTTGCTGCACGCGTGCAAGGTTCCAGGTGCGTTTTTCAGTTTCCTGTGCACAGCCAACCAGTGTTATCGCGACTGTAAGCAGGGTAAATGTAAATCGATTCAATGCAGTGCTACTCCGGAGTCAGATTCGACGCTGCCGTCAAGCAGGTGAATTTCACGCTGTGCATGAGTGGCGATGTCAGCCTCGTGGGTGACAAGAATAATAGTTTGTCCTGCCTTATGCAGATCGTCAAAGAGCGTCATGATTTCTGTGCCTGTTTTTGAGTCCAGGTTCCCGGTGGGTTCATCGGCCAGCAAAATGCTAGGGTTAGTTACGAGTGCTCGTGCGATGGCGACCCGCTGGCGCTGTCCACCGGACAATTCTCCGGGCCGATGTTTGGCGCGATCACTCAGGCCAACCTGCTCCAACGCGTGGTTGGCACGGTCAATGCGCTCTTTCTGGTTCAGACCTGAGTATATAAGTGGTAGTTCAACGTGTGCAGCGCCGTTACACGGGTCAGTAGATTGAAGGTCTGGAACACAAAGCCTATTTCCCTGTTCCTTATTCGGGCGAGACCACTATCTCCGAGGCCAGAAACCATGACGCCATTGAGTTCATAATTTCCGGCATTCGGGCTGTCCAGACAACCGATCAAATTCATCAGGGTTGTTTTTCCTGATCCCGAAGGGCCCATGATGGCCACGTATTCATTCTTATAAATATCAAGATTTACATCACGTAATGCATCAATTGTGGTATCACCCATTGTATAAGACCGGCGCAATCCGCTGATATGAATAAGTGGGCTGTCGGATTCCATGCTGTTTTATTAGATTGTTTAGTTTTTAAAAAGACCAACGTATTTTTGCTCGGCGGCCGCCGAAGGCGGTCTGCTGCAACAATAGTCGGAGCAACAATAATAGGGATTATGGGGATATTTGGGCTGCTATGTGTACCAAAATGTAACTATTCCCGGTGTATTCAACTATTTGATGCGAATTTGATTGATCCACCTGGATATACGCAGTAGCCGTTTCGACAGATGTGCTTTACGCCAGCTACCAGCGGCAAACTTATTAGCTTCTGCCAATGTCGGGTATATGTGTACGGTGCCAAGGATTTTTCCCCAGCCCCAACCCGTTCCGCATGGCCAGCACATATTCGCTTATTATGTCACCTGCGTGCGGCCCGACTATCGTTACGCCAAGGATTCGGTCATTTCCAGGTGGTGTTATTACCCGTACAAAGCCACGGGCTTCACCGTCCGCAATGGCACGATCCAGATCAGCCATGTGGTATGTGGTAATTTCGTGCTTGATGCCCTGTTCTATGGCCTGTTGTTCATTAATTCCCACACTGGCGACTTCCGGGTCGCAGAAGACTGCACGAGGTAATACTGTGTAGTCCACCCGAAACTTCCAGAATCGGGCGAACAGGGCATTCATTGCGCAATACCAGGCTTGATGTGCAGCGGCATGTGTGAGCTGATAGGGCCCGGCAACATCCCCGCATGCATAGATGTTGGGATAGATGGTTTGCAGGTATTCATTTACAGGGGATGGTGCCGTTTGGATTGCTGGTTATTCCCAGAGCCTCCAGTCCCCAGGTTTGCAGTGCTGCCGCGGCGCCCTGTGGCAACAAGTACTTTGTCCAAAACAATACGCTGTTTACCACCTGCATTTTCAATCGCAATTTCATTGCCGTTGGTTGTGTGTTCGAAGGCCGTTACGCGTGTTTCAGTCAGCACAATTATCCCGTCGTCATGAAAGGATCGCTCAACCTCGGTCGAGACTGCTTCATCTTCATTCGCTAGCAGGCGTGGCAGCATTTCAACAATGGTTACTTCCGATCCCAGTCGGCGAAACGCCTGGGCAAGTTCACAGCCGATTGCGCCGCCACCCAGTACCAGTAATTCTTGTGGTAATTCTTTCAGGGTCCACAAGTTGTCTGATGTCAGGAAATCAATTGCATCCAGCCCGGGAATGGGGGGTAGAGCTGGACTGCCACCCGTGGCGATCACCATGCTGCGTGTATGGATAGTTTGCCCATTAACCTCAACCGACCATGGCGATGTAATATGGGCCTCACCCTGAATGCAATCGACGCCCAGTGAGGTGTAACGCTCAATTGAATCATGTGGTTCGATGGCTGTGATTACATCACGTACACGCTGCATTACAGCCGGGAAGTCCGTCTCGGCATGGCCAGTATTAATGCCAAACTCCCGTGAACGATCAATATAGGACTTGATCCGTGATGAGCGGATCAGTGCTTTGCTGGGTACGCAGCCTGTATTCAGGCAATCGCCCCCCATTTTGTCTTTTTCTATCAGGGTTACTTTTGCGCCTGCGGCAGCGGCGATATAGGCTGTAACCAGGCCTGCGGAACCGGCGCCAATGACGACCAGGTTGGTGTCGTATGAGCGTGGCTTCTTAAAATGCCTGGCCGAGCGGCGTAGCTTACGTGCGTTGAAGCTTGTCAGCAGCTTGCGGGTTAGCAGGGGAAACAGTCCCCAGCAGCACAAAAGAGCCGATCAGCTGGGGCGACAGGATGCCCGCCAGCGAATCTATCTGGCCAATCTGCGTGCCCGCATTCACGTACACAATGGTCGCAGGCAGCATCCCCACCTGGCTGACCCAGAAATAGGTGGGCACCTTTAGCCGGGTAAGCCCCATCACCATATTAATCACAAAAAATGGGAATGCGGGGATAAGGCGGAGTGTAAAAAGATAATACGGCCCGTCTGTAGCTATGCCCTTGTTAATTCGGGATACAGTGGCAGCGAAGCGCTGCTCCATATAGTCGCGTAACAGATAGCGCGAGAGTAAAAAAGCCAAAGTTGCACCAATGGTGCTGGCAAATGAAACCAGCACAGTGCCCTGTACCAGCCCGAACAATGCCCCGCCTATCAGGGTCATGGCCGCAGCGCCCGGTATATTGACGCCAGTAATCGCTATATAAAGAATAAAAAATGTCAGGGCTGCAAGCAGGGGGTTTGCTGCTACCCAGCTGGTGACGGTCGATTGGCTGGCACGAAAATTTTCCAGCGTAATGAATTGATATAGATCCAGCCACAAAACTGTGCTTATCAGCAGAGTGATAACCGCGAGAACTAAAAGTTTAGTGCGTGACATGTGACTTCAGTGATCTGTGCGGCTGAACAGAAATAAGCAGAAATTAATGAGCATGATGCAAATCTCCCGATGACTGTTGCTCATTTTGGCATGAAAAACCCGGTTCACTAAATATCATTTATGCCATTCTCTGGCCAGGGGGGTAATAGTTTTGTTGGCTTTGGCAGCATAGGGTATGGTCAGCACTAAATCGCTAACTGAGGGCTGCGTATTGAGCAACGAAAATCAGCGGGTGGGGCCTATAGCGTTGATGCCGGGTATCCAGAGATTTAATTTCTGGTCATTCATGTATGCCTCCTTCATTTGCATCGCAATGCTGGCAGGCATGAACTTTTTGCAGATCTATCTGCTGGAAGTCAATCTCAGTATTCCCCGTGATGAGCAGGGTTTTGTAACAGGATTGCTTGCTACCTATACCGAGATTGTTGCCATTCTGTTGATTATTCCGTTTGGTGTGCTGGCAGACCGCATTGGTCGTCGGCCCGTTATGATTATCGGAATGCTTTTTTGTGCAGCTGGTTATGGTTTGTTCCCGTTTGCAAATTCTATAAATGAACTAGTTGTTTACCGCATCATTGTTGCGGTCGGCGCTGCCGCATTGTCAGCGATGGTTCCAACAGTAGGTAATGATTATTCGCAGGAAAAATCCCGCGGCCGCCTGTTTGGTTTTAGTGGAGTTATGAATGGCCTTGGGGTTATTTTTATGAGCGCCGGGCTGGCGCAAATCCCGACATTGCTGTCCGCACAGGGGTTCACTCCGCGGCAGGCGGGCATGGGTATGTTTCTGACGGCAGCATTTTTATGTCTCGTATCGGCAGTAATTTTTCGCTTCGGCCTGAGCCCTCAAATGCCGCGGGAAATTCAGGCAAAACAGCGACCACCTTTAATACAGATGCTGGCAAGTGGTTTGCGAGCAGCACGCAACCCAAGAATAGTTCTGTCGTATCTCGCTGCATTTGCAGGCCGCTCTGATAATGCGATTAAGGGGTTATTTATTTCCGCGTGGGTGATGCAGGTAGCACCCGCGGCGGGGGCATCAGTGCCCGAAGCGATGGCGCAGGCGGGCCGGTTAATGGGGCTAATGGGGGTGGTAACACTGATATGGACACCCCTGTTCGGTTTAATACTGGATCGCCTGAACCGGGTTAGCGGCATGGCGATGGCGATGTTGCTTGCAGCATTGGGTTATGGCTCGATGGGTTTAATCACCTCGCCGCTGGATAGCGCCATGTGGCCGGCTTTTGTATTGCTGGCCATTGGGCAGGGCAGCGCAATTATTGCTTCAGTGACCTTGGTGGGGCAGGAAGCATCACCGCAAGAACGCGCTACCGTGGTGGCTACCAATGGCTGGTTTGGCGCAGTGGGAATATTAATTGCCAGCCTGTTGGGCGGCTATTTATTTGATGTGCTGGGCCCGTGGGCACCCTTCGTGATGATCGGTATATTCCAGGGTTTTGTGTTTCTCTTTGCTGTGGGTGTGCGCGTTTTATCGCCGGGGCCGGCGGTGGCGGTCTGATGCCAGCTTGCGCATAGTCACTGCCTGTTTGATGCGTCTTTATCTGCTGTGCTATCTGAGTCGAGAAAAAAGATAAGAATACTGGCAATTAAAAAAATTACTCCGATGCTGTAAGGCAAAGCCAGCAGGCACATTGAATCCGGCATCCAGAATAATATGAGTGCTCCTGCCGTACTGCCGCCTTAATTGTATGTCTGCTCAGGCTTCATGCCCAATTAACAGAGTTGATTAGGGGGCATAACTCAGCGCTGTTTCCTGAGGTAGCGCCAGGCCATACAAATAATGATTGCAGGAATAGATGAAAGCACTACAGCCATAATAATTGTGTTGCCAACGCCAAGGTCCTCCATAATTTTCTGGCGTTTCAAAATAGCGGAAAGCCAGAAATACGGGCACGCCCACAATGGCCCAGGTGAGAATGAGCTGGCTGGCGAATGTTCGTTGACTCATGGCTGTAATTGAATCTGCAGTCTGTGGTGGACCCTGATTATAATTCCACAATCAATGGAAAACAGTATCCGTATTACTGCCAATATCCCTCTTGTCAGTGGCAGCTTGAAGGCGGTGTGCCAGCACCAGGATATCTCCATTTTCTATACCAGCATCCAGCCCCAGGGCAAAGTAGCATTGGGTGGGCAGCGTTACCGATGAGGGCGAATTTGCTTGTGCCAGCGACCAGCAAGCGGATGTGTCGCCCTAGATTGGGCGCACTCGGTGCAGGGCAGGTACATTCTTCAGGTGTCTAAATCCCCTAAGCTCGAAATATGGAGTCAGGTCATGCGAGAGTTAGTTAAGCAGTATCTGGATGCGGGTTTGTCCCGGCGTGATTTTGGCAAGGCGCTGATTGCCTTCGGGATGACGTCTGCCGCAGCTAATTCAATTGTGGCTGCAGTTGCAGAAGCCACTGAGCCGGATGCCAGCGCCGGTGTAAAGTTTACCGGTACCGGCGCCGAGGTGCTGGTTGAAACGCTGCGCGCCGCCAATGTCGAGTATCTGTTCTGCACGACAGCTACCGGTATGTCGTCGTTGTTTGATGCGTTGTCTTCACGCATGGATGTCAACCTGATTTTATCCATTGCTGAATCGCAAGCGACCAGCATGGCCCATGGTTATGAACTCGGCAGCCGCGAAACTGCGGCATTATTTTTGCCAGGCGTTGCTGTACCCAGTGCAATGAACAACCTCTATAACGCCTGGAAGGATCGTTCCGCTATTGCTGTTTATTCCGATAGCCCACGCAATGTATTCCGTGGCCGCAATATGTTCCAGCAAATGGATGACTGGTTGGGCCCAATGGTGGAATTCACCAAGTGGCGCTGGCGGGTTGACAGCACCAAGCAAATTGGTGAGATGACCCGGCGTGCAATCAAGATGGCGGGTACACCGCCTGGTGGGCCGGTGCATATACGCTATCCGCTGGATATTCTGGCTAAGAAGAAAGTTACCGAGACCATCTATCCGCAAAGCCGCTTCAAGGTCAGTGTCAACATGCAGCCGGACCCGGCATTGATTGAACAGGCAGCAAAAATGTTGCTTGAGGCGAAGTCTCCTATATTGCATGTGGGTGCTGAGGTTACCCGCGCCCATGCGAACAAAGAGCTGGTGAAGTTTGCTGAATTGCTGGGTATTCCGGTGGCACAGGGTTTCAGTTGCTACGGTGATTTCCCGTTTCGTAATCCCTTATTTGCCGGGTTCTACGGTCTGGGTGTGCCACGCGGCCTGGCCGGTACAGATGTTTATCTTAATCTGGGCACGCATATGCCAGACCCGGCTATTTTCACTGCACCGGTACCGAGAAAGACAAAGGTTATTCATGCGCGTATCGAATACCAGGACATCGCCAATATTTACCCGACAGATGTCGCTATTGCCGCGGGCATGAAAGAAACTCTGGTGGCCTTAACGGATGCTGTTAAAAGTATGGCAACTGCAGATCGATTGAAGAAGATCAGTGAGCCCCGTATGGAGGAAGCCCGCCGGTTAACCGCTGCAACAAATGCTGCGCTCGAGGCAAAGGCGCAGAAAAACTGGAATGCCAGCCCGCTGTCATGGGAACGCGTGTCCATGGAGCTGGAAGAAGTGCTTGAACCCAATGCCATTCTGGTGTCTGAGCTGGATTACCGCACCCCTTATAAGTATATGAACCTCGGGCCTGACCCGGAGAAAGAGAAATGGCTGGTTGGCCCGTCGACCGGGTTTGCATTGGGCTGGGGTATCGGCGCGTCTCTGGGTGTAAAAATTTCACAGCCTGATCGCCAGGTCATCTGCATGGTCGGTGATGGCGCGATGCTGTTCGGCCAGATTGAGTCCTTATGGACTGCGTCGCGATACGATATCCCTGTAATTATCCTGGTGATGAACAACGTCAGTTATGACGGTGAGCGGCAACGCATCTGGGATGTATCGCCACTGGCATCCCGTAAGGACACACGTGAACAATGGAAAGACATGACCTGCTATCTTGGTAAGCCGGACGTAGATTTTGTTGGCCTGGCAAAAAGTTTTGATGTGCCGGCAGTTCGTGCATCTGATCCGAAGCAGTTCCGCAAGGCCATAAGTAAAGCGCGTTCTGTTACTGCGGAAGGGCGGCCCTTCCTGATTGATGCACGTATTATGCAGCTTGGTATTGCGGCAGATGAGAATTGGTATCCGGAGATTTCGATCGCGGCAGGGCGCAAGTTTAATGTTTAATCTGGTGGCTGTTTAGTTAAGAGTTTCGTTACAGGGTTGCTCAGGCTAAAGAAAATCAGCAGCAGGAATAACTAACCTTAATAATTTTGCTGATCCACCGCAGTGCCGCGGTGTAATGGCCAGCGTAATGGCTCAGCCAAAAAAACCGGCACAATGACCTGGCACAATGAATAGAATCATCGGCTTCCCGCCCATCCTTGGTGACCGTCCCCGTGTGTTGATCCTGGGTTCAATGCCAAGTGTTGCCTCACTGGAAAAATATCAGTATTACGCTAAAACACAAAATGCCTTCTGGCGAATTATGGGGGAGTTGTTCGGCGCCGGTCCCGACCTGCCCTATGAGCAACGCATGGAGCTACTGAAAAAACAGGGTATTGCCGTATGGGATGTGCTGGCTTCCTGCGAACGACCGGGCAGCCTGGACAGTGCGATAAAAATGCAGACAGCCACCGCTAATGACTTCGCGGCATTACTACTTGAACAGCCGGGTATTGCGCATGTATTTTTTAACGGCAAAAAGGCTGAAGAAGTTTTCCGAAAACGATCTCTGGCAGCCGCCGAACAAGTCCGGCCCGATTTAAAGTTTACGAGCCTGCCATCCACCAGTCCGGCGATGGCATCCCTGCGGTTTGAGGACAAGCTGCAGCAATGGCAGTCGGTGTGCCGTGTGCTCAGCGGGAGCGATCCGGTCGGATGACCGGCTCGGCTATCCCGCCTGCCGCTGTTCCATGAAGGCGAGCTGATGTATCGTTCGCACTCTTTATATACAGGTGCTTGAGGCAGCCATGGCGAATTGGTCAGAATTTGGTGAACGTTTTACCCGACCGACGGGTGCGCGCCAGCTTATGGACGACCTTGGCGATGCCTTGTCGAGTGATCGACCGGTGTGCATGCTGGGAGGGGGTAACCCCGCGCATATTCCTGAGCTTGAGGAACTGTTTAGTAATGAATTGCGGCGGGTGCTTAATTCCGAAACTGAATATCGCCGTATGCTGGCCAATTATCCGTCGCCTGCGGGTGAAGAGCGCTTCAGAAGCTCGCTGGCAAATCTGTTTAATCGTGAATATGACTGGAACGTAAGCGCTAAAAATATTGCGCTGACCAGTGGCAGCCAGGCAGGGTTTTTTCTGTTATTTAATTTATTGGCGGGGCCGCAACCTGACGGTAGCTTTAAGAAAATACTGTTACCGGTAACCCCGGAATACATCGGTTATCAGGATGTTGGCGTTAAGCCGGGTATGTTGACTGCACTCAAGCCCACCATCGAAGAGTTTGACGACAACACGTTTAAGTATCGGCTGGATGTTGAGAACCTGGTGGTTGGTAATGATATTGGTGCGTTGTGTGTATCCAGGCCCACGAACCCGACGGGCAATGTACTGTCTGATGCCGAGATCGAACAACTCATTGCTGCTTCTGCGGAGCAGGGTGTGCCACTGATCATTGATAACGCCTACGGTTTGCCGTTCCCGAACATCGTATTTATTGATGTGCAACCGGTATGGAACGACAACATCATCATGTGCATGAGCATGTCCAAGCTTGGCCTCCCAGGCCTACGCACGGGTGTGGTCGTAGCCAGTGAGGAAATTATCGATGCACTGGCCAGCATGAACTCGGTGCTGAGTCTTGCTGTACCGAGTGTGGGTGCGGTGCTGTTGCATGAACTGGTGGAGAGCGGGCGTATACTTGAGATAAGTCGTGACACAATCCAGCCTTATTACAAAGCCAAGGTGGATGCGGCCCTTGAGTGGGTGCATGAATCTTTCGCCGACACCAACTACCGTGTGCACCGGCCGGAAGGGGCGCTCTTTCTATGGCTGTGGTTCCCGGGCTTGCCGATTAGCAGTGATGAACTGTACCAGCGGCTTAAGGCGCGCGATGTGCTGGTGCTGTCTGGTCATCACTTCTTCCCCGGACTTAAAGAAGAATGGCAACACCGGGACGAGTGTATTCGCCTGACTTATTCGCAGGACCCGGAGAGTGTCCGCAAGGGTATCGCCATCGTTGCGGAGGAAGTGAAGCGCGCTTTTAATAACGGCTGAGTTTGGTAGGGGAATAGTGGTGATAATTCAAACTTGATCGTTCAGACAGTGCCAGATCAGATTACGCCCGCATGACTGCTTCACGCCCGTAAGCAGTCGGTCAAATGATAAAAATATGATGCTGTAACAGGCAGGAAACGGCCACAAGTTTTTGCGCTGCTGAGGTGCAGTGTATGCGTGGCTTGAGCAAATTTCGACACGAGGTGAACCGGTGCTCTTCGGCAACCGCCGTGATGCTTATGTTCACTGCCTGTGTTCATGTACGGCAGGCCTGAGTCATCTAAGTACATTCCGCAACTGATTTTGGTGCACTTTGATGACTTAAACCACGGTAGCAAGGTTGTCATTTGGTATAGTCGATAGACGAAAAATATCGAATAAATAGCTTAAAGGCCTCTTCTGTATGTCAGCATATCAGCTAAAAACAGTTGGCAACGCCGAGCGCAAACGCCCGGGGCTGCTCACCCGTATTGCCTGGCGGTTGTTCCCTCAGCCTCAGCAGCAGCCGGGGCCGGTTGCATCGCTCGGGCCTGTGGTCAGCGACAGCAAGGGGATAGCGGTCTACGACAATTATTTCTCGGATGAGGAATTTCGACAGATTCAACATTGGGCAATGAGCCTTCCCGCTGACCTTACCCGTCAGGACCGTGACTGGAGTGTTTACATCAAGCTCGATTTTAACGAGTGCCTCATGAGCCGGATGTGGCTGACGGATGACAATGATTTGCCGCCGGAGGCCCAGTTATTCGTTGATCGTGTACGTCAGACGGACTTTGTTGACGACGATGCCAGCATTCTGGTGGGTGTATACCGCTGGCAGGCCGGCTCCGGAATTGGTGAGCACACTGACGGCCATACGGAAGCGGCGATCACATATTATATCAATGATACGTGGGAGAAAAACTGGTTCGGCGACTTGATTTTTTATGAAACCAAGGAAGCCGAAGAACGCGGTTTCGGCAGATCGGTCTCGCCGTTTGCCAATGGCCTGGTTATAAACAGGGCCACCATGCCCCATAAGGTGACATACAGTTCAAAGCTCAGTCTTGAGCGCGTCACCGTGCAGGGTTTTGTCGTAATACCAGACTAAGCGGTTGTTCTTGATTATCTGCAACTGCTTCGGGTTGCGCCGGTAGCGGGCGCGTCGTCTATACTGCTGTGCTTTGATTAGCTCCCGGCGAGTGGGTGCCCCACCTTTGCGGCCAATAGCGGTCATTCGCCGGACAAGAAAAACCCGACACGAAGTCGGGTTTTCTGAAAGATTTTTATCCATCATTCCTCAGTATGGGTGACAACCGCCCGTCTCACACTGCGTGGCGTCTATGACACCGACACCCGAAATGTAATCGCCATTGTTAGTGTAACCGGTGATGGAGACTTCCGTATCGTCGCAGAATATGGCGCTGCTCTGAACAGCAAATTTAGTGACCATATCGGGGCCGTGGAGCCCGTCTACATTTTCGACGCCAACTAGTTTAGCTACGTTCTCCTGCAGATTAATCTTCAGCCCGGGCACGTAAACCTGAGTTGCATCGAATTCGGCCGAACTCAGAATCGCTATTGGCAACCTCCCGCCTTTGTTCGGATAAACCACATTAGCCTCGTCGCCGGGCAGCACATCAATCTCGACGTCCCAGCGCCCGGTATCAACCACTATATTATCCAGACTAGCGACACCGCCGGTACTCGTCTCAATGACAATCTCGACCCGCTCGAGGGCCTGCCAGTCGTCGTCAAATGTATGGGTCGTCCAGGAAGAACTGTAAGGCAGCACCACCACAGCGGGGTTAAGGCGGTCCGGATCATCCCAAAACTGGCCTACCATTCTGACAGTACCAGAGCCCGAAAACGGCGGAGGCGCGGCGATGTCGAGTGACAACAATCGGTCGAGGCCGCCGCCGTAAAGAAAAACTGTACAGCCAGGGGCAGGGCACCAGGACAAATAAGAACTACCCGACGTGCCAATTCCCAGACCATTACTAGAATAAAAGGTATAACCCTGAGTCTCTATTCGCGTTGGCAGCCCATTACTGCCGATATCGAACTCCTCTATGACCCCTTCGAAATCAATGATCTCCGTATCCGACCAGGCAGCGGTTGATGCGGTGGCTGATGCCAGGAACAGCGCGATTATGGGTAATTTCTTCATGGCCCCGCCCTTTAGTTTCATCCAGCATAGCAAAGCCCCCCCTGCGAGCAAAGCCACAATAATCCTTATGGTAAATAGTGGCAGAGAGACTTATCGACTGACTGACACTTCGACAGTGATTAACGACTGGAATCCTTCAGGAGGCCACTAAGCCGAGGTAGGCAATAAGCTTGGGAGCTGAGGTTCTACCATTGAACTACACCCGCAAGATGCTTGGTTTCCGGAGATTTCACAGTCAGACCGTGTAGCGAGTCACGGTCGAGTGGTAGAGGAATGGTGCTAGGGAAGTTTCGGGGTGTCGATAGTCCTCGTCACCCGATTTTGATCCGTTGCCACAAACTTTCGGACGTGTCTGAATTCTGTCATACTGCTCAACGACAGTAGACCACCTAGCCTAGATTTTTTGGTGCAGATAAAAAGTAGTTAAAAGCCAGTCTGCGTAAACTGACTTTCAAACTGAACCAGTTAATGTGGACATGTCACTACCATTACTCACTGAAGCCATCTGAACGTCCGCAAGATCGGCAAATGCATGGCGAAAGGATATCGGTATTGGATAGAGCTTTTATTGAGAAAGCCTTTTCTTGTTTTGTGACATCATAGAGGTCGGTATGGGCTATCCCGATTTTGTTGGTATAGGGCATATGCGCTCCGCTACGACGTGGCTGCACACTGTGCTGTCCACGCATCCAGCGATATGGTTGCCACCGCTCAAAGAATTGCATTACTTTGATGTTATTGACCCGTCCGTTAAAAGGAGTTCCTTTAGATACAAAACGCACTTGCGAACTAGACTAAAACATAACCTTGGCGCTGTTATTTCCTCGGTCGGCAAGGGGGTTATCAAAAAGGATGTGATCTTCGATCCAGGCTGGGATATGAGGTATTTTCTTGGCCGGGCCGGAGAAGATTGGTACAAGAGACTATTTCAGAAGCAACACGAGCTGGGGATGGTTGCTGGTGAAATTACACCGGCTTATAGCCTATTGTCGCCAGAATTTATTAGAAGAATACTTAGCGTAAATAGGGAGATGAAATTTATATATTTGATGCGTGATCCTATCGACCGATCTTGGTCTAACGCGGTAAAATTGCTCTCCCGTGATGCAGGCGTGGAGTTATCTGACGTGTCTGATGAGGATTTTCTGTGCTTTTATAGTTCTGAAGAAAATCTAGGAGGTGGAAGTTATTCAAGAACTATTAAAAAGTATCTATCTATAGTAGATACAAAACAATTTTTGCCAATTTTTTTTGATGATATTAAGGCGAATCCTACTGACGTGTTGAATGAAATATTTTCGTTTCTAGGAGTTAACAGCGACGAGCTGGAAAAATTAGCATCTCTTGAGAAACCTGTCAATGTTGCCTCTCATGGTTATAACATTCCCGAAAAACATGCGCGTTTCTTGGCAAGTCTGTTTCATGACGACATAGAAGAGTTAAGCAACATGTATGACCGGTGGCCCGGTGTGTGGTTGAATCGGATTAACGGTTTGTTGGCAGAGAATTGAAACGCAACATTCGATATCTTTTATATTCCTCCAACAACTTCAACACGGCTTTACCTAGGATTTTTTCGGTATATAACCATTCCTCTACCACTCGACCGTGACTCGCTACACGGTCTGACTGTGGAATCTCCGGAAACCAAGCATCTTGCGGGTGTAGTTCAATGGTAGAACCTCAGCTTCCCAATACCATTATTGACTGAAGCCACCTGATTGTCCGTATCACCGACCTCTGATCGTCCCGATATTCCTGGTTGTATCCAACACCATTACTCGTCATGGGTTCCGGGTCGATTCGTCCAATATCTCCATGAAATTGCCGGATTGACGGGATTACAGGGGTCCGTAGGGACGATTTTTGACCACCCGTCCGTTGTCTGAGTAGGAATATGGCTGGATATTAGTGACAAGGGGAAAGCCGACCCCGGTTAATCACACCCCGTCGACAATCTGACGAAGCAAACTCGTTTCCTTCAGTTTCTTTTTCGGTTTTCGTTTAGCCA
>PVMK01161073.1_pt1 | contig 21781 bp, 16 predicted proteins | sample 1853481 | NCBI WGS metagenome assembly PVMK01 (sample SAMN08533507, study PRJNA380276) | Marine sediment metagenome, whole genome shotgun sequencing project.
CCAGCTACTATGGCCTCTGCTGACTTCTGCCAACCCATCCCAAAACCTCTCAGCTTTGGTAGCACAGTGCAGGTTGACAGATCTCCCAGGGTAAGACACGCGACCTTCACACTTATGCCCGCCGCATTTACGTCCGTACTTTCCGTACAAGTATCGGGCTTTGAAGATATTGGCCTCCTTACCCAGTACGACCGCCTTATATACGATTTCTGTTCGTCGAGCCAGCGCTTCGGAGTCTCTCTTCGTTCGCTTACCTGCCTGCGGCTTCCTTCAGCCAACACCTCACGATATTAACCTCGGAGTCTTCGCTACCTGCCGTCCGGCTAGCAGTTCCCCTTGTCGGGCCTGCAGAGGACTTGCACCTCCAAGTCGTCCAACTTGTCACCACAACAAATCGGACAGTGCCTGGCACACCAAAAAAAATCCGCGCCTGCAAAGCGCGGATTTTGGGTTAAATGATTAGTTGGAAATCTCTACCGTACAATTTTCGTGTATTTTGAGCCTTCCAGGGTCAAGTTGTACATCAGTCCCTTGTTGCCAAAGACAAATCCGACAATCGGGCTCTTAATATTGGTGGTATCAATCGTTCCGCCTGCACCCAATTCAATCAGGGCCACGGAGCCGTCAACGCCTGCCTCCCAGCCTTTGCTCTCCCGGAATTTTTTCAGAGCGTCATCCTGCATAAAGACCAGGATAATCCGTTTTGTCTGGGCTCCGAGCTGAAAGCCTATGGAAGCCGCTGCTGTGCTGTAATAATCAACGGTCTTGCCATCGATGCGCAAGGCTCCTTCACCGTATTCACCGCCAATACCAATGCCGGCCTTGAAAACACTGGGAAGAACAAGAACGCCCTTGGCGCTTTTCAGAAATTCATTGCCGCCCTTGATGTCTTTTTCAAACTGCTCCAAGGCCACGTCAACACTGGTGTCGATTTCTATGGCGGATTTCGCAAATGCCACACTTGAACCAACAACCATCGAAAGGCCAAGAAACAGCACCCCTACCAAAAATAAAATATTTTTCCTATCCGTTTCATGAGTTTTCATTTGAGGTCCCTCCAGTTGAAATTAATGGTAAAAAATCATATCTCAAAATCAAAACTGTTTAAATTCCAATCTTTATTGCAAATCAGTATAGAAAAACTATATATACGAAGTACCATTTACACAAGGACATACAGCAACATACAGGGCCATTTTTGATCCTGCCTTTCTCATACATTCAAGAAACTAATTAAGCGTTATTCTTCTAACTTCGCCTCCCCTTTTCTATCAGCTCAACAGCTTTTTAAAATTACTTTTAACAATATCTTCCAATGATTTGGTGATAGCTCTCTCCTCTACCTGCAACGAGGCTGGCTTGAAGGTCTGGCCGGCTAGCCCGCATTTTTCACGAACATTTCAACATCCAATAGTGAATGGTGATAGTCTGAGGGCATAGAATACGGTATACGGGATATTGCCGGGAACAGAATGTTTACTGAATGGTGTAAATAAAAAATATGCTGAACTGTTCGCACACTGCAAGCCGATACATCCGTATAACCTGCAGTGTAAGGCGGTAAGTTTATACCCTGTCTTTAAGGGTGCATACTAAAGTATAGCTCACCCCCCTTACACTTTGTCTATCCGGCGTCTCGACTTGTGAGAAACCCGGGCTAGCTCTAGTTGGACGAAAGATTCTAATCAGAACGCCATTCCCAGGCTGAAATGGAAAACCCAGGTGTCTTCGTTCCAAATCTCCTCAGGATCGGGATTATAGGCGACATCCACCCTGATCGGGCCGACAGGCAGCAGATACTGAAAGCCTATACCGATACCGAACTTGAATTCACTGAAAAAATCGTTGAGCGTATCATCCAGTAAATCAGATCTGTCAGTATAAGGTATGAAACCTTTTTCATACAGCGACCTGTTCGGCGATACATTTCCGGCATCAATAAAGAGAGTTGTCGAAAAATTCTTATAAAACCTCTTGCGCAGTTCAATGGAGAAAACATTGTACCCCAGGCCGCCGAGCGCTTCATTTTTGTCATCTTTTGGGCCAAGTTCAGAATGTTTATAGCTGCGGACTGTATTGTCGCCACCGTTGAAAAACCGTTCACTGATGGGAATGGAGCTTTGGTCTCCCATAGGGATGATGAGCCCGGTTGTGGCCCGCATCCCGACGATATACTCTTTTGGCAGTTCGATGAAATAGCGGCAACCAAGCGTGATGCGGCCGAATTCTATTTCACTGCCAAGAGCAGGTAATGAAATATCAAAGCCACCGGCAAGCCGCAAACCTTCAGCAGGATAAAATATATCATCCCGGGTGTCCCAGACCGCCTGGATGCCCATCGTACCTTTATTGTAATCTTCCTCTCCCTCCTGCAGGGGAGTATCATCCGTCAGGTCATAAAGCTGGGTCACTGTGTAAAGGTATCCCGTGGAAAGCGTGAGATTATTGCTGAACTTTTTGGAAAGCAGGACAGATAAACCTATTTCCTCGGAAGTATAAGAGGGCTCATCCCTGTTTTCGTAATAGAGGGGGATATTCATTCTTATGTCTGTTTGCAGCAGCCAGGGGTCGGTGTAGCTTACGGTAAAGCTTTCACCCTTGGTGGATACCAGGCCATCTATCCTCCCATTTCTGCCGGTGCCGAAAAGGTTTTTTTCAAAGACTCCAGCCCGCAGCCGCAATTTCTCGTAAGATCCCCAACCCGGCTCGATATAAACTTCTCTGGTTGGCAACTCCTCAACTATTACTTCAAGGTTCCGGCTTCCGTCTTGTTCCGGAGATGTCAATTCAATGGTGATTTTAGCAAAAAGCCCCGAGTCGAACAGCTTCCTGAAGCTCTCCCTGCGTTTGGCGTTCGTATAGATATCACCCGGCTTCAACTTCACCTTGTTTCTGATAAACGCCTCCCGCGTACTGGTGTTACCGGATATGACAACTTCTGAAATCCTGACCTGTTCACCGCTGGTTATATCGGCCTTCAGGTTGATCCTGCCTGGTTCATCCAACTGCACCGCCTCTATTTCAAATTCGGCATCGGCATACCCGATGGCATCATAGGCCTCCTCCAGGTTTGAGCGCAGCAACAGCCTACGCCGGATATAATAGGGCTTGCCGACAAGATCATTTTTTATCTTCTCAAGTTCGGAGGCAAGTTCAAGAATGTAATTTCCGTTCAATAGAACTTCATCAATGAAATATTGGGTTCCCTCTTCTATCTGAATGGTGATATCCACTCCAGAACGATTTTCTGTAAAGGACAAGTTCGGACTTTTCACTACCGCATCTATGAATCCTTCACCCCGGAAGTAATTTCGTATCTTGCTGACAACATTCTTCACTTCGGACTCGTTGAAAATCATTTCTTGCTGCCCGCCCCAGGGAGCCGATGTTTCCGGGAAGAAACTGAGTAATGTGTCTGTCTGGATATTACTGTTTCCCTCGAAATTTATTCTATCAATAAATACCTGGGGACCCTCCTCCACCTTGAATGTTACGTTAACGAGATTAGCCTGATGCTCATAGGCATAATCAACAAAAGCAAAGGCAAACCCGTCTTGCAGGTATGCCGATCGCATCTGGAAGGCTGCATCATCTATATCAGCTTTACGGTAGCCTCGTTGTTCAAACATGCGCAGTTCAGCCGCGGCAGCTTTTAACAGATTTTTTTCCGAAAAATGGGAATTCCCGGTGATGGTCAAGGTATACGGCTGGTCCTGCAGATTGGTTTGTGGGGAAGTTAACTGCTCTGCCGGATTCGTTTCCCGGGCGCCCATGGCTGCCCGGGAAACATTGACTGCAGATGTCAGTCCTGGCAGCAGGATGCTGATCAGCACAACAAATATGCTGACTGAAGTTGATCTATTCAAAACGAAACACCAGCTTCAGCCCATAGTTATAGGCATCGTATTTGTCCTTTTCAGCTGACAGATAATAAACCCTCCTTTTCCCTGTTTTCAGTTCTGACATCCGGAAGGTGCCTTCGACCGTCTGCTCCCCGCTCTTGGTAACACCCCTGCCATAATCCAGTTCAAAACGCTCGAAGATGCTTTCATCGTTTGCCCCGGATTCATCGTCCAGCCATTTACTAAGAAAATCCCGGCCCAGGTAGACCATGACATTAGTTGCAGCACTGAATTTGATATCTCCGGCAAGATCCTGTTTGGGGGGCTGGCCGGTTAAGAGCAGCAGCAGCAGGTCATCATTGGGCAATGCAGGATTGGAGCTGAGAGTAATGACCGGATCATTTAAAGGGCCCTGGGTGACAACATTGATGTCATAGCCCAGGACTTTTGATTGGGCCAGTAGATCAAGCTGCGGCCTGTCCGGCTTTCCTGCCAGAAAACTCAGGAGTCCTGACTGGATCTGCAGCCTGCCGGAGGGAAGAAGAACCCGCGAAGGATCAATATAGATCGTACCGACCAGAAACGGCAGTTCGCCCGTGCCTTTTAAAGAGAGTTCAGGCCTCAGAACTCCGCGTATCAGGTTATTTCGTATCCTGAACGGTTCGATGGTGGTAATCTTGATATCAAGAGCAGCATTTTTAAGCGGAGGATCCGGAAACGAAAAGAGAAAATTCACTCCCTCAGAAACCGGTGCTGAAGATGAACCGATCGTGCCGAGAAAATCTATATTCCCGGTATAATATCCTCCTGTCAGGCCGGTTGTGCCTTTGACAGCAAGACGCTCCAACGGGCCTGAAACATCCAACTGCACATCTCCGCGCATTCGCATGTCATTATTGCGGAAGAGCAGAACATTTTTACCATCGACATGCAGGTTTACAACAACAGTATCTTTCTCTTTGTTTATACTGCCTTTAAGATTTACCGGTGAGCCGCCCACCTCGGCCTGCATATTTTTTATGGTTAAGGAGCGCTCATCAAAGTTGCCCTGCAGATTGACTGCGGAAAGCATGGGGAAATTAAAGGTATGGCTGATTTCCCCATCTTTTAAAGTGAAAGAGCCTTTCAGGGACGGGTTTGTTACAGGCCCTGCCAGATGGAGTTCACCCTGCATGTCTCCTTCAATCCGCCGCAACCAGGAAACCCTGTCCCTGAGAAAATTCAGGTCTTTTAATTGCACTGTTGCGTCTGCCTTCAGCTCACCTTTTAATTCCGCCTTGCCCTTTTGCAGGAGTTCCTTAATAGAAATGCCGTGTTTCCAGGAACCGGTTGCCTGTGCAGAGTAGGCACTTGAATTGAGGTTGGCAGCCTGTAAAACAATAGATCCACCTAGTGCTGCAATATCGCACGAAAAATCCACAGCAGAATCCATATACTTTCTCAGTGTGTCAGGAGGTTCAATTCCCTCGGCTTGAAACAGAACATGGCCTTCGGGTTGATTCCATGATCCGGTTATATCCATGTCCAGAGCGACACTTCCCTTACCAAGGCCCCATGGCTCCAGGAGACCAGCAACATCTACGAGGGATGGAAAATCGACGTGCCCTTTCAGGGACAGATCACCGTCAAGAAATGGTTCCTGTGCCATCGGATCATACGGTAGACGCCCGGTTAAGGTGACCTGGTTCCTTTCATGGGATTTCCAGGTGAATTCTGAGATCTCAATACCTTGGGGAGAGTATTGCAGAGAAAATTTTCCGGTCAACGGGAAGGGCACATCTGTACCCCCGGCCTCGCTTATGGTTCCTCCAACCTGCAAATGCGGATTATTGGGCAATCCGGTAAAAACTGCCTCAACATTCGCATCGTGGAAGAAATAGCGGTTAGGCATAAAACTTCCCAGCCAACCGTCACTGTCAAGGCTGCGCGTGGTAATCTCAACTGCAGTTTCTTTTTCGGGTTTCTTGACAATTTCTATGGCAACTTCACTCTGCCCGTCGAGCTGGAATTCTGTATAGAGTGAAAATGCATCCTGCTTCCAGGTGGCAGTTGCGGGGGTGACAAGTGCAAGCGTGCCGGAATTGTTTGTCTGCGTCAGCTCGGTGACGATAAATTGTACTGACTTCAGCTTACCCAGTTTCTCCTGGCTGACCATTAATTCCCCCTGCAATGCAAGGGAACCCAGCTGCAACTCCTTATAACGAAGGTCTTCGCCTGAAAGAGTTATTTCAGCTTTCGGCTCCTTAATGCTGCCGGCTATACTCATGTCAGCAGCAACCTGCCCATTGAGAGGTATATCTCCAAAAAGTCCAACCAGTCCCTCCAGATTGCTGCTTTCAAACCTGGCTGTGAAATTGATCGGCACCGATTCAAATGCTTCCACTGCCGCCGGTATTGGAATTATTCCCCGGGTAATGGTCAGGCTGGAACCAAGTGCAACAGCACGGGCATCTTCAAGATATAGGCTGCCCTTTTCCAGATGTCCCTTGACTGCCAATGCATCAACCTCCCAACCATGCAATTGACCCTCCTGCACATCAAAAGAAAAGGAACCATCCTGGACTTCTCCCGATTTCAGGTTATATGCCAGGTCAGCCTCCCCCCTGATCTTTCCGGAAATATTCCAGCCGGGGCCGCCTGATCTTTTCTGCAAATCGCCGATATCAAAAATTTTTGTACTGGCATGCATTTTTAAAAGCTGGTTGTCTATTGATCCTGCTAGGTTCAATCGGCTTTCCGCAAATGCAAGATCAGTCGCAAACACTGCGCACCCTTTATGAATCTGTGCCAGGTCAATAAAACCTGTTGCCGATATTTCCTTATCCCCCACCTCAAAAGAAGCAATGGACAGTTTTGCTTCTGCATACCGCAACAGGGATGTAAATCCTGTTTCTATCTTGGTAACGCCATCCCGGCTGAAACGGAAGCTGTCTACCTCCAAATGCAACTCATGATCTGCATCTGCGGTAGACCGTAGACTGGAGTCAATTCCCCTTATCTCCGCATCCCATCCGTCATGGGTCAGGATGACTGTGCCATTGTGCACATCAAGCTTGGGAAGTACTGCAGGTACAAGAAATTGTGTGGGTCCATCAGGGGACAGGTCTTGCAGAGCAGCGCTTCTGAAATCGTAGCTCAATTCAGGCGCACTTACTGAGCAGCTAAACCCCTCAAGAAAGAATTTGTACCCTTCTTTCAAATCCCACAGGTTATAGGTGCAGGTAATGATGTCGGTTTTAAAACTATAGGCTTGAGGGTAGGCTTCGACAGGGAGTATGGTTATATTGTCAAGTGTTGTTTCTGAAAAAGGATTGCCGCTGATTCTACCAATATTAAGGACAATGTGCGCCCTGCCTGCGTGAAACTGAACAACTTTTTTAAGAACATAATAGCCCGCAGACTCCCAGTTCAGGAGAAGGACAAAAAGCAATATGGCAATTGGCAGGATTGTGTAACCTGTTCGTTTGAATAATTCCTTCATGTCACATTGAACTGACTACCTGCGCCGAGCCTCAATCACGCCGTCCAACTTCCGTAAATGCTGCAGCAGACGGTTGAGATGATCAAGGTCTTCAACTTCAAGGACGACATTGATAGTGGACAGGTTGTCGGCGCTGGTCTTGACTTCCAGTTCGGCAATATTCGCATCATCCATGCTGATGGCATTACCGATTGCTGCAAGCATACCCTTTTTGTTCTGGGTGACTAGATAGATCTGGGCCCGGTGTACTGTTTTGATCCCGGCAGACCAGCTTACCTCTATTCTGCGCAGGGGATCTGTGGCCAGAAGATTGTGACATTTAGCCTTGTGAATGGAAATACCGCGTCCGGTGGTTATGAATCCCATGATTGGGTCACCGGGTACCGGGAGACAACACTGGCTTATTTTTACCAGCATATCATCAACACCTTCAACTTTAATGGCCTCACTCTCACCGGGCATCTTCCGTTTTTGAAAAGCGGTGGAAGCTCTTATCAGTTCCTGCTCCTCTGCCTTCTCCTCCTCTTCGGTTCTGAGTTCCTCAGGCTGCACCACCTTAATGACATTCTTTATGGAAACATTCCCTGAGCCGATCTTACCAAGCAGGTCTTCAAGAGAATTGCAACGCAATGCTTTCAAGATCTGCTTCATATGGCCGGTCTTGATGATTTTTTTCAAAGAGGTGTCATACTTGCGCAGTTCCCGTTCACTAATCTCGCGCCCGACATTCATTGCCTTTTCTTTTTCTTCTCTTCGCAACCAATGCCGGATACAGGACTTCGCCCTACTCGTTTTTACCAGCGACAACCAGTCCCTTCTCGGCTTCTGCTTGGTAGAGGTGATTATTTCCACCACATCACCATTTTGCAGCTTGTATTTCAAGGGCACTATTCTTCCGTTCACTTTCGCCCCCACACAGCTGTTGCCTACCTCAGTATGGATAGTATAGGCAAAATCAAGTGGCGTGCTGCTCTGGGGAAACTCCTTCACCTCGCCCTTTGGCGTCAGGGCATACACATCCGGGTCAAAAAGTTCTCCTCTTACAGAATCAAGAAATTCTTTCGGGTCCTTAAGTTCCTGCAGCCATTTCACCAACTGCTTTAATCCCTTGAAGACCTTGGCATCCTCCTTGCTGATTGCCTGCCCGTCCTTATAGGCCCAGTGTGCGGCGACCCCCTCCTGGGCTACCCTGTCCATTTCCTTTGTACGGATCTGCACCTCCATAAATTCGCCATAGGGGCCTATAACCGTGGTATGCATGGATTGGTAGTTGTTGGACTTGGGAGTGCTGATAAAATCCTTGATCCTCCCGGGTACCGGCGGCCAGTTGGCATGCACCACCCCAAGGGCCTCATAGCATTCCTTTACCGAATCCACAACGATCCTGAAGGCAACCTTGTCATAGACCTTCTCAAGAGGAATCTTCTGAGCAATGATCTTTTTATAGATACTGTAAAGATGCTTGGGACGGCCTGTTATCTGGCAGTCTTTCAGGTTTACCTCGGCAAGTTTCTGCCGCAGGATACCTATGACTTCCTCGACATAATTTTCCCGATCAGCTGTTGAACTTTCAATCCTGGTAGTAATATCAGAATACTCGTCGGGATAGAGAAACTTGAAGGCAAGATCCTCAAGTTCCCGTTTCATCCAATCGATACCCAAACGGCTGGCAAGGGGTGCGTAGAGTTCCAGGGTTTCCTGGGCCAATTCCTTTTGCTGCTCCCTGTCATCCAGTATGAAAGAACGCATATCATGCAGACGGTCAGCAAGCTTGACCAGCAAAACCCGTATATCTGACGCCATCGCCAACAGCAGTTTTCTTATGTTTTCTGCCTGATAGGTCAATTTACTGTTAAACTTTACATTGGTAATCCTGGTGGCACCACGGACAATATTAGCCACATCTTTGCCATATTCACTTTCAAGTTCCTTGATGGACAGAGAGGGGTCCTTCTTTAATACTCCATGCAGCAGGCCGGAAATGACAGTCTGCAGATCAAGTCTCATAGCAAGCAGAATCTCTGCTACTGAAAGAAGATGGGTAATATAGGGTTCGCCCGACGTTGGATGTACTTGGTCAGCATGGATTTTTTCAGCAAACTTATAGGCCTTTTGCAAAGACTCAAGATCCACATCCTGCAGATAGCCCTGGGCGAGTTCTTTTATATTATTGAAACTGGACATACTTTTCTGAAGGGGCAATAAAGGCAATTTTTAATTCTTAATTTTAAGTTTTGTGCCAGTCGTCAGCAGCTTCGTATGCTGACAATCAATTCTGTCAATCATCGGCAGTACCGTATGCCGATAAAATTTAAAATTCATAATTCACAATTATACTAATCCCGGATTGCTTTTATTTCAGCCCGGATTGTGTTGACGACTTCTGCAACAGCCTCGTCGGGAGACAAACTCTTTGTCAGACCATCTTTTCTCCTTCGAACTTCCACCTTACCTTCCTTGGCGAAACGTTTGCCGATGGTAATCCTATACGGAATGCCGATAAGGTCTGCATCCTTAAACTTAACACCCGGGCGCTCATCGCGATCATCCAATAAAACCTCAATGGACTCTTGCTGCAATTGTTTGTAGAAAGACTCTGCCGTCCCGGTTATCTGCTCATTTTTGGGATCGAGGTTTAAGATTATGACCTGAAAAGGAGCCAACGGCAATGGGAAAATGATACCATTTTCATCATGATTCTGTTCGATTGCTGCGGCAACTGTCCGGCTGACACCAATACCGTAACAACCCATGATAAAATTCTGCTCTTCGCTGTTGCTGTCCTGGAATGTTGCTTTAAGTGCCTTACTGTAGCTGTCTCCCAGTTTGAATATGTGGCCGACCTCAATACCCCTGGTCAATTCAAGTTCTCCGCCGCAATCCGGGCATGGATCGTCTTCAGTTATCTGCCTCAGATCACCCACCTGTGACACATCGAAATCTCTGCCGAGATTGACATTTTGCACATGATAATTCTTTTCATTGGCGCCGATCGTAAAATTCTTAATTGCTTCCACTTCCAGATCTGCCACTATCTTGATATTCAAATTGATGGGTCCGAGATATCCGCTCGGCACACCGGTGGTTTCAAATACCTGCTTATCATCAGCCAGTTCAACCTCCACTGCACCCAGCATATTCTTCAGTTTGACCGGCTGTACCTCATGGTCACCTCTGACCAGCACAGCAACCGGATCACCGTCTGCAATATAAACCATGGTCTTGACCAGCTCTTCAGGCGATATTTCCAGGAATTCACAAACTGCCCCCACCTTTCTCTTGCCGGGAGTTTCAACCTTTTGCAGTGGCAACAATTCTCTATCCGATGAAACCGGTTGTTTTACAGTCGCCTTCTCCATATTGGCGGCATAATCACAATGCTTGCAGATGGCCAGGGTATCCTCACCGGTATCGGCAAGCACCATAAATTCATGGGAGAAACTGCCGCCGATGGTTCCTGTGTCAGCTTCGACAGCTCTGAAAGACAGGCCGCACCGTTTAAAAATACGCTGATAGGCGTCATACATTTTCTGGTACGTAGCTTCCGTCCCCTCTTCAGTTGCATCGAAACTGTACCCATCTTTCATAATGAACTCACGGCCGCGCATGAGCCCGAAACGGGGCCTGATCTCATCCCTGAACTTGGTCTGAATCTGATAGAGATTAACCGGCAGGTCACGATATGAATGGATCTCCCTGCGCACCAGGTCGGTTATGACCTCCTCATGGGTTGGGCCAAGGCAGCTCTCCCTGTCGTGACGGTCTGTAAAACGCAGCAGTTCAGGCCCATATTTCTCCCACCGCCCTGATTCCTTCCAGAGATCAGCCGGCTGCACCATGGGCATGAGCAGTTCCTGGGCCCCTGCCCGGTTCATCTCCTCACGCACAATCTGTTCAACCTTACGAATCGAGGCAAGCCCCAAAGGCAGGTATGTATAGACTCCTGATGAAAGTTTACGGATAAAACCGGCCCGGAGCAGAAGCCGGTGGCTTACAACTTCGGCCTCAGTCGGCGTCTCTTTTAAGGTGGGTAACAGCAGTTCTGAATAACGCATTGTATATATCCTGGTCTACTATAATTTATTTCTTTTCCTCAACCATTTTATCAATTTCTTTAAGAAAAACTCCCAGCAGCTCCTTTTCAGCTACCTTTTTATAGAGTTTCCCTTTCTTGAAAATCATTCCCACACCTTTACCTCCCGCAACACCTATATCAGCCTCCTTGGCTTCCCCTGGACCGTTTACCACGCAACCCATTACTGCAATTTTCAAGGGCGTCTCCATGGTTTGAATATGGTGTTCCACTTCATCTGCCAGATTAAAAAGATTGACCTGACAGCGCCCGCATGTCGGACATGAGATCAGTTCAGGACCACGATGCCTGATGTTCAGAGCACGCAAAAGTTCGTACCCGACCCTGATCTCTTCAACCGGATCCCGGGTCAGGGATATGCGAAAAGTATCTCCAATTCCCTCATGCAGCAGAATACCCAGGGCCACACTTGATTTTACCGTACCGGCGATGAGTCCTCCGGCCTCGGTTACTCCAAGGTGCAAGGGATAATCACAGCGGCTCGATAACTGTTGATAAGCCTCAACCGTGGTGAGAGAATCAGATGATTTTATAGATATTTTTATATCGTAAAACCCTTGTTTTTCAAGAAGTTCCACATTGCGCAAAGCACTTTCAGTCAGAGCAGTCGGAGTGGGATGTCCGTATTTTTTTAAAAGATCCTTTTCCAGGGAACCGCTGTTCACTCCGACCCGTATGGGAACCTTGTGGGCTTTGGCCGCATCAACAACCCTGGCAAGTTTTTTCGCACCGCCAATATTGCCTGGATTGATCCTGATGGCCTGGGCGCCATTTTCCATACTGGCAACAGCCAGCCTGTGATCAAAATGGATATCAGCAATAAGAGGAATATGAATCTGCTGCCGAATTGATTGAATGGCAGCTGCTGCCCCCATATCAATAACTGCAACCCTTATCAACTCGCAACCTGCTGCTTCAAGGCGCTGTATCTGAGCAACAGTTTCCTCCACCTCGCGGGTGTCGGTGTTGGTCATGGACTGCACCGAGATAGGGGCATCACCCCCTATTGGAACATCTCCAATTTTAATCTGTCTTGTTTTCCGCCGCTTAGTCATTACAATTATTCTGTTAAGCCTTAATAAATATATCCCTATTAGCCATATAGTAGCCAAGTATTGAGAAAACCGGGTTCAAGGGTTCAAGGGTTCAAGGGTTCAAGGGTTCAAGGGTTCAAGGGTTCAAGGGTTCAAGGAATAGATTTTAATCCAAAAATTAAAACTTAAAATTGTTTTTCCCCGCATCCAGCATCAAGAACCAATCTTTATTACTTCTTAAAGAGCAGTTCAGCCTCCGAAGGCCTGATATATATTGGCTCTGCTGTTGCAGGATCAAGAAACTCTTCCCTTTGCCATTTAGCAAGTGCCAACAAACCGATTGTTGCAGCCCTGGGAAAATATGTGCCCGGTGGAGCCACCCTCAGGAGACCGGCAAGTTTTTCCCGAAAAAGATGGCCATATACCTCAGTCCCATCTCCCAACAGTATCACCGGTTCATCAATCCTCTTACACAGAGTTTCAGGGCTGACAACCTGACATTCTTCCTGGAGCCTTGGAATACCCTGATTGTCGCATCTGTAAAAACCACAGTATATCTCTTTTTTCCTGGCATCCAGTACTGGGCATATCAGGATATCTCCTGCTGCAAAAAATTGCGCTGCCAGGCCGTCCAGGGTCCCCACTCCGATGAGTTTTGCACCCGCAGCCATTGCCAACCCCTTTGCAGTTGCCAAACCGATCCGCAAACCGGTAAAACTTCCGGGTCCGAGACTCACTGCCACAGCATCAATGACCGACCTTTCAATAGCAGTCTCCTGCAGAAGCCAATCAACTCCTGCCAACAGCCTACGTGAATGGGTTTCACCTGTCTGCAGAGAAAATTCCGCCACACATCTGTTTTCAGTAACAAGGGCGACACTGCCGCACATTGTTGCAGTTTCCAGGGCCAGTATCACAGGTTTATGTAACTCTGTTGTATCTTTTTCAGTGTGAGCCATTTCTGATTTTACGAGCCCATAAGTAGTTTTATTTTAGCCGTTTCACGCAGCCGAGCAACGAAGCAAAAAGCAGAAAAACAACTCAGCCGAACACCCTGACCAGGTCATTATAAAAAACAAAGATCATCAGGCTGCCCAGCAATACAAGCCCGATTTGCTGCAAAATCTCCATGGTTCGCAGGTTAAGCGGTTTCCGTAAAATCGCCTCAACCGAGAAAAACACGAGATGACCGCCATCAAGAATAGGAATAGGGAGCAGGTTAAGAATACCCAGGTTTACGCTTAAAACTCCCATAAAATAAATGAAGTTCACCCAACCAGCCTCCATTCGTTCTCCGGCAATTTTTGCTATAAGTATCGGGCCGCCCAGTTCTGAGGCCGGCACTACCTTCTGGATTATTTTTACCAATCCCAACACTGTCAGGTACATCCAGCTCCAGGTCTGGCTTACCCCCGCCTGCAGCGATTTTATAAAACCGACCTTTTCGTATACCACCTCTTCGGTTCGGGCAATACCGACCATATACCGTTCGCCAACCACTTCGCCAAAGATATTTTTTGTGGTCTCCATCCGGGGTGTAACAGCAATTTCAAGGGTCTCATCACCCCGCCTTGCTGTTATGACAACCTCCCTGCCTTCACTATTCTTAATCAACAGGGAAACATCTTCCCAAAGCCTGGTCTCCTTACCGTCAATGGCAATTATGGTATCATTAGGCTGCAATCCAGACTCTGCAGCTGGACTACCCTGTCCGACCCCACCAATGGTTGTGGTATCTACCGGTCGAGGTAATCCTGCCACAAACACAATGAGGAAGAAAAGAAACATGGCAAAGATAAGATTAAAAACCGGGCCACCGGCCACGATTATAAACCGCTGCCAGACAGGCCGAGTGGCGAAGGAACGTTTGAGTTCACTTGGGGACAATTTTTCCTCAGCCAAGTCACTGGGACTTTCTCCAAACATTTTTACATATCCACCAAGTGGAAAAGCGCTAATCAGGTACTCTGTTTCGCCATACTGTTTGCTGATGAGTTTCGGGCCAAACCCTAAAGAGAACTTCAGAACCCTCACCCCAAAAAACTTGGCCCAGATAAAATGACCGAATTCATGTACAAAAATTAATAAGCCAAGGACAATGGCAAAAGATATCAGGCTGTTCATTCCTTTTCTAACCTCTTATGTAATCTCTATCAAATAACCAGAACCTGCAAACTTTCCTGGTATCAATCAGCAGTCGCATCGAGTCTTGCAACATCCTGTAACACAGCAGCAAACTCTATCCTGGCTATACGGTCAGCCGCTAGTATTGTTTCAAAATCCGTGTCTTCTTTATAATCTATCCGAGCCATGGTTTCAGCAACCGCTTTAGAAATCTGAGGAAACCTCAGCTTTCCATCAAGAAATGCTGCCACAGCAACTTCATTTGCCGCATTGAGAACTGCCGGCATACAACCTCCTATCCTGCAGGCCTCAAAAGCTGTATGCAGGGCAGGAAAACGTTGTGTGTCCGGTTCTAGAAAACTCAAATTGCTGCATTCTGTTAAATTCAGACGCGAAAGACCTGTCGGCAGTCTCTCCGGATATGAGAGTGCATAGCTGATCGGCACCCGCATATCCGGTATGCCAAGTTGCGCCACCACCGAACCATCAACAAATTCAACCAATGAATGAACAATACTTTGGGGGTGCACCAGCACTTCGATCTTCTCCAGGGGAACATCAAAAAGCCAATGGGCCTCAATAACCTCGAGCCCTTTATTCATAAGGGTTGCTGAATCAATGGAGATTTTACGCCCCATATCCCAGTTTGGATGGAGCAGGGCCTGTTCAGGGGTAACCTGCCAGAGACTTTCTTTGTCCAGGTTTAAAAAAGGACCGCCAGAGGCTGTAAGGATAATCCGGGCGACATCCTCTTTTCGTCCTGCTTCAAGAGCCTGGGCAATAGCACTGTGCTCACTGTCAATGGGCAATAGCCGCACCTGCTGCTTTCTGACTTCATCCATGATAAGACGGCCTGCCATAACAAGGGTCTCTTTGTTGGCCAGAGCAATATCCTTACCGGACCTGATTGCGGCAAGAGTCGGCAACAAACCAGCTGCACCCACTATGGCCGATACAACCATATCCGCATCCTGCAACGATGCCACCTGCTCATTGCCTTCCTGGCCCCAGACTATTTCTGTCCGGCTGGAAACAGGCAAAAATGTTTTGAGTTTTTCTGCTGTCTCCTTCTCAGCTACAGAAACCATAAGAGGAGAAAATGCTTCAACTTGCTCCCTGAGCAGGTCAATATTCCAGCCTGCTGTCAGGCCAACCACGGTAAAATGCTCAGGGAAACCGGCTGCAACCTTTAACACATTCTTACCGATGGAGCCGGTGGAGCCGAGTATTGAAATTTTCTTATTCTTCATAAAGTATGATAAGCACAAATATAATCAGCAACCCAATTCAAGACAGGCAACAAATGCTTCCTCCCCTGAATATGAACAAGCACGACGCTTCCTTTGGAATCTTGCATAGGGATTCCAAATAGTGTGAAATTACTTCAACAGTGCTGTGTGCCCCCAGTAGAGAACATAATACAGAACCGGAGCTGTTAGCAAAATGGAGTCACAGCGATCCAGCAATCCACCGTGGCCAGGTAAGATCTGCCCGGAATCTTTTACTCCGGCAACACGTTTAATTAATGATTCAATTAAATCCCCAAAAATACCTATTGCACTTAGAGTTAAGCTCAAGAGCCCTACCATGGCAAGATTGGCATTTTCAAATACAATCGCTGCCACCACAAGTCCGCCAAGCATACCGCCAATAACGCCGCCTACTGCCCCGGCTCTTGTTTTACCCGGACTTAAAGCCGGACATAGCTTGATCTTACCAAACTTGCGACCGACATAGTAGGCTGCAGTGTCAGAGAAAACAGTGATAGCCGTAAGCACCAGCAGCCAGAAAATACCATTGGATAAGGAGCGCAGTAGAATGAGATGGGCACCACAAAAGCCAATATAGAAGATACCAAACCACTGTTTAGATACGAAAAGCAGTCCATTATCCAGGCTTGGATAGGCAATGACTGTTAGAATAATTAAAACGGAAAAGGCCAGGAATAGACTTGAAGTCATCCCGCCACTTCCCCACAGAGAGGCTCCAAGTAATGGGAAAATTCCCACTATGAGAACAGGGAGGGCATATTTAGACTCTCTCCCCTGCAAACTCATGCGTAAAAACTCATAGAGTGCCAAGCCACCGCCTGCCGTTATAACGAGGCAGAACAGTGGATAGGTTCCCACAAGCAGCAATAAAAGCCAGCCTATAGCAAGAATAAAACCCGTGACAATTCTGCCCATTTATTACTCCGCCTGCAGCTGTTGGCTGGTTTGGCCGAACCTTCTTTCCCGACTCTGAAATTCTTTAAGGGCCTCAAAGAACCTTTCAGTATTGAAGTCCGGCCACATGGTTTCAGTAATATAAAGCTCAGCATAAGATAACTGCCAAAGAAGAAAATTGCTCAGGCGAGACTCACCTCCTGTCCTGATGAGCAAATCAGGATCAGGAAGACCGGCTGTATACAGATGGGCGGCTAAAAGCTTCTCAGAAAAGTCTTTCGGTTCAAACTGGCCACTGACACATTTTTCCGCCATGATGCGGGCCGCCCTGACAATCTCAGTACGGCCTCCATAACTGAGGGCCAGATTAAGAATCAATCCCGACTTGTCTTCTGCATTCCGGGCTGTCTCTTGCATGACTTCCGATAGAATTTTCTGAACATCTGTAGGCAGCATTTCAATTTCTCCTATGCAACGCAGAGAAACCGTATTGTCCAGCATCTTTTGCAGTTCAGATTTAAGGTAGGACTTGAGCAAGGTCATCAGACCCTGGACCTCAAGGGATGGGCGTTTCCAATTCTCGGTTGAAAAAGCATAAAGGGTGAGGACCTCCAGTTTCAGTTCTCCGGCGATCTTCACTATATTTTTGAGAGATTCTGTCCCTGCCTTGTGCCCCATAATTCTTGGCAGGTTACGCTGCTTTGCCCATCTGCCGTTACCATCCATAATAATGGCGACATGCCGGGGAATCCTCTCAGGATCCAGAACCAAATTTTCATGCATAACAGATTATTGCACTCTTCAGATGATGAGCTAAACCTCCATTACTTCATTTTCTTTTTCAGCGGCCACCTTATCTATCTTTGCAATAGAGGCATCAGTTTCTTTCTGGGCCTCATCCTGAAGTCTAAACTGCTCATCTTCTGAGATTTCTTTATTTTTCTTTTGTTTCTTTAATGTATCTATTGCCTCTCGACGGTGATTGCGGACAGCAACACGGTATTCCTCGGCAACTTTTTTTACTCTCTTTACGAGTTCTTTGCGCCGTTCTTCAGTCAGCTGAGGAATATTAATGCGGATTACTTTGCCATCATTCACCGGTGTCAAACCAAGATCAGATTTCAAAATAGCCTTCTCGACACCTGACATCACTTGGGGATCCCAGGGCTGGATAACAATCTGCCTGCTCTCCGGTATAGTCAGAGTGCCAACCTGATTGAGTGGCATAGGGGAACCATAGGCCTCAACCATAATTCCGTCAAGAAGTGACAATGAAGCACGGCCTGTACGAATTTTGCTCAATTCATATTTGAAAGCCCCCAGGCTATTTTCCATTTTTTCAGCCATTTCCATTATAACTTCACTACTCATAATACTCTCCCTTCGGTTGTCAGCCGGCTGTTAAGTACTTACCTGTCTTTTCGTATCAAAAATCATGCTGTTTCTTATTATTGCACAATTGTGCCAACATGTTCGCCGCGCATTGCCCTTACAATATTAGAGGGAATTTTCATTTTTAACACTATAATCGGTTTATTGTTATCCCGGGCTAAGGATATAGCAGCTGCGTCCATAACTCTGAGGCCTTTTTGCAGGACTTCAGTGTATGTCAAGGAGTCAAATTTCACAGCATCAGGATTGGCAAGAGGGTCCATGTCATATACACCATCTACGCGGGTTGCCTTACAAATAAGATCTGCCTCAATTTCCAGGGCACGGATGACCGCTGCCGTATCGGTAGTAAAATAAGGGGTTCCTATCCCTGCAGCACAGATGACCACCCTCCCTTTTTCAAGATGACGCATAGCGCGACGACGGATATAAGGTTCACAGACACTGGGCATAGGAAAAGCAGACATCACTCTGGTGACTATACCATTGCGCTCCATGGCATCCTGCATAGCGAGACTGTTAATCACCGTTGCCAACATTCCCATGTTATCTGCAGTGCTTCTGTCCATCCCCTTGGAAGCGCCTGCAACACCTCTGAAAATATTGCCTGCTCCTATAACCAGGCCCACCTCCATACCGAGTTCTACCACCTGCTTTACTTCACCTGCAACATAGTTTAAAACATCTGTGCTGATACCAAATTTGGAATCACCCAACAAAGCTTCACCACTGAGCTTCAAAAGTACTCTTTTGTATTTTATCGCCATATGTTTTTTCCTTAAGAGTCACAGGTTACTATTTTCAGGGCGAATACCTTTTTAGGCGTCTGCACCGACCTGAAAACGGGCAAATCTCTTGATTGTTATATTTTCTCCCATCTTGGCAATCAAGTCACTGAGCAAATCCTGAATACTCAGATCGGGATTCTTGACAAACTTCTGTTCCATCAGACTTACTTCTGCAAAAAACTTATCCAGCTTACCTGTAACCATTTTCTCTGCAATGTTTTCCGGCTTGCCGGAATCAATAGCCTGCTTCTTGTAAATCTCAGCTTCCCTGGCAACCTGGTCTTCAGGAATATCTTCACGTCTGACAGCTATAGGGTTCATTGCTGCCACATGCATGGCGATCTCTCTGGAAAAGTTCTGAAAGTCATCTGTTTTGGCAACAAAATCAGTTTCACAGTTGACCTCAACCATGACCCCGAGTTTACCCCCGGCATGTATATAGGTTTGAATCACACCTTCACTGGTAGAACGACCAGCTCTTTTCCGTGCCACTGCCAATCCTTTCTGGCGCAGAAGATCAATCGCCTTCTCCATATCACCCTCGGTTTCACCCAAGGCCTTTTTACAATCCATCATCCCCGCGTTGGTCTTATCACGGAGTTCCTTAACCATTTGACTTGTGATTTTCACGAATCTTCTCCTTTAAAATACATACTATCTGTAATGTTAAAAATGTGATTATCTTTTTTGCTTGAGCCTTCACGGCATCTGAAAACCGCATTCCTTGCTTGAGTAGGCTATATGTACACAGAATTTAATATTGTCGATCTCGCAGATAAGCATACGCTTATCTGCGAATGTATCAAATTGTTACAACTGCAAATCTCACTGCAGTGAACAAGTTTATGTTCTTCTGCTTATTCCAAGATATAGAACTGAACGCTTGCAGTCTTTAACAACATGCCCGGAACAAAATATGAAGTTAATCTTTTCTGCTCAGCAGACGTAAGCTTTATGCCCCGTCTACCGGGTTTTCCTCAGCTTCCGTTTCGCCAGAAACGTCCTCAGGATTCTCTGCCAGTGCCTGTTCAACCATCTCTTCGACAACAGCATCCTTTTCCTTCAACTGAGCTCGGCCATCCAAAACAGCCTCTGCAATTTCTGAAGTGATTAACTTGATTGCCCGTATAGCATCATCATTTCCAGGGATAATATATGAAATGCCATCAGGACTACAGTTGGTATCCGCCAGGGCAATAACTGGGATATTGAGCTTATTCGCTTCTTTTACTGCGATCTGCTCTTTATTGGGATCTATTACAAAGACAGCGGCTGGCAGGCTTCTCATGTTCTTTATACCGCCAATATTTCTCTCGAGCTTAACCCGTTCCTTTTCCATCAACAGTATTTCTTTTTTAGGGAATTTACTGATGGAACCGTCTTCCTGCATTGCTTCAATACTCTTTAACCTGTCAACTCCTTTCTTGATGGTCTGAAAATTGGTCAAAGTGCCGCCAAGCCAGCGATGATTGATGTAGTACATACCACTGCGAATGGCCTCTTCCTTGATAGTAGTTTGGGCTTGACGTTTGGTTCCTACAAAGAGTACATAGCCGCCTTTTGATGCCTCCTGGGCAACATAGCTATAGGCTTTTCTAAAAAGGCCTATGGTCTTGTCAAGGTTGATAATATAAATTCCGTTTCGCGGCGCAAAAATATAAGGCTTCATTTTGGGATTCCAGCGCCGCGTCTGATGACCGAAATGCAATCCGGCCTCAAGCATTTGTTTTATGGTAACTCCTGACATACTTTTTCCTCCGATTTTTGGTTTTTCCTCCACCCTTTACCCCGCCCCGCCAGAGGGGACCGAGGGGTCAACTTTCATTAGGGTGTGTGTATTGAGAAGCTGTAACAGCCTCCAGAAATTAAAGGTCAACTGACCACATTAAAACAGAACATGATTTTATACCATAAAGTGATATAATTTTGCAAACGAATCTCGATTCGTTTTGCATTGTTTGCATCATTTGCGAATAAGTCTTCCCTGCCCGGCTAAAACATACTTCAGCCATTCAAAACCAAATTTCAGCAGAGCCTCGTCATCATCAACCAGAATCCTCAAAAAGGAACTTTCAAGCTTAAACTGGTCGAAGAGTTTGTTCTCCTCAGCAAATCTTCGGAAGCCATCTATATTGTAGCAAACCATAAAAGCCATCTGTTGCCTGGGGCCTCCAGCCCCTTCACCCTGCCAGGGATTTCCAGCAAACAGGGTATCAATTTCGGCCCAGAGATCATTGAGTGCATTATAGTGCCGGACCCTTTGATCCTTAAGCCAGGTCCTTACCGTCCATTCCTTTACTTCCTGATGACCAAAACAGTACGGATGCTTGGTCATAAAATAATATTCATTTACACGTCCCCTGCTTGGACTTCGATCAACAGCTCGCTCCAGGGGATAGGTCCTGCATGCAGTTGGTCGGTCCTCATAAACTGTACAGCCGTTTTTATGAAGAAATGGGCAGGTATGTTCTTCATTGTCAGCCATCATAAGCATAACAGCAGGAAAAAAAGGATGGCTGGAAGATCCCAACCGGGTATGGCTACGCATGAACTCCTCAGAAGATATGGAAAGTCTGTTTTTCAACCTGACAATATCATAGGGATACAGTATCAAGTCCAATTTCCTGCAGCATGACATGTAGCATTCCACATCCGGCCCGCAACGGAAATGAAAAACCGAATTGCCCAACGGTTCCATGCCTTCTGGAAATTCTTTTTTTATATCATCCATTTTGGTCATACTTATTTAGTACTCAACAACATTAAGTCAGCTAATTATTAACTTGTTTTTTCTGCCATCTCACGCAGCCGAGCAGCAGATAAAAAGAACAGATTATTTATTACAATAAAAAGACCGGCATG
>PVMK01115983.1_pt1 | contig 21779 bp, 14 predicted proteins | sample 1853481 | NCBI WGS metagenome assembly PVMK01 (sample SAMN08533507, study PRJNA380276) | Marine sediment metagenome, whole genome shotgun sequencing project.
TACATCCCGGAGCCGAAGCGAGAGATCGACAAGCCGTTCCTGATGGCGGTCGAAGACGTGTTCTCGATCAAGGGCCGTGGGACGGTGGTGACGGGTCGAATCGAGCGCGGGATCATCAACGTGGGGGACGAGGTGGAGATTCTCGGAGTTCGGGATCCGCAAAAGACGACGGTCACGGGTGTGGAGATGTTCCGCAAGCTGCTCGACCAGGGACAGGCGGGGGACAACGTGGGGTGTCTCCTTCGGGGCATCGACAAGGACCAGGTGGAGCGCGGGCAGGTGCTTGCGGCGCCGGGTTCGGTGAACACGCACAACCAGTTCGAGTGCGAGGTGTACATCCTGACGAAGGAAGAGGGGGGCCGGCACAAGCCGTTCTTCTCGAACTACACGCCGCAGTTCTACATCCGGACGTTGGATGTGACGGGCAAGATCGAGCTCCCGGACGACGTGAAGATGGTGATGCCCGGCGACAACGTGAAGATGAAGGTCAATCTCATCACTCCGGCTGCGATGGAAGAGAAGCAGCGTTTCGCCATTCGCGAGGGTGGTCGCACCATCGGCGCTGGCGTCATTTCCAAGATCATTGAGTGACAAGAGGCTCAAAGTTGCGCTCGTCTGCGAGGAATGCGGTGCCCGCAACTATCAGACGACGAAGGCGAAGAGAGTTGGTTCACGGGAGCGGCTTGCGTTGAGAAAATTTTGTCGTAACTGCAATCGACACACGGAACACAAGGAATCGAAATAACCCAGGCCAGTAGCTCCAATTGGTAGAGCAGCGGATTCCAAATCCGCGGGTTGTGGGTTCGAATCCCTCCTGGCCTGCCACGAGGAATGAAGACGATGGCGATCACCAAGGAACAAGAGAAAGCGAGGCCAAGCGGAACGCTCGGCATCGAGCGATGGGTGCAGTTCTCGTACTTTGGCATCGCCATCACGCTGGCCTGGTTTCTGATCAAGAGCAGCACCGCGGTTTGGACCCTTCTTTCGGACACCGTGAACGTGGTCTCGGAGCCGAACGGAACACTTATCGCTCTCGGGGCCGGTCTCGTGTCCCTGGTTGCAGCCGTGATCGCGTATCGCTCGGCGAAGGTTCATACGTTCGTCACCGAGGTGTGCGTCGAGCTTTCGAAGGTTACATGGCCTACGCGCAAGGAGACTTGGGCGCAGACCATCGTCGTTTTGATCGTCTCCGCGATTGCGGCGGTGATTCTTGGGGTATTCGATACGATCTGGTCTACGATTACGGACCTGATCTACAACGTGTGAGCGCGATGAAGTGGTACGTCGTCCAGGCCTATTCCGGCTACGAAAACAAGGTAAAGCTCTCGCTCGAGGAGCGGATCAAGCAAGCCGGGATGGAAGCTAGTTTCGGGAACATCCTGATCCCGAAAGAAAACGTGCAGGAGAGTCGCGGGGGCAAGCCTCGACTGAGCACTCGCACTTTTTATCCGGGTTACATCTTCGTACAGATGGATTTGAGCGACGAAACCTGGCACCTCATCAAGGACACACCGAAGGTCTTCAAGGTGTGTTCAACAGCGTGTTCCCAATTCGCGACTTCAATGGGACGAGTGAGTTGGTGTTCAGCGGTTACACGCTCGAACGGCCGAAATACGACGTCGACGAGTGTCGGCAGCGTGGGATGACCTACGCGGCGCCGATCAAGGTGACGATCCAGCTCATCATTTACGACAGTGGTGGCGACAGCACCGAGCGTGCCGTCCGCGACATCAAAGAGCAAGAGGTCTACTTCGGCGAGATCCCTCTGATGACCATCAACGGGACGTTCATCATCAACGGAACCGAGCGCGTCGTCGTCAGCCAGCTCCACCGTAGCCCGGGTGTCTTTTTCGACCACGACCGAGGCAAGACGCATTCGTCGGGCAAGCTGCTTTACCAAGCCCGCATCATTCCTTACCGCGGCTCGTGGCTCGACTTCGAGTTCGACCCGAAGGATCTGCTCTACGTTAGGATCGACAGGCGTCGCAAGATGCCGGCGACGGTCCTGTTGAAGGCTCTCGGGTACAACACCCAAGAGCTTCTCAATTACTACTATGACACCGAGACGATCTACATCCTGTCGAAGGACCAGTACGCCAAATCGATCGAGTATGACCTTCTACCAGGCCAGCGTGCTACCCACGATATCTCCGTTGGTGAGGACGTTTTGGTCCGTAAAAACCGCAAGTTTACACGTGCCGCCATCCGCAAGCTCAAGGCCGCGGGCCTCGACTACCTGCCGATCGACTTCTCCGAGGTCATTGGCAAGGTGGCCGCTGAAGACGTCATCGACGAGGATACGGGCGAGATCCTCCTCGCCGTCAACGAAGAGGTCACCGAGACGCGTATTGATGCGCTTCGTGAGGCTGGCATCAACGAGTTCAAGGTGCTCTTCATCGACGGTCTCAATGTCGGCTCGTACCTTCGGGACACGCTCCTGGCTGACAAGGTCCAGTCGAAAGATGAGGCGATCCTCGAGATCTACCGTCGCCTTCGCCCCGGCGATCCGCCCACGCTCGATACCGCGCGCAACCTCTTCAATAACCTCTTTTTCAATCCCGAGCGCTATGACCTGAGCCAGGTGGGCCGTCTGAAGCTCAACTACAAGTTCTACCGAGACGTCGACCAAGACGAAACGCCGGCACTCGACCACACGGTGCTCACCAATACGGACATCTTGGACACGGTGAAGAACCTCATCGAGCTCAAGAATGGGCGTGGCTCGGTCGACGACATCGACCACCTGGGCAACCGTCGTGTTCGCGCGGTTGGCGAGTTGATGGAGAACCAGTATCGCATCGGCCTCGTCCGGATGGAGCGCGCGATCAAAGAGCGCATGAACATGTCTCAAGAGATCGAGACGCTCATGCCGCACGATTTGATCAACGCGAAGCCGGTGAGCGCCGTCGTCAAGGAATACTTCGGCTCGAGCCAGCTCTCGCAGTTCATGGACCAGACCAATCCGTTGAGCGAGGTAACGCACAAGCGGCGTCTGTCCGCGCTCGGCCCGGGTGGTTTGACCCGTGAGCGCGCGGGTTTCGAGGTTCGCGACGTTCACACGACACACTACGGTCGTATCTGCCCGATCGAGACGCCGGAAGGCCCAAATATCGGTCTAATTGCGTCGCTTTCGACGTATGCGCGGGTGAACGAATACGGGTTCGTCGAGACACCTTACCGCAAGGTCGAGAATGGCGTCGTCCTCGACGACCAGGTGCGTTGGTATTCCGCCCTCGAGGAAGAAGGGCACCACATCGCGCAGGCGAATGCGATCATCGACAAGGTGTCCCACAAGCTCGAAGGTCAGCTCATCAGCGCGCGCTTCAACGGCGAGTTCCTGATGGTTTCGCCGGACAGTGTGCAGTTGATGGACGTGTCGCCGAACCAGTTGGTCTCGGTTGCTGCATCGTTGATTCCGTTCCTCGAGCATGATGACGCCAACCGTGCCTTGATGGGCTCGAACATGCAGCGACAGGCTGTTCCCTGTGTGCGTACGGATACTCCGATCGTGGGTACCGGCATCGAGGCTCGAGTCGCGCGCGACTCGGGGGTTTGTGTGGTGGCGCAGCAGGACGGTGTCGTCGAGTCGGTTGATGCAACGCGCATCGTCGTCAAGGCCGAGGGCGTTGCGGGCGCGTTCCCCGACATCTACCGCCTCAAGAAGTTCCAGCGTTCGAACCAGAACACCGGGTACAACCAGACACCGATCGTCCGACCTGGAGACCGTGTGAAGGCGGGCGCCGTCATTGCTGACGGGCCGAGCACGGACCGGGGCGAGCTCGCACTCGGTCAGAACGTGGTCGTCGCGTTCATGCCATGGGGCGGGTACAATTTCGAAGACTCGATTCTGCTCTCTGAGCGAATCGCGAAGGACGACGTCTACACCTCGGTGCACATCGAGGAGTTCGAGTGCGTTGCGCGTGATACCAAGCTCGGCAAGGAAGAGATCACTCGGGACATCCCGAATGTTGGTGAGGAGGCTCTCAAGGACCTCGACGAATCCGGCATCGTGCGCATTGGCGCAGAGGTGAACTCCAGCGACATCCTAGTCGGCAAGATCACGCCGAAGGGTGAGACGCAGCTCTCCCCCGAGGAGAAGCTGCTCCGTGCGATCTTCGGAGAGAAGGCCGGCGATGTCCGCGACACCTCGCTCAAAGTGCCGCCTGGGGTGACCGGCATCGTCATCGATGCCCGCGTGTTTGCACGAAAGGGTACCGAGAAGGACGAGCGTTCGCTCCAGATCGAGGAGGCCGAGCGGGCCAAGCTCGAAAAGGACATGGCGGTCGAGATCAAGATCGTCCTCGATTCCGCGCATGACCGCGTTCGGAAGTACTTCGTCGGTAACACGACAACTGCCAAGCTCGTGGAGGACAAGGGCAAAGAGCTCCTCGCCAAGGGCGCGAAGATCGGTAACGCGGACCTCGACGAGATCCCGCACAAGTATTGGGCGCACATCGAGGTCGACAAGGACAAGGACAAGACCGACGCGATTCTCGAGCAGGTCGACGATCAGGTCGACGCAGTCAAGATGCTCTTCCAGGAGAAGATCGACAAGCTCGGCAAGGGTGACGAGCTTCCTCCAGGCGTCATCAAGATGGTCAAGGTCTATATTGCCATCAAGCGCAAGCTTCAGGTCGGCGATAAGATGGCGGGCCGTCACGGGAACAAGGGTGTCGTCAGCCGGATCCTTCCGGAAGAAGACATGCCGTACCTGCCGAATGGCGAGCCGGTCGACATCGTCCTAAACCCGCTTGGCGTTCCGAGCCGAATGAACGTTGGCCAGATTCTCGAGACTCATCTCGGATGGGCCGGCTATCTACTGGGGAAACAACTCCAAGAGATGGTCGAACGGAAAGCGTCGGCCGAGGAGCTGCGCGAGCGCATCCGAGCGATCTTCAAGACGGGCGACATCGTGCAATTGTTGGATTCTCTACCAGACGACGACGTCGCGAAGCTCGCCAAGACCTGGAAGCATGGTCTCCAGCTCGCGACGCCTGTTTTCGACGGTGCGAGCGAGGCGGAGATCAAGGAGCTCCTGAACCTCGCCGGCGTGCAGGACAACGGTCAGACGGTACTGTTCGATGGGCGCACGGGTGATGCGTTCCACCAGGACGTCACAGTGGGCATCATGTACATGCTCAAGCTGCACCACTTAGTCGACGACAAGATCCATGCGCGAAGCATCGGTCCGTACTCGCTGGTCACCCAGCAGCCGCTTGGCGGTAAAGCGCAGTTCGGCGGGCAGCGGCTCGGTGAGATGGAGGTCTGGGCGATGGAGGCTTACGGCGCCGCGTACGCGCTGCAGGAGTTCCTCACCGTCAAGTCCGACGACGTGCAGGGCCGCACACGCATGTATGAATCGATTGTGAAGGGGGACTACACGCTCGAAGCTGGTCTACCAGAGAGCTTCAACGTCCTCATGAAGGAGCTTCAGGCGCTTTGCCTGAACGTCGAGCTGGTGGAGTCGAGTCAACTGGCGCGCAGGTCAGATGACGTGCTTGCTGCGGAGGAAGAGTAAGTCATGAAGGATATCTTCAGCTTCTTCGAAAAACCGAAAGATCCGCTGGCGTTTTCAGCGATTCGGATTTCGTTGGCGTCGCCAGAAAAGATCCGCGAGTGGTCGCACGGCGAGGTAAAAAAACCCGAGACGATCAACTACCGTACGTTCAAGCCCGAGCGGGACGGCCTTTTTTGCGCGAAGATCTTCGGGCCCGTCAAAGACTACGAGTGCATCTGCGGCAAGTACAAGCGCATGAAGCACCGCGGCATCGTATGCGAAAAATGCGGCGTCGAGGTCATTCAAAGCAAGGTGCGTCGCGAGCGCTTGGGCCACATCTCGTTGGCGACGCCCGTCGCGCACATCTGGTTTTTGAAGAGCCTTCCTAGCCGTATTGGCGCGATCCTCGATATCACACTCAAGGACCTCGAGCGCGTCCTCTATTGTGAGAGCTACGTGGTGCTCGACCCTCGGGAGACCCCACTCGAGCGCGGCGAGATCCTCACTGAGGACCGCTACCACGACATGCTCGACGAGTATGGCGACGACGCCTTCGATGCCAGAATGGGCGGCGAGGCGGTGCTCGAGATGCTTCGCGATCTGGACGTGCACGCGATGGCGGAGCAGCTTCGCTCGGACCTCAAGGAGGCTACCAGCGAGGCGAAGCGCAAGAAGCTCGCCAAGCGGCTCAAGGTCGTCGAGGCGTTCCGCGACTCGGGTAACCGCCCCGAGTGGATGATGCTCTCGGTGATTCCGGTGCTGCCTCCGGACCTTCGTCCGCTGGTTCCGCTCGACGGTGGACGCTTTGCGACGTCGGATCTGAACGACCTCTATCGTCGTGTCATCAACCGAAACAATCGTCTGAAGCGGCTCATGGAGCTCAACGCTCCCGAGATCATCATCCGCAACGAGCGGCGCATGCTGCAAGAGGCCGTAGATGCGCTCTTCGACAACGGCCGCCGCGGCAAGACCATCACTGGTCCGAACAAGCGTCCGCTCAAATCACTGTCCGACATGCTCAAGGGCAAGCAGGGGCGCTTCAGACAGAACCTGCTCGGCAAGCGAGTCGACTACTCGGGTCGTTCGGTCATCGTCGTTGGGCCCACCCTCCGTCTTCACCAATGCGGCTTGCCGAAGAAGATGGCGCTCGAGCTCTTTAAGCCGTTCATCTACAACAAGCTCGAAGAACGCGGCTACGTCACGACCATCAAGAGCGCGAAGAAACTCGTCGAAAAGGAAAAGCCTGAGGTTTGGGATATCCTCGAAGAGGTCATCACCGAGCACCCAGTGATGCTCAATCGCGCTCCGACCCTCCACCGACTTGGCATTCAGGCCTTCGAGCCCGTGCTGGTCGAGGGGAAGGCGATCCGACTTCACCCGCTCGTTTGCACCGCTTTCAACGCAGACTTCGACGGCGACCAGATGGCGGTCCACGTGCCGCTTTCGGTCGAAGCCCAGATGGAGACCCGCGTGCTCATGATGAGCACGAACAACATCCTCTCGCCCGCGAGCGGTCGCCCAATCATCAACCCCACCCAGGACATCGTTCTCGGCCTCTACTACATGACGCGCGAGAGGCAGTTCGGGAAGGGCGCCTACCGTGAAGGCCAAGAGAAGGACGGCATCTTCACGGGGATCTTCGCGTCATCCGATGAGGTCCGCATGGCCTACGACCAGGGCGAGGTCGGCCTGCACTCGCGCATTCGGTACCGCTACGGGGGCGAGATGTACGACACTACGGTCGGCCGCGTTCTCGTGAGCGACATTCTTCCCGACGGGATGGAGTTCCCCTCGGTGAACAGGGTGCTCGACAAGAAGTCGTTGAGTTCGCTGATCGACGAGTGCTATCGAGCGAGCCGCAACAAGAACACCGTTCTCTTGGCGGACCGCCTTCGTACGATGGGTTTCGAGATGTCGACCCGTGCAGGGATTTCGATCTGCATGGACGACATGATCATCCCCGACTCGAAGGAGGAAGTACTCGATGCAGCGCAGCAGGACGTGGCGACCGTCGTCGAGCAGTACCAGGAAGGTCTGATCACGGATGGTGAGCGCTACAACAAGGTCGTCGATATCTGGGCAGAAGCGTCCGACCAGGTTGCCCGCGACTTGATGGACGCGATCGGCGCCGACGAAGTCGTCAACCCGGAGACCGGCGAAAAGACGACGCAGCCGAGCTTCAACTCGATCTTCATGATGGCCGACTCCGGCGCTCGTGGCTCGAACCAGCAGATTCGTCAGCTAGCCGGCATGCGAGGCCTGATGGCCAAGCCGTCGGGCGAGATCATCGAGACGCCCATCACGGCGAACTTTCGTGAGGGGCTGACCGTGTTGCAGTACTTCATTTCGACACATGGTGCGCGTAAGGGTCTAGCGGACACCGCCTTGAAGACGGCCAACTCGGGTTACCTCACGCGCCGACTGGTCGATGTCGCGCAGGACTGCGTCATCACCGACTACGACTGCGAGACCCTCGACGGAATATGGGTGAGCAAGCTCGAAGAGGGTGGCGAGGTCGTCACGCCACTAGGCGAGCGTGTTCTCGGTCGCATCGCGCTCGAAGACATCACCGACCCGGTCACCGACGAGGCACTCGTCGAGGCCAACCAGGAGATCAACGAGGTTCGCGTCGCCCGTATCGAGGCGGCCGGCATCGAGCGCGTGTTGATCCGCTCCGTGTTGACCTGTCAGACACGTCGGGGCGTGTGCGTGATGTGCTACGGCCGAGATCTGGGTCGCGGCTACGAGGTGAACATCGGCGAGGCCGTGGGCATCATCGGTGCCCAGTCGATCGGCGAGCCGGGTACACAGCTCACCATGCGGACGTTCCACATCGGCGGTGCGGCGGCGCGCGGCAAGATCGAGCAGAGCTCCATCGAGGCGCGATCGACCGGCATCGTGAAGTTCGACAATGCCAAGCTCATCACCAAGGGCGACGGGTCGGTCGTGGTCATGAACCGTCATGGTGCAGTGACGGTCGTCGACGAATCCGGTCGAGAACGTGAGCACTTCACTTTGACGTACGGCGCGTTCGTCAAGGTGAAGGAAGGGGATCGGGTCGAGCGAGGCACGATGCTCGCCGAATGGGACCCGTACGCCATTCCGATCCTCACCGAGGTCTCCGGTATCGTGAAATACGGCGACGTCGTCGAGGCGGTCACGATGGACGAGAAGCTCGACGAGGTAACCGGTCTGTCTCGACGCGTCATCATCGAATCCCGTGACCCGAGTGCACGTCCTCGTATTTCGATCAAGGACCCAAAGACGGGAGAGACCCAGACGACTGGAGTTGGCGAGAACATGGCTCGGTACTTCCTGCCCGTCGGCGCCAACATCATCCCAACGGATGGTGCGACCATCGAGGCGGGTGAGATCATCGCCAAGATTCCTCGCGAGACCACGAAGACCAAAGACATCACCGGCGGTCTGCCGCGTGTCGCCGAGCTCTTCGAGGCGCGCAAGCCCAAGGACCACGCAATTATCAGCGAAATCGATGGCATCGTCACCTTTGGCAAGGACACCAAGGGCAAGCGTAAGGTCATCATCACGCCGGAGGTCGGTGAGCCGAAGGAGTATCTGATCGCCAAGGGCAAGCACCTCACCGCGAAAGATGGTGACCACGTGCGTGCCGGTGAGCCCTTGATGGACGGTCCTGCAAACCCTCACGACATCCTCAAGGTAAAGGGCGAGAAGGAGCTTGCAGCCTGGTTGGTCGACGAGATCCAACAGGTCTACCGACTACAGGGCGTTGCGATCAACGACAAGCACATCGAAGTCATCGTCCGACAAATGCTGCGACGCGTGCGGATCAAGGAGACGGGTGACACTCGGTTCCTTCCGGATGAGCAGGTCGAGAAGACGGCGTTCGAACGTGAGAACGAGCGCGTCATTGCCAAGGGCGGGCAGCCTGCCGTGGCGGAGCCGCTCTTACTCGGTATTACAAAGGCGTCTCTGTCGACCGACTCGTTCATCAGCGCGTCCTCGTTCCAGGAGACCACCAAGGTGCTCACCGAGGCTGCCATATGCGGCAAGCTCGATGAGCTCCGAGGTCTCAAGGAGAACGTCATCATGGGCCGCCTGCTTCCGGCAGGAACTGGCCTCGGCGCCTACAACAAGATCGACATGGTCGTTGCGGACGATGCGGTGAAGCCCATCGTGCCTGCACCCGCCGTTCTCGAGCCGGAGCCCGTGGCGGCTGCGGCCTCCGAAGAGTAAAACGCGTGACCAACTCGGGTGTGCCCGTGTAGAGTTGGTGGATGGAAGCTCCGAAGAAGGGTTATCTGTTCGAGGCCGATGAGCATCGGGCGCTCCGAGAGCAGATCCGTCGATTCGCCGCTGCGGAGATCGCCCCGCACGCCCACGCCTGGGAGGAGGCGAACGAATTCCCGCGGGAGCTCTACCAGCGCGCAGCGAAGGCTGGGTTCTTGGGCGTCGGATATCCTGAGGAGCTCGGTGGCAATGGCGGGGACCTCACTCACGTGCTGTGTGCTGCCGAAGAGATGGTTCTGGCCGGCAAGTCGGTAGGCACCCTGGTGGGTCTCGGTAGCCTCGGTATCGCGCTACCGCCGATCATGAAGTTTGGCACCGATGACCAGAAAGAGCGCTTCGTCGGGCCTACACTCGCTGGAGACAAGGTCTCGGCCCTCGGCATTACCGAGCCCGGTGGTGGAAGCGACGTAGCTGCCGTCCGAACCAAAGCGGTGCGAGATGGTGACCACTACATCGTCAACGGCGCCAAGACCTTCATCACCTCCGGTTGTCGCGCGGATTTCATCACGACGGCCGTGCGTACGGGTGGGGAGGGCCACGGTGGAATCTCGATGCTCGTGATCGAGAGCGACACCCCCGGATTCAGCGTCTCCAACAAGCTCAAGAAGATGGGCTGGTGGGCGAGTGACACCGCCGAGCTGGTCTTCGAAGATTGCCGCGTGCCCGCTCGTAACCTCATCGGTCAGGAGGGAAGCGGCTTCCTGATGATAATGATGAACTTCGTGACCGAACGACTCTTCATCGCCGGCCAGTGTGTCGCGATAGCGGAGCTCGCCTATCGGGAGTCGGTGGCTTACTCCAAAGAACGGCACGCCTTCGGGAAGAATCTGGCGGGCTTTCAAGTCATCCGCCACAAGCTCGCCGACATGGCGACACGGATTGCCGCGGCCCGCGCGCTTACCGGTGAATGCGTCACTCGCTACCTCAGTGGTGAGCAGACCCCCTCGCTTGCAGCAATGGCCAAGAACACCGCGACCGACATGTGCTCGTTCGTTTGCGACCAGGCAGTCCAAATTCACGGCGGCTACGGCTACATGCGCGAATACGTTGTCGAACGCCTTTACCGCGACGCTCGCCTCTACCCCATCGGCGGCGGCACACGCGAGATCATGAACGAGATCATCAGTAAGGTAGAAGGCTACTGAGCGTGTCCCCCTAGGAGGATGCCGCGTTCGAGGGCATCGGCGATCATGGTGGAGAGTTTCTCGACGAAGACAGGGCCGATTTCGGTGTTGTGGGCGGCCGCTACTTCTTGGACGGTTTCGGTGACGGGTTTGTCGGCCCATGTCCAGGCCTCGAAGAGGCTCGCGGCGATAGGGTTGAGCTTCCACGGGATCGGCTTGTGGTTCTTGTCGCGGTAGACGCCGAGGATGGTTGGCTCTTCTTCGTAGCCCGACGGCGGGGTAGGTGTTTGATGCACCGGATACGAAAGCCGGAGCACCTTGAAGGCAGGGTTGACGACGGGTAAGCAGTCGAATGCAAACTCCCCCGTCGGGACACGATTGGGCGGCGCATATCGCACGTCCCATGCGGTGATTTCGTACTGCGCCAGGTCCGAGAGCCATGCGGGCCCTTGGTCACGCCAACGTGAAATCGCGAACTCGAATAGCTCACGCGGGACGTAGCGGAAGTATCTCGTTGTGGGGCCGCCCTTCGCCAGCCACTGATCGATCGTATCTCCGAAAGCCTCGCTTCCGACGGTGCGCTTGGTGCGAGCCAACGCGACGCCAACCACATTGACGAGCCGATCGCGTACTAGGTCACGGTAGATGAGCCACCGTTCCTTGGACCCCAACGCCGCCAAGTCGGCCTCGCTCGGCTCGAGATCGAAACAGACACGCTGCATTGCGCGGACGTAGTCAGCTAGCACGTTCTTCTCCGGTCGCGCGCTCGTAGATCGTCCAGAGCTCGTCGATCTCGGTCAACAGCTCGTCCAAAGCTGGGATGTTGTTGTCGCGTTCGAGCAACACGGGCACGGGCCCGATCCTCCGCAGCGCATATTCGAGCAGTTCGTAGACGTCGTTCGGCACCGGCTCGCCGTGGGTGTCGATCCGAAGGCCGTCGTCCCGTACCAAATGACCGGCTACGTGAATCTGGACGACTCGACCCGCCGGGATCTTGTCGATATAGGCCTTGGGGTCGAAGCCGAAGTTCCGAGCGTTTACGTAGATGTTGTTGACGTCCAACAAGAGCTTGGCGTCGGCCCGCTCGAGAACTGCGATGACGAAGTCGGCTTCCTCCAACCCGTTCGGGCCTTGAGGCGCGTAGTAGCTGACGTTCTCGAGCGCGATGGGGAGGCCAACCGCGTCCCGCACCTCGGAGATGCGCTGCGCGGACGTCGCCACGGCTTCATCGGTGAAGGGCAATGGCAGAAGATCGTGGAAAAAGTGTGCGTCCGCCGCACCAATGCAAAGGTGCTCGCTGTGCCACGGGGTCTCGACGTCTTTCAGAAAGCCGCGAAGGTCGCTCAGGTAGCCCTCATCGAACGGTTCGAGAGCGCCGAAACAAGTGGAGAGACCGTGGGTGACTACCGGCCAGTCTTCTCGCGCGAGATCTAAGATCTCCGCGTAGCGCCCACCGCGGTCAACGTAGTTTTCTGGATGCACCTCGAGCCACGCAACGTTCTTTGGTCGTCGCTCGAGGAGGTCTGTGGCCAAATCGTATCGAAGGCCGAGTCCTATTCCGTGTATCTTCTGAGTCATTTGTAAACGAAAAGCCGCGACGACAATTGCCGCCGCGGCCTGTTACGTCATGCTGCCCGTCGGGCAGCGGGAGCCTTTGAATTGCTTGGTGCCGTAGCTGCCTTAACCGCAGCTGCCTTCACCACAGGAGGCCTCAGCTGCTTCTTCGGCGTCCCCCGCTGCTTCCTCGGCGTCCCCTGCTGCTTCTTCAGCCTCTGCTGCCGCTGCGTCCGCGTCAGCCGTTGCCGCTTCCGCGCCGGCCGTTGCCTCAGCCGCATCCGGACCCTCGTCCGACTTGCATGCTGCGGTCACGCTGAGAGCTGCCGTAGCTAGTGCGATGATCGTGTGCTTGAGTGCTGAATTCATGTGTCTCTACCCTCTTTCGTTCAAATGCATTGCCAGGCAGTGAGCCACTGCCGGACGCTGCCATGCGGCGATAGGGACCAGTCCCACGACCCCCACATTTCGTAGGGAAAGCTAGCGAAACGATTGCTGCGTCGCAAACTAAAAGAGTACTGGGCATCGAGTGAGGTGTACGCTCTACCGGGCTCGATGTTTCGCCGGGCGGCTCGACCGCCGTCCGTAGTACCACTCCATCAATACTGAAGAGATTACAAGCACTTACGGGATGTACGAAAACTGGAAACTCGCCGCATTCGTTGCGCTCGTGGGGTGCGCTCATGGGGCGCCCCCGCCTGCTGCCGTCGATGTCGACCCCACGGCCCGGTACGAGATTACAATCTTTGACAACTTCGACGGAGCGAAAGTCCGGGCTTGCTTCGAGGGATTCGTCTTGAGCCACCTCTCGCCCGTGGACAGTGAAGCGGCTCGCGGCATGACGGTCGCCCGTTCCGATCGCGGTGCCCTCGAGGTACGCGCCGGTCGGATCGAGCTACCGGCCCCGGAGAGCTCGGTGTGCATTTCGTACGAGACACGCTTCGTCGATGAGGTGTTTCGCACCCGAGACTCGCGCGCTGTCATCGTGTCCCAAAGCGAATGGCTGTGGCGCCCGGAGCCCTTTCCGTCTGACCTCGATGCGTCTGTCTCGTTTTCGTTGCCTTCAGGCGCGCGCGTCTCTCTGCCCTGGACGGGCCATGGCGTATCGTACAAGCCCGACGAGGACGCGTTCTACCGAAGCGGCTACAACGTCTTCGGGGTGTTCTCCGAAGAACGCTTCTCGGTCGGCGACACGTCTGTCACGGTTGCCCGTCTGGGACCCCAGCCCGCAGACGAAGCTGTCCGCCAGTGGCTTACGCGTGCGATCGGCGCGGTGGCATCGGTCGGGAGCGAGCTCCCGGTGAAAAGGCTCCACTTCGTCATCGTTCCGGTGGACGGAATGGACCGCCCGGTCGCGTTTGGAATGGTTCGTCGTGGGGGGGGTGTATCGGTCCTGCTGATTCCTTCGACTACGGCGGAGGCCCATGAGCTCGAGGCGGATTGGGTCGCCATTCATGAGCTCTCTCATCTTTGGCTCCCGCGCCTCTACCGTCAGGATCGGTGGCTTACGGAAGGCGTTGCCACCTATCTGCAAGAGGTCTTGCGCGCTCGGTGTGGTCTTCAAAGCGCAGCGGTCTCTTGGAATCGCATTCGCGATGGACTTGAACGCGGTCGTCGTTCGGGCACTGGCCGCATTCTGACCAGTGAAAGTCGCGACATGAATCGCACCGGCGCGTACTTTCGAGTTTACTGGGCAGGGACCGCCTTCGCGCTCGAAGCCGACCTGCGATTGCGACGCGAGAGTCACGGAGAAATGACGTTGCTGCGCGCCCTCGACCTCGCACAGCCCCGACTGTCGGGCGACCTCGCCGATGCGGAGGAAGTCCTCACCGTGCTCGATGAGGTGAGCGGTTCTGATTTCCTAGTTGAGCTCGGCGCACGCTATGCTTCGAGTGCGCGTTTCCCGACCACGCGCCTTCTCGATGACCCTGCGAGCAAACGAATCCGGAGGCAGATCATGAAGCTCGAGCCCAACGGTTGCATCGGGGCTAGCGTCGAATAGTCTCGATGATTCGGTGGCGTGGCTCCGGTCTCGTCTTGCCGATCTCGAAGCATGCGCGAACGCGTTTCGCCCCACCCTCGAGTCGCGACCGTTTGGAAGAGTAGAGCGTCGCGAGCTCCTGACCGGTCCTGACCTGATCGCCGCGGCGAACGTGTAGTCGAATGCCCGCCCCCGGGTCCACCGGATCCTCCGTTCGTGTTCGTCCTGCGCCCAAACCCATCGATGCGTAACCGAGCTCGAGTGCGTCGATCTCACGGATGTAGCCCCGCTTGGGCGCCACCACGGTCAGCCGATGGCGAGCCACGCGCAGACGATCTGGCTCATCGACCACTCGGACGTCACCGCCTTGAGCCTCAACGATCGCCTGCATCTTGCGGAGTGCCGTGCCGTCTCTCAAGACAGCTTTCTGACGTCGCACAGCTTCGGCTTTCGACTTCGTGAGGCCTGCGGTTCGAAGCATCTCCGCCCCGAGGGCGAAGGTAATCTCCCGCAGATCCTCGGGACCTCCATCGTGTAAGACCTCTAGCGCCTCGATCGTCTCGACTGAGTTACCGATCGCGTATCCGATCGGGCTGCTCATGTCCGTGAGCAAGGCTGAAACTCGTTTGCCCGCGAGTCGACCGACTCGTACCAGACTGTGAGCCAGCTCCCTGGCCGAGGATAGATTCTTCATGAAAGCGCCGCGTCCGACTTTGACGTCGAGCACGAGACCGTCGATGCCCACCGCAAGCTTCTTCGAGAGGATGCTTGCGGTGATCAACGGAATCGATTCGACTGTTCCCGTCACATCGCGAAGGGCGTAGAGGCGGCGATCTGCTGGCGCGAGGTCGCCGGTTTGCCCGATGAGAGCACAACCAATCTTCTGTAACTGTGCTCGAAATTCCCTTACGGATAGGTCGACGCGGAAGCCAGGAATGGCCTCGAGCTTGTCGAGCGTTCCGCCGGTGTGCCCCAGCCCTCGCCCGCTCATCATCGGGACCGCCACGCCGCAGGCAGCCATGATCGGTGCCAGGCAGATGCTCACCTTGTCGCCGACACCCCCGGTCGAGTGCTTGTCGACCTTTGGAGCGGCGATCCCCGTCAAGCGCAGCACCTTGCCACTGTCACGCATGGCCAGGGTCAGCGCCACGGTTTCTTCGAAGCTCATGCCCTCGAAATAGACCGCCATTGCAAACGCGCTCATTTGGTAGTCGGTCACCGATCCATCCACGAAGCCCGAGATCAAGGCTGCGATCTCATCATCTGTCAGGCTGCCACCATCTCGCTTACGGATGATGAGCTCCGGGACCGACAGCGATGGTTTTCGAGCTGGCACTACGACTTGCGCCGGGGCCGCCGGCCCGTTTTCTTGGCGCCGCCAGACCGCTGCCTCTTCCGTGCTTGAGTAGGGGCCTCCGCGACATCGTGACGGATGAGGGAGCCGATGACGTCGCGTTCCTGCACATTCGCTTCTTCGACCCGTACCGAGACGGGATCGTTCATCGTGAAGATCTTCGATGTCCGCGCGCCGATCAGTCGAATGCCCAAGTCGTCCAACTCGAAGGTATCGTCGAACTGTTCGAACGGAAGCAATACGCTCACGAAGGGATCATCGATCTGCACGTAGATCCCGAAGGGTGCGAAGCCACCTATTCGGCCTTCGAAAGTCTCTCCCACGTGGTCCTGCATGTAGATCGTGCGATAGACGTCGAGGACATCCCTTTCCACAATCATCGCTCTTCGTTCGAGCTCGCTCGCTTGTGCGGCGAATCGCTGTAGGCGTGGCCGGAGCGAGGCGGCATCTAGACTTCGGTCGCGAATCATGTCGCGGAGGATTCTGTGCACTAGAAGATCCGGGTACCGGCGGATCGGTGAGGTGAAGTGCAGGTAGTCTTTCGCCGCCAGAGCAAAGTGCCCAACGGTTGGGTCCGTGTCATAGATCGCCTGTTGCATCGCTCTGAGTAGGAGGTAGCGCAACAGCGGAGCTTCGTTCGTCCCGTCGATCCGCCGGAGGAACTTGCTGAGCTGCTTCGGGGTTGCCGCGGCCTCTTCGTCGAGCTCATAGCCGAACGACTTGGCCACCTGACAAAACATCGAGATGCGCTCGGGGTCCGGTTTCCCGTGGACTCGGAATACCCCCGGAGCAGCATGGCGCTTGAGATGCGTCGCCACGACCTCGTTCGTGATCAACATCATGTCTTCCACGATCTGGTACGCCTGGCGAATTCCAGGGTCTTTGCGTGACTGGACGATCGCTTCAGGCTCTCCGTTGGCGTCGAGGACGAGCTTGGGCTCGGGCAAATCGAAATCGAGGGCGCCCCGCTTCAACCGACGTTGGCGAAGACGTTGCGACAGGTCGAGGAGAACCTCGAGCGTGCCGACCCGCTTTTCGGCTGCTGGCTCGTGAGGGCCGTGGCTCGTGAGCCCGAGAGCGCGCGCGACCCCGTCGTACGACAACTTGCCGTGCGACCGCATCACCCCTTCGAAAATCCGGTGCGACGTCACATGGGCCTTGGAATCGAGTCGCATCTCTACCGCCATGCACAAGCGGTCTCGATTGGGAATAAGAGAAGCTAGGTCGGTGGACAGCTCGGGTGGTAGCATCGGAATCGCGCGATCGGGCAAGTAGATGCTGTTACACCGGGCGATGGCCTCGCGGTCCATCGGGCTTCCCTCGGTCACATAGTGCGAAACATCTGCGATTGCGACGAGGAGTCGAAATCCATCGCGCTCGCGCTTGACCCAAATCGCATCATCGTGGTCACGCGCGGTCTGTGGGTCGATGGTGACTAGGTCGATGTCCCGGAGATCGACGCGACGCTTCAACACGCTTCTGTCGATACGCGCGGGAAGGGCGGCTGCCTCGAGGAGCACGTCTTCGGGGAACTCCTCCCGGATTCCGTCGCGGATCTTGATCTTCTCGACCTCGATTCGAGCTACGCCCTCGGCTCCGAGTACCTCTAGAACGCGAACCTCGGGGCGATCTTCGCGCTCTTGGGGGAAGCGCACGATTTCAGCCAATGCGACCTTGCCCCTCGCGTCTTGCTTCGGAGCCTTTCCAACCACTCGCATTGGGGAGCGAAGGCGGTCATCATCCGGCTCGAAAACCACACCGCGACCGCGTGAGTGGAGCGTCCCGGTCACTCGTGCCGAACGTCGTTCGACGATTCCTACGACGTGCCCTTCGCGACCCTTCGGGGATGGCCTCGCACGCACTTGCACTCGGTCGCCGTGAAGAGCGGGACCCACCGCATCCGGAGGGATGAAGACATCGGGTTCTCCGTCGTACAGTTTCACGAAGCCATAGCCCTTGGGAGTCATGGTCAGCCGGCCTTCGAGCATGGGAGACGCCGCAGTAGCTTCCGCGAGCCGCTCTTGGGCCCGTCGCCCTCGTCCGCGGGTCGCGTTCTTTTTTTCGCGGCCACGCTTCTTGTTCTTGGGCCCAGCGAGCGCTCGGAATCGCAACCCCGGCATTTCACCGACCAAATTGTCCTCGGCGAGCAGCAACAGTTGCCGGACCACTTCGTCCTTCGCCGCTCGGGAGACCTTGAGTCGCCCACACAGCTCTCCGACGTGCATCGCACGTGGGGCGTGTGTCTGCAGGACGCGCAGGATTTCGTTTTTCTCAGGAATCTGTTCTGTCATCGTGTTTACCGCAGGGCGTGAACCCCTCCATCATCCGATCCGACGTAGAGTGTTCCGTCCGGCGCGATTTCCACCGTAGAGTCGACGTCTTGGCCGATGTTGTAGCGCCAAAGAACCGAACCGTTCGGATCGATGCAATAGAGCATATTGTCTTGTGAGCCCACGTAGATGCGTCCATCGGCGTCGATTCGGGCCGATGCCCGTACTCTTCCGCCGGTGGCCACTTTCCAACGAAGCGCGCCCGTCGGTGTGATCGCGTAGACGTTGCCATCATAGGACCCGACGACGATTGTGCCATCTCGCGCGATCGCAGGTGTCGCGCGCACTTCGCTGCCCGTCTTGAATCGCCAGAGGATCGCCCCGGTTGGGTCGACCTGCACGACCTCGCCGCGCCCGGTTCCAACGTAGATCCGGCCTTCGTCATCGATCGATGCGGCCCCTTCGATCGCCCCGCCGAGCGGCGTCTCCCACGCTACCGAGCCGTCGGGCCGAAGCCCGATGAGCGAGCCCTCGCTCGTCCCGATGATGATCAGCTGGGCCGGATGGATGGCCGGGGCGCTTCGGACGTGGTCTGCGGTCGGTCTGTGCCAGTATAGGCGTCCCAAGAGATCCACGGCGAACGCCCCGTTGGCGACGACGTAGACTCGTCCATCGGGGCCGAGCGTCGCCGAGGCGTCGATGACATCTTGGAGAGGAAGCTTCCATCGCGGTTGCCCCTGCAATGAAAGCGAGACCAATTCGCCTTCGTTCGTTCCGAAGATGATCGAGCTCCCCACGACGAGCGCAGTCGGATAGATTTTCTGGCCGGCCGAATATCGCCACTTGAGCGTTCCGTCGGGATTGAGCGCCACGAACTGCCCGTCGAGCGAGCCCACGTAGATGGTTCCGTCGGGTCCTGCTACCGGCGAAGCAAAGACTCTCGCGCCGGTCTTGTAGGTCCATAGGGCAGATGGGGTTGCTGTTGGTCCTCGATTCTCGCTTCGGCCCGTGTGGGCCGCGTCGCCCATGAAGCCCTTGGCGTTTCTTGGAGACGCTTCACCTGCCGCGTCTACTATCGACAGGTCGGTGGGGGGTATTGCAAGCTCGGTGAGCACTTCCTCGACGAAGCGACAGCGTCCTTCATGACAGATCCGATCTGCGCGACACTCCGTGTCCGACATGCAGGGAGTCGAAGGACGCGACCGCGCGCCGCTGCACGAAGTCACCACCAAAAGGAGGGCGAGAAAAGCGCCCGAACTATACCGTCGCCGATCCATGCTCGAAGTTTGCCCGGCCTACCAGGTGAGTAGCCGGATCTCGCTGCCTTTCTGTACCGCGACGCGTCGACCATCAGGGCTGATCGCGACGCTACGGACCTCGCCGGGAACGGTGTCCCAATCTGACGGCCTCAGCCATAGCTGAGTCGCTCCGCTTCTCCAGTCCCGGACGACGATGCCCTCGGAGTGCGGAATTACGTAGCGAGAGCCATCGGGTGTGATCCGCGGGCCTCGAATCGGCGCGGGTAGTGGACTCCCTGGAGCGAGGTCGATCGGACGACCGGCGGGTTTGGCAAACGCGTCGAGCGGCACAATTCGAAGTCGATCGCCGGTCGCGGCGAGAAGGCCTTGAGGCGCCCAGCCAAGCACTGCCCACTCGAGAACTGACGCCGGGCGATCGATCGGTGTCCTGCAGGGCGTGCCTGCAGCCGTTCGGTCGATGGGAATACGATGGGTCCGCTTTCCACCCGCCGGTCCCACTTCTGCCTCGAAACCCGCGCAGGTGACCCGTACCCCATCTACCCGGAAGCGACTCTCTGGATCACGAATCGATGGAAGCGCTTCCAACGCCGAAAGGCTCGAACGCGTCCCTGTGCTGATCTGGACTTTGCGTGGCTGGCGCCCTCCGATCACGAGGGTGTCCGAATCGAGGAAGTGAAGCGGGGCTAGGGTGAACTCGTTATCGAGCCGCTGCCAGGTGGCAGTGCTTTTCGCCTTCGCGCGTTGCCAGGCGACATCCACCAGCTCTCGATCCTCCGCCGTTGGTTGTGTCGCGGCCTGGCTCCACCATCGCTGGAACTCGAGGGCACGAACGAAATCACCCTTTCGTATCGCGGCCGTCGCCGCGATTGTCGACGCTCGCGCTGCGCCCGGTGACCGCTGGCACTGAAGGCCCTGCGTACCGGAGAGACCGAGTCGTGCTGTCCCGCTCTCCCGACAAAGCGCACGAAACGCGCCGAGGACTTCCAGGGCGAGCTTCTCCGCGCCAGACACGTCGGAGGCGAGCATGGCAGCTGCTTGATCGGCAAGCTGTTGAAAGGTCGCTTCGGGTTGTGAGGTGTCTCTCGCGAACCCGCCGGGCCGGTTGAGCCAGGTCAACGGCACCACCATCGCGCCAATCCGAGTGTCGGCGATCACATCGTCGTATCCGTCGGAGTCGTGATCCTCGATGCGAAGGGACAACTCGATCGGAGCCTCGGAGCCACGGTTGGGAGGGAAGATCGTAATCCGTTCTCTCACTCGGGGTTGGGCCTCGATGGAGAGCACCCACAAATTCTCGCGCTTACCCGTTTCGCATGTGTGCTCGACCTTCACGCCGACCAGCGACTCCGAGAGTTGACGTATTTCGGCCTTTGGCTCCAAGCAATGGCCGGGCACCATGAACGAGTCGATTGTGCGGGAGCTGACCGTCATGCCGCGTGGATAACCAGCCCGCAGCCGAATTTCTTCCGGACCTGCCGACACGACGAGGGCGTCGGTCACGTCGTCATCGTCCAAGTCCAAGCGGAGCGCCGCAAGCGCATAACCCGCGTCGAGGACCATGGCCGACTCTTCGATGGGGACCTCCACCTGACCAGCCTCGAATACTTCTCCGACGGGCCACGTCGGAGCCCCTTGTTGGACCGCCTCAGTCGCTTCGATCGTGCTGGCTTCCGGATCTTCGAGGCCGAAAGGAACTTGCTTCCGCCCGGTGCAGCTCAGCACCAGGAACATGAGCAATGCGCCGGAAAAGCGCGCCGTGTGACGCACGTTCATGTTCTGAGGGTTAGCACGCGGCTGTCGGAGGAGCCTCAAAAGAAGCAGTCGTTCGGTCCAGGCACGCATATCGCGTCGCCGTCCGCAATTGGGCATGGCAGGCCGGAGGCGGGGCACAGGTCCTCCGCGTCGAGGCATCGAAAACCGCAAAGACAATCGCCGTCCACATCGCACGGTTCGAAACAAATCAGGGTGTCGTCCACGCCCCCAGCGACGCTCGACGAGTAGCAACTTCCGTTTCGTCCGATGAAGGCCCTCGGGCAGTCTGGCGAGACAGGGCCTTCTGCCGCGCAGGTCACGGTGCAAATTGCGTTCGTGTACGACACGCCAGCAAAGTCGACAGTCAACTCCTCGCAGAGCTCGGCCGTCGGGACGCAGTTCTCGAGGTCGAAGCAGGTGTTATAGATGGGCGATGATGCGAGCTCACCACGGCTCGAGCATCCGTGCACGACGGAAAGCCCCGAGCACCCGACCATCAACACAAGCAAGCGAAAAAACATGGCCTAGTTTAGCCAGCGTGGCTCGTCGGTGCGACCCCCCTCGATTACATCGAGAGAGCCCTTCCTTTTCTTGCGTTTGCGCCGCCGCCGCCGGCGCTTGCCCGGAGGCCGTCGCAGCCATTCGATGAATCCCATCCCGCCGCCGATGGCACCGAGATCGGCCGCGAATGAAACAGCATCGCCCGATGTGATGAACAT